>Ga0115561_1002770_pt1 | contig 11568 bp, 6 predicted proteins | sample COGITO_mtgs_1105_4_FD_87201 | JGI IMG/M metagenome (GOLD analysis project Ga0115561, IMG submission 87201) | Pelagic marine microbial communities from North Sea - COGITO_mtgs_110512 | ecosystem: Environmental > Aquatic > Marine > Epipelagic | place: Germany:Helgoland, sampling site Kabeltonne...
AGCGTTAAATTAAACGCCCCCCAGGCATTTAAAGGAATAAGAATACAAATGGCCGCACAGGTTGAATCCACAATATACGCCAGTTTTTCACGCGCTATGCCCAGGCGGTCATAAATAGGTCGTGAGGTTGTGCCCGAAATCATAATGGTCACGTTAGACTCAATGAATACCACAACGCCCAGAACCCAGGTCATTAAGCGGGCCCGGCGTTTACTTTCAATCCACTGTTTACGCTCTAGCTTTAAGACAAACTGTTTAAAGGTGCCGCCGTTTTCCAACACCCCAAATAAAGCACCAATGCCCAGCGTAAAAAACCACACCAGCATATTACTGGGGTCAACAAGGGTGTCCCAGGTGCTGTTCAGTGTTCCATAAGCGATATTTTCGGGAGCCGGCCAGAACAACAGAATATTGGCCAGAATAATGCCGCCAATAAGCGCCAGCAGAACTTTTCGGGTAACAATGGCAAATACAATTGCCAGCAAGGAAGGTAAAAGACTGGTCCAGCTCAGTTCCATTGGGTCAGCTAATTAGTGTTTGATAAAGGGAGATTAAAATAATAAACCGCCGCGGGCAATACCAGCGGCGGTTTATTCATTCGGCGTCAAACAATCAGAACTTGTATTCTACGCCTAAACGTACAGACCAGAGCGAAGGCGCACCGGCGCGAGACTGAACATTGCTAATGTCCCGGAACGAATTGTACTGATACTGACCGGCATCGTTAATTTCAACGTCAGCCACAGTCACTGCACGTGGGAAGCTCGCTTCGTAAAGCACGCCCCAGTCGTCGTTTAGCATATTACCTAAGTTTTCAATAACGAAGAACGCAGACGCTTTGTGTCAGTCCATAAAGCCCGGAAGCTCCTGCTCAACGCGTAAATCAACTTTGGTCCACCATTTGCTGTTGAACTCGTTACGTGGGGCAATACCACCCGCGTACTTGCTCAAGCCAGACTCTTCCAGAAAGTCGAAGAATGCTCCGGTTTCAAACGGGTTACCGTCGCCGTCAGTACCAATAGCAAAGTTAGGATCATCCAAGCCTGTCGGTACGTACAGCAAACTACGGCCCTGGTAGGCGATATCACCAAAGGCACCATCGGTCATGGTATAGGAGAACGGACGGCCTTTGTTGCGCGTACCAAATAAGGTCACCACAGTGTTGTAACCATCGAAGAACTCTTTGGTGTAGTTCGCTTTAAACGTAAAGCGATGCGGAATTTCGTAGTTCGAAGTCGCAACCCCCGGGTTCTGAGCGTTAGCCGTTGCCAGGTTGGTGTAGTTAGAGAACGACACCGAACTGGTCATTGGGTTAACATCTTCCGCCTTGTTATAGGCGTAACCAAAGGTCCAGTCCAGACCAAAGTCATGCGACTTACTTAACGCCAGTGAAACCGTGGTTTGTGAACCAGAATCACCATCAACATTCGTCAGCAAAAAGTCATCGCCCTGGTCACGTCCGTCAGTGGACATCTCATCAAAAATTGGACGCCCGTCCGGTGCCGTATCAACCGTCTCCAGACCCAGGTTATAGATAATCGCCGCATCTTTCTTATCGGTGTATAAGAAGTCCGCCATCAAAATATAGTCATCCGGCAGGGTGTAAGTTGCGCCTAATGCGTACTTCCACTCTTTCGGTAGCTCGAAGTTAGGGTCCATTGTGTTAATCGGGCCCTGACCGCTGGCGTTAGCCACTTCGTCGTACATTTCCTGAGGAACGTCAAAAATTGGGTTGCCGTCGCCAGTATGCGGTACATCAAATAATGACTCTCCGGAGAAATCGCGGAAGGCCTCATACTGAGTCACGCCATTATTCGAGTAGTTGTTAGAGATCCACACATTAGGGTTACCACCGGAATACAGGCCAACACCACCACGGACTTCTAATTCAGGGTTAACAAACCAGTTGAAGCCAAAGCGTGGTTGCAGTAAGTCCTGCCCGTCCATGTTCTGCTGATTAGAGAACCCATAAAGTTCCTGAGTTAACGGGTTGTTCACCGGGTAGTCATCGCTGGTATACCAGTCGTAACGCAAACCGTAGGTGAAGGTAATATCCATTGGTGCGTAGTAATATTCGTCCTGAACGTATGCCGTGTTAACCGCGTAAGCAAATTCAGCAGCAGCGTCCTGAGGGTTGTTGGTACCCGCGGCACTTTCCTAGATAGCCGCGTACGGTGTGCCTGCTTCAACGTCATCGATAGAACCGAAGCGATACTCGCCCTCAGCTTCCTGCACAAAGAGGTTAAACACGTTGTATTCTTCCCGCTCAATACCGGCAGAAATAACGTGGTCACCCAGCAGATAAGTACCTTTCAATTTAAAGAAAGTGGTGTCGTATTTCAGTTTGTTAGCGTGACGAGAGTCATCCGCGCCTAAATACACAGTCGCGTCGTTAACACCAATCTGAACTTCACCAAAGTCGGTACCACCCAAAGGACTTACACGGGCATCCAGCTCCGAATAACCCACGCGAGCTTCTGTCGAGAAGTTATCATTCCAGTCCGAGTATAATTCACCCACATAAGAGGTGAACTTAGAGCCACGCTCGTAGAAGTGGTTAGAGAACTCCAGCTCGTCGGAGTCGCCGTCTGACTCTGCAATAGAGTAGCCATCGTTGTAGTTGTAGGTTAATGACGCACGGTGAGCATCGCTAATGTACCAGTCCAACTTGGCCAGGAATTTTTCGTCTTCTACCGGTAAGCTCGACGGGAACCCGCCCGGGTTATAGCCATAAATATTCTGTGCAATATCGGCAATACGCTCAACGTCGGCCTGAGTCACACCGGCAACTTCGGTCGCTGCACCAGAACCTTCCGGACCGCGATCAAAAGTGTCAGAGCCTTCCAGCTTCTCATAAGAAGTAAAGAAGAACAGTTTATCTTCAATGAAGGCACCACCAACATTAAAGCCATAACGTTTCTCGCTAAAGTCACCAATATTAATGGTGTCGCCTTCTAACTCGTCGCCCTGCAAAGAGTCGTTGGTGTAATCATAGAACACACCACCGAACATTTCGTTGTCACCGGTTTTGGTCACAGCATTAATGTTACAGGCGGTAAAGCCGCCGTATTGCACGTCAAATGGTGCAAACTCAACCGCTACCTGCTCAATCGAATCGTAAGAGAACGGCATGCGTTCTGTCGGGTAGCCACTGCTGTTAAGGCCAAAGTTGTCGTTCATACGAACGCCATCAACCGTTAGACTGTTAAAACGTGGGTTAGCACCACCGCACTGAATGTCGCCGGCATTGGTTTCGTTAATGTAAATACGCGGGTCAATGCGCACCACATCTTTTAAGTCACGGTTTGCAGCCGGTGCATTTTCCAAATCTTCTAAATTGAAGTTCGCAGCCGGACTGTTACTGCCATACAAAGCGTTACTGGTCATAGAGCCGGTTACACTTAAACGCTCCATGTCCGCCTGGCGCTCCAGCATCACGTTCACATTTTGTGAGTCGCCTAAAGTTAGATAAACATCTTCGACAACCTGGGTGCGCCCTTCAGGACCTTCCACCACCAAAGTGTATGGCCCGCCAACCGGCAAACCACGTGAAGAGAATGTCCCCTGCTCGTTAGAGCGTAAGGTTTTGACACTGCCAGTACGCTCATCACGTAACTGGATGGTTGCATTTGAAACCACCTGCCCTGACTCAGTGGTAACAACACCGCGCAAGCTTGAAGAGGTTTCCTGCGCCACGGCTGAACCTGCTAACCCCATTGCTATGGCGGCAGCTACAGCAGTGCGCTTAAAAGTCGTGTTAAACATAGTTTTGTTCTTCCCGGTTTTGTTTTGGTTTTACTACAAATAAGGGTATAGCTTATTTGTGACAACTCTGTGAACTTTGCTCAAAAAAAAGCCGCACTTAAGGTGCGGCTTTCGTTATTCTTTAGCTGTTTCACTCAAAGCGAAATTAGAAGGTGTATTTAACACCCAGCTTCAGGCGCCAGGTAGACTCTTCAGCTTCGAAGATACTCCAGTCGTTATAACCAAAGAATGACTCGGCATACATGTAACGACCCTGGTCATCAAGACCGGCAAAGTCTACAACCGACTGGTTAGTGTACTGCTGACGCAATACTTCACCTTTTGAACTGTCGATAAGGTTCAACAGGTTATTAACGGTAATGTAGAAAATACCTTTATGGTCTTCTGCGAAGCCAGGTACTTCTTGCTGGAACTGGAAGTCCAGGTTGGTAACCCAAGGTGAACGACCTGTACCTTTCGGTGCAAAGCCACCCGCGTACTGCTCTAAACCAGCGTCACGGAAGTAAGCCATGGCTTCTTCGTACGACAACGGGCTTTCAGGGCTGAATGCTGGGTCATCCGCGCCAGTCGGGATGTATGGCAGGTAAGAACCACCACCCTGGAAGTAAGGCTGGTCACCGAAGTCGCCATCGTTGAAAAGACCCATGGTGTAGCTGAACGCAGTACCTGAGCGACGGTTGAAGAATAAGTTAAACTTAGACGCGTAACCGCTAACAAACTCAGTGCTGTAACCTAATGCAATTTTCAGGCTGTGCTCAACCTGGTAGTCAGCAGTGCCAAGCAATGCCTGGTTACGGTCACGAACAATGTTGTACTGGTAGTTTGAAGTCGCAGTAGACGACGTACCCGGGTTACCTTCTTCGATGTCCTGGAAGGTGTAAGCAGCGTATGCGTTAAAGCCACTATCCCAAGCTTTAGACAGTGAAGTTGTTAACAACCATGCTTTACCAGTTTTGTCTTCGTTGGTCAGCTGCAGGTCATAGTGACCGCTTGGTGCAGTTGGGTCGCACGGCTCATAAATGTTGATGCCTGCTGCAGTTTCATCAGCAACACAGCGTGAGATATCAACCCACTGGCTGTTGTCTGTCATCCACTTACGAGTAACTTCAGCCGTTGCCTGGAAGTTATCGCCAACACTAGGAATGTCGAAACGGTAGTCAACACCTACACGTGCAATCCAGTCAGACGGAATGTCGTAGTTAGGATCGATGCTGTTAGTGTCACCGTCACCGGCTTCCATGCTGTCCAATACCGCTTGCGGAATTTGTGCAGGGTTTTGGTTTTCCAGGTACTGATCTTCTGATACCTGGTCACGGTCAAACTGTACCAAAGTGTAGCCGTCGTTAGAGAACGAGTTTGAGATCCAAACATTTGGACGACCACCAGAGAAGCGACCGAATCCGGCACGAACGACCATGTCGTCAGTAGCGAACCATTTGAAGTCAACGCGCGGTAAGAAAATGCCTTTACCGTCTAAGTTTTCCTGGTTGCTGTAACCGTAACGGTCAACAAAGTTTTCGTTCAGCGTTGGCTTGTCGTCAACCATGTAAGTTTCATAACGAACACCCAGGCCTAATTCCATTGTATCGTTCAGGTACCAGTTGTCCTGTACGTACAAGTTCAGCATGCCTAACTCAAAGTTAGCAGCGGCGTCGGTCGCATTGTTAGTGTAAGCGTTCTCGTAGAAGAACTCGTTTGCGTTACCCGCTTCAAAGTCATCAATTGACTCGTAAGACCATGAACCTAAAGAGTTACGAACAAACACGTTGTAAACATCAACGCTGTCATACTCACCACCGAACTCAATTTCGTGGTCGCCGACCAGGTAATCGAATCTCGCGCCAATTTTGAAGTTATCGTTTTCTAGCTGGTTAGCGTGACGGTTTGAGTCAGGACCAAAGTTAAGAGTACCGCTTTCGGTGCGGACACTCACGTCACCAAAGTCTTTAGTTACCAAACCAGAAATTGCTTCAACCGCTTTGTGGCTGGCATAAATTTCACTTGAAAGGTCACCACTCCAGTCAGCAAACCAAGACAAACGGAACAGGTCCATGTTTTGCTGATAGTCATACCAGTTAGTGTCCAGGTTTAAAGAGTTCTGGCTACCACTAACGCCGCGCAGGTTGTTACCTTCGGTGCGGTTATAGGTTAACGCGACACGGTGATCGTAGTTAACGTTCCAGTCCAGCTTAACCAACAAGTTGTCGTTTTCGGTATCACGGACAGTGTCCCAGTTACCAATATCAAAGCCGTACTGAGTTTGTGCAATTTCGCTAATACGGTTGTACTCTTCCTGAGTCACGTTGCTGTCGTTTGGTGCGCCAGCACCTGCAGGACCGTACTCAATTTGTGCCGGTTCTTGTGCGTTTTCGTAGTTAACGAAGAAGAAAAGCTTGTCTTTAATGATTGGACCGCCAACCGCAATACTGTAGGTATCACGTTCGTAATCCAATGGAACTTCCTGACCACTTTCAGGATTTTCCGGGTCACCTGCCCATGCGTCGCTCATGCGCTCGTATGTAAGCGAGCCTTCAAATTCGTTAGAACCTGATTTAGTCACCGCATTAATACGGCCACCAGAGAAGCCGCCCTGAGAAGCGTCAAACGGTGCCATATCAACAGCAACCTGCTCTACCGCATCAATTGAGATAGGCGAACGCTGCGTTGGGTAACCATTACCGTTCAGACCGAAGTCATCGTTTACACCAACACCATCAATTGAGATAGAGTTGAAACGCGGGTTAGAACCACCAATACTCATTGGTGCTTCGCTACCTGATAATAAGTTAACGTAAGGGTTTAAACGTGCCACTTCTTTTAAGTCACGGTTAAAGGTCGGCGTATTTGCAATGTCATCTTCGCCGAAGAAACTGCTGCTACCGCGGTTTTCACCACCTAAAATCGCCGCGCCAGAAACTTGAATACGCTCCATGTCGGTTGATTCAAGCTCAGCATTAATACGGTAAGATTCGCCCAGCGTTAAGTACACGTCTTCGTATACTTTGCGGCCATTTTCACCTTCAATAACGATAAGGTAAGGACCACCGACTCGCAGACCTGAGTTCGCGAAAGCACCAGACTCGTTGGTTGTCGCAATGGAACGAGTTCCGGTTGGAATGTGAATAATTTCAACACGTGCGTTTGCCGCAACGTCGCCAGATGCAGTAACAACGTTACCACGGACAACTGACGATGTATCTTGTGCAACAGCTACACCGCTAAGGCCAAAAGCGATAGCAGCTGCAACAGCTGTACGCTTGAAAGTGGAGTTAAACATAGTTTTGTTCTTCCCGGTTTTGGTTTTGGGTTTTTAAGCACGAATGAGGGTAAAGCTCATTTGTGACAATTTCGTGAAAGGTTTGAAAAAAAACAGAAGAAGCGAAGGAACTTTTTTGCGAAGACGGGAGAGAGAAATGAGTCGTTCGCTGAGTATTCGATGACGAGCCGCGGCACAATAGCTGATTCATTACCGGAAAGCTCATGACCTGATAAGAGTCAAAAGTGCGGCAAGAGGTCGGAGCTGTATGGGATGCGGCTGAATTCATTACGCTTCTAAGACATTTGTGTGTCAGATATGTGACATATTTTAATCAAAATCTTTGCCCTTGCCTAGTCATTCGGGAACCTTTATTCTCTTCAATTGTCTTAGGCTGCTCTCTAACGGTTATTCCATGGGCTTTATGCGGTTTTTTGTATTTTTAACATTCGTTGTCTTTATGATTCCTACCTCTTTTTACGCCACAGCAGGCTCCGGTAAAAGTGAACCTGAAACAATAAGGGTTGCTACCTTTAATGTCAGTATGGATGCGTCTAATTACTTAAGTGAAAATGAACTACCAACATTAGACAGCTCGCCATTACCGGAAATACTGCAGCAGGGTCACGAGCAAATACGGGGTATTGCAGAAATTCTTCAGCGCGTACGCCCTGACATTGTGCTGCTGAACGAGTTTGACTACCTTGACCCTGAAGTTGGCGTTAACGTTTTTCAGAGCGACTATTTAGCGGTTTCGCAAAATGGCCAGCAAGCCATTGAGTACCCCTACGCTTATACCGCCCCGGTAAACACCGGTGTGCCCTCGCCTTTTGATTTAAACCGCGACGGTAAAAAAGAAGGTACCGGCATAGATGCCTGGGGCTTTGGCTGGTATCCCGGCCAGTACGGTATGGTCATACTATCGAAGTACCCGTTGTTAACCGATAAAGTGCGTACCTTTCAGCACTTTTTGTGGAAAGACATGCCCGGACGTCACATTCCTTACGTTATGAATGAACAGGAACAGCCGACCAACGAGCAATGGTACTCCGATGAAATAATGGCGCAGTACCCGTTAAGCTCTAAATCACACTGGGATGTCCCGGTAAAAGTGGGCGACCGGGTTATTCATCTTTTAGCAGCGCACCCTGTACCACCGGCTTTCGACGGCCCGGAAAACAGCAATGGTATGCGTAACTTCGATGAGATCCGCTTATTTGCCGATTACCTCACGCCTGGCAGTGACAACTACCTTTACGACGATAATGGCGTGCGTGGCGGACTTAGCGAGAATGAAAGCTTTGTTATTTTGGGTGACATGAACGCTGAAGCCGGTTCCGGTGGCGTAGACGGTGCCATTGAACAGCTACTGGAACACCCCCGGGTTAATGACGTAAAGCCACAAAGTCAGGGCGGACAGCAGCACTCTCCCAATAACGGCAACTCGCAGTACCATACCGCCGCCTGGCGTAAGCGCGTTGACTACGTACTTCCTTCTGACGACTTAATTGTAAAAGACGCCGGCGTGTTCTGGCCTGTCGATGATGAACCCGGCAGCCAGCTAATGAATAAGCGCAGCGCCTCTTCCGACCACCGTTTGGTTTGGTTAGATATCGTTAAATAAACACCAAACACCTCTGCAGCCCTTTATTTTACTGAACCTTTACAGTTGAAGGGCTGTTGAAATCCTCCTTAGGTGCCATAATGAAGTTATTGTATCCAAGGAGGTAAACTATGAAAAAGCTCATACTATCAACAGCGTTACTCGCAAGCAGTTCGTTTGTGTTTTCAGCAGCCACTCAGGCTGACAATCTGAACTACATCAGCGGTGGCTTTTCCGATTTCTACGACTCCGACTTCTACGTCGAAGGCTCCACCACCATCGCCCCTAACTGGGTCGGTGAAGTTCAGCTAACCGACATGGGTGACTACTCACTTCGTGCTGGCGCTAAGTACTTCCTGGACATGGGTGCTGGCAAACAGTTCAACACCTTCTTAAAAGGCGGTGTTAGCCACTATGACTTTGAATACGGCGACGACACCAGCGCTTATGCCGGTATTGGTGCTATGACCAAACTCAGCCAGCAAACGACAGCTATTGTGGACGCAGGCTATGACTGGGGCTTAGACGGCTTCGCATCAGTAGGCGCACGTTTACGCTACGCCTTCACTGAACAGTTCTCTGCTGACGCCGGTTTCCGCGGAAACTTCAACAGCATCGACAACGAAGTTCACCTCGGCGTGACTTACAACTTCTAAGTTAATTAAATAAGAAGTAGATATTGGCGTTAAGCCGTTGCAGGAAAATCTGGAGAAAGTGTGCAGCGCCATGGATGGCGCTGCCCAAGCCTTACAGGGATGTACTTGCTGGCGTCTTTCGAAAGATTTCCTGCAACGGCCAGCCAATATTTCTCGGCTTATTCCCACTCAATGGTGGCGGGTGGCTTGCCCGAAATATCATAAGTGACACGGGAAATTCCGTTCACTTCATTAATAATCCGGTTCGATACCTTCTCTAATAACTCATACGGCAAATGTGCCCAGCGCGCAGTCATAAAGTCGATAGTTTCTACTGCACGAATGGCAATAACCCAGTCGTATTTACGCTGATCACCCATAACCCCAACCGAACGTACCGGCAGGAATACCGCGAAGGCCTGGCTGACTTTGTTGTACCAGTCCGCGTTATGCAGCTCTTCAATGAAAATTGCATCGGCACGGCGCAGTAAGTCGCAGTACTCTTTCTTAATTTCACCCAGCACACGAACACCCAAACCAGGTCCCGGGAACGGATGACGGTAAAGCATGTTGTACGGCAGGCCTAACTCAAGCCCAATTTTACGCACTTCGTCTTTAAACAACTCGCGCAGTGGCTCAACCAAACCTAACTTCATGTCCGCAGGCAGACCACCAACATTGTGGTGCGATTTAATCACGTGCGCTTTGCCCGTTTTAGAGCCCGCAGACTCAATTACGTCCGGGTAAATGGTGCCCTGCGCCAGCCAGTCTACTTCGGTCAGCTTACCAGCTTCCTCATCAAAAATTTCAATGAAGGTATTACCAATAATTTTACGTTTCTTCTCCGGATCATTCTCGCCCGCCAAAGCATCTAAAAAGCGGTCTTCTGCACGTATCGGCAAAATGTTCAGACCATAGTGGTCACCAAACATTTCCATCACCTGCTCCGCTTCGTTTAAGCGCAACAAACCGTTGTCCACAAACACACAGGTCAACTGGTCGCCAATGGCACGGTGCAGCAACATGGCCGTTACCGACGAGTCGACTCCGCCCGACAAACCTAAAATAACCTTATCAGTACCTACCTGTTCACGAATGCGTTCAATGGCGTCATCAATGATCTTTTCTGGTGTCCATTGCTTCTCACAACCGCAGATATCACTGACAAAATGTTCCAGCATACGCATGCCCTGGCGGGTATGAGTCACTTCCGGGTGGAACTGCACACCATAAAACTGACGCTCTTCGTCAGCCATTGCGGCATACGGGCAATAAGAGGTTTTCGCTACGGTGTGGAAGCCTTCCGGAATCATTTCCACTTTGTCACCGTGGCTCATCCATACATCCAGCAACGGCGCACCAGACTCAGACACAGCGTCTTCAATGGCTTTAAACAGCGGGCTTTGCTCTACCAGCTCAATTTGTGCGTAACCAAATTCACGCTCCAGCGAGCACTGCACAGAGCCACCCAACTGATGAGCCATGGTTTGCATGCCGTAACAAATACCAAATACCGGTACGCCAGCATTAAACACATATTCCGGCGCACGTGGTGAGCCTTCTTCTGCAACGCTTTCCGGACCACCGGATAAAATAATGCCTTTAGGCGCGAAGTCCCGAATATCGGCTTCATCAACGTCCCATGCCCAAAGCTCACAGTAAACGCCAATTTCGCGAATACGGCGGGCAATCAGCTGAGTGTACTGAGAGCCGAAATCTAAAATCAATATTCGGTGATCGTGGATATCTCTAGTCATTAGTCATCCTGTTACGAGCTACGGTAATTCGGTGCTTCTTTAGTAATATGCACATCGTGTACGTGTGATTCACCCATACCGGCGGCGGTTACTTTCACAAACTGCGGCTTGGTGCGCATATCTTCAATTGTCGGACAACCGGTTAAGCCCATAGCGGAACGCAAGCCGCCCATTTGCTGATGGATAATCGCAGAAATAGGTCCTTTATAAGCTATGCGTCCTTCAATACCTTCCGGCACCAACTTGTCAGCTTCATCGCTTTTCTGGAAGTAACGGTAAGACGAACCATTGCGCTGGTTCATTGCACCCAGACTGCCCATACCGCGGTATGATTTATAATAACGGCCCTGGTAAAGCTCAACTTCACCCGGCGACTCTTCGGTACCAGCCAGCATGCTGCCCACCATGACGCAGTGCGCGCCGGCGGCCAGAGCTTTAGCAATGTCTCCTGAGAAACGAATACCACCATCGGCAATAATCGGTACGCCAGAGCCTTTAATGGCATCAACGGCGTCACTAATAGCGCTAATTTGCGGCACACCACAACCAGTA
>Ga0115561_1002784_pt1 | contig 11534 bp, 10 predicted proteins | sample COGITO_mtgs_1105_4_FD_87201 | JGI IMG/M metagenome (GOLD analysis project Ga0115561, IMG submission 87201) | Pelagic marine microbial communities from North Sea - COGITO_mtgs_110512 | ecosystem: Environmental > Aquatic > Marine > Epipelagic | place: Germany:Helgoland, sampling site Kabeltonne...
CGCGATCTTCATGTCGGCATTCTTTTTATCTAAGCCATAGGCCAATGCCGCCGCCGTAGGCTCATTGATGATTCTCTTGACATCCAATCCTGCAATCTGTCCCGCTTCTTTTGTAGCCTGACGTTCAGCATCATTGAAGTAAGCAGGAACCGTGACCACCGCTTCAGTGACTTCAGTTCCTAAAAAATCTTCTGCCGTTGATTTCATCTTTTGAAGAATCATCGCTGATAATTCTTGTGGAGTATAATTTCGATCTCCTATTTTTATTCTTACCACATCATTGGTACCAGACTCAAGCTCATACGAAATATGTCTCATTTCGTTCTTCACGTCAGAAAAACGTTTTCCCATGAATCGTTTAACAGAGCTAATGGTGTGTTGCGGATTGGTGATCGCCTGTCTTTTGGCAGGATCTCCCACTTTACGTTCTCCATTACCTCCATCGAGGAATGCTAAAATTGATGGTGTCGTTCTTCTACCTTCGCTGTTTTGTATCACAACCGGTTCGTTTCCTTCCATCACGGCCACGCAAGAGTTCGTGGTGCCCAGGTCGATGCCTATAATTTTGCCCATTTCTGTTTAATTTGTATTAACATTTTTTATTCTGTATTTTCTAAATAACAATGCTTGTGCCAAAAGCTTTTTACTGACACAATGTCAGCGATTCTTATGAAATGAAAATTAAGATCAAGACAAGGACTGTTTGCTTTTAATTATTTTAGTCTTCGATATGTCAGATTAATGTATTTTGTTTATTGACAAACAGATCACAGGATAAAAAGGAAAGGTTAAGCTAATTATCATTAATTTTGCGGTTCAATTGATGTACATGGCTCTAGCTGAAGAAATAAAAAAAAGAAAAACATTTGGTATTATCGCCCACCCTGATGCGGGTAAAACCACCTTAACTGAAAAGTTATTGCTCTTTGGCGGGGCCATACAAACAGCAGGGGCTGTTAAATCCAACAAGATAGATATGGCTACGCGTTCCGATTGGATGGCCATAGAAAAACAAAGAGGTATATCTGTCGCAACCTCGGTGATGGGTTTTGATTACAAAGGTTTAAAAATTAATATTTTAGACACGCCGGGTCACGAAGATTTTGCAGAAGATACCTACCGTACTTTGACCGCAGTAGACAGTGTTATCATGGTCATTGACTGTGTCAAAGGGGTAGAAAAACAGACCAGAAAACTCATGGAAGTTTGTCGCATGCGGAAGACTCCCGTCCTTTGCTTCATCAATAAGCTAGATAGAGAAGGTCGTGATCCATTTGACCTGATTGACGAAATTGAAGAGGAGCTAAAAATAAATGTACAACCCCTTACTTGGCCTATCGGTATGGGCAAAACACTCAGAGGGGTCTATAATCTTTACGAAAAAAATATTAACCTTTTCGAACCTAGAAAAAACAAACGAGTGGATGATGTGGTGAATATCAAGGATGTTAATGATCCTGAGTTAGAAACGTACCTACCTCCTTCTGCTTTATCCCAGCTCCGAGAAGACATCGAATTAATAGACGGCGTATACGACCCTTTTGATCAAGAGGCTTACCTCTCTGGGGATTTAGCTCCTGTTTTTTTTGGCAGTGCCGTGTCAAACTTTGGGATAAGGGAATTGCTTGATTGCTTTACGGAAATTGCTCCAAACCCAAAACCAAGAGATACCGAAAGCCGAATGATCCCTCCAATAGACCCCAAATTCTCAGGATTTATATTTAAAATTCATGCAAATATGGATCCTAGACATCGAAATAGAATTGCTTTTATCAGGATCTGTTCGGGAAAATTCCAACGGGGAAACAACTATTATCATGTAAGAAATGATAAAAAATATCGCTTTTCAAATGCTACGGCCTTTATGGCACAACAAAAAGAAACCATAGATGAGGCCTTCCCGGGAGACATCATTGGCTTGTATGATACAGGAAATCTTAAAATAGGTGATACCCTCAATGAAGGTGAAAAAACCTTATATAAGGGAATTCCAAGTTTCTCCCCTGAACTATTCAAAGAGGTCATCAATCTGGACGCAATGAAATCCAAACAACTTGAAAAGGGATTGACACAGCTCATGGATGAAGGTGTGGCCCAACTATTTACCTATGAAATGGGTACTAGAAAAGTGGTGGGTACGGTCGGTGCACTGCAATTTGAAGTACTCCAATATCGATTACTGAATGAATACAATGCAAAAGTAAGTTTTTCCCCTATCAATATTTATAAAGCTTGTTGGATCGACGCCTCGGATAAAAATATATTAGAGGTCTTTGTCAAAGATAAATACCGGCATATTGCGAAAGACAAGGAAGATAAACTTGTCTTTATGGCAGAATCTAAATCATGGTTACAGATGGTAGAAGATAATTTTCCAGATATTCAATTTCATTCCATAAGTGAATTTTAAAATAAATTGATCGATCCAAAAATAATATATGAAGACAACCATTTATTGGTTGTTAACAAGCCCATTGGCTGGTTAGTACAGGGTGACAAAACAGGTGATGCTACTTTAACTAACTGGGGTAAAAACTATATTAAAAAAAAATACAATAAGCCCGGAGATGTATTTCTCAATCCGGCACATCGCTTGGATCGACCGGTCAGTGGAGTGGTCATTTTCGCGAGAACCTCCAAGGCCTTGACCCGACTCACGGCCCTTTTCAGAGATCAACTCATACAGAAAACCTATGTGGCCGTCGTGAAGGCTAGACCGCAAGAGTTGAATGGTGCCTTGACCCACTGGTTGGTGAAAGATGAAACTAAGAACATTACTAAAGCCTTTAATAAGGATAAGGGCAGTGGTAAAAAGTCAATACTAAACTATCGTACTTTGATGTACGACAGCGGACATTCTTTACTGTTAGTAAAACCAAAAACAGGTAGACCCCATCAAATTCGAGTCCAATTGGCGAAAATGTTTTGCCCAATACAAGGAGATTTAAAATACGGTTATGCCACACCTAATCCTGATAAAAGTATTTGCCTACATGCATTCAAAATCGAATTTGAGCATCCAATAAAAAAAGAAAAAATCTCCCTTCGGGCGACACCCAAGGGAGTCTATTGGAAACCCTATTTAAACACAATCAATGAATTGGATTAATAAATTAAAAGAAAAATGGAAGGTCAAGAGCTCTGGTCAATTCGCTATGATTCTCATTGTGTTCGCTTTGACGGGATCCACTGTCCTACTGATAAAAAAACCCATTGTTGATTATTTTACCGTTGATGGGGAAAAAAGTACGATGTTTACTATAATTTACCTCATTTGTATTCTACCCATATACAACAGTATTTTACTTTTTTATGGCTCGCTCTTGGGCCAATTTGATTTTTTTTGGAGCTATGAAAAAAAAATAATCAATCGATTCAGGCAAAAGAAAACAAAGAATGAAAAAAAATTAAAAGACAACTGATTTCGATCCTGTATCTATCCTGCCTTTTATCAAAATCCATGAATAAATATATTTTTATTTTAATTGGCCTTTTTGAAAAGGCTGAGATCATTGAAGTAAGCTTTAGTCCTCTTTTATATGAAAAATAGTTTATTTAAATATTTTTCTCTTTGGGGTGCATTTATACGTTATTTTATTTTTTACTGAACTATTTTTATTCTTTACATCGAATGCGCTTTTTCTGAGGCTAACATTGAAACATTATTGCTAAGCTATTTATACCGATTGAAGCCAGATCTTTCTTTTTCAGGCTATATGATATTGATCCCCTCGCTTATACTAGCTCTATCTCCTGCCATTGGCCCAAAAGTATCGGCACGTAACATTTTGGGATCTATCAATCTCATCCTTGCCACAATTTCTATTGTTGAACACATAGACTTGGAAGTTTATTCTTACTGGTGAGAGAAATTCGATGCCATGCATTTAAGGTACCTAAATGATCTCAAACAAATTACCCATACCATTACTTCTAAAACATTGGTTTGTCCTCTACTGTTCAGTCTATTATTATTTTATTATTATTTTAAAATTACTACTTGGTTGGTAGGCCGATTTTCATTGAATTTTAAAATAGATACTATTGGCAAAAGTCCTTACTTTTTTTACTTTGATCACATTGTCTCTCATCCCCACCAGAGGTGGATTAGGTATCCCGATCAATATAGGTGCTTTTTACTTTGATGCTGATAATATGGCGGTCAATCATAACGCAGTAAATACGCCCTAGAATTTTGTTCATTCCATGAAAAAAGCATCAAAAATTGATGCCCATTATGACTTAATACCGGATTCTGTTGTGGCAGACCTCCTCAGTAAAATTAACGGTACTCCTGCGAATGGAACACCCCTTATCTTTCACTCATCAATACACCTCAACCCAATATCCTACTTATCATACTCGAAAGTTTTACCGCTAAAGGAGTAGAAGCATTGGAAGGGGCCAAATCCGTTACCCCACAACTTCATAAACTCAGTAAAGAGAGTATTTTATTCTCGCAATTCTATGCCTCAAGATATCGTTCAAACAGAGGAATCGGTAGCCTATTCAGTAGTTATCCTGGATTACCTTAGAATGCCATTATTAAGAACCCTTTCAAGGCTGAAAAGTTACCTCCACTGATAAAATCAATGAAAGGGTAGGATTACCAAACTGCGTTTTACTACGGAGGCGAAATTGGTTTTGCCAACTTTAGGGCTTAATTCAGTCAATGATAAGCAGATAAAATTGTAAGCAAACTTGACTTTGATTTTTCAAGTAACAATACCTAGTGGGGGATTCATAATGATGTTGTCTTCGATACTCTATTTAATGATCTCAATAAGGAAGAGACACCTTTTTCTATATCCTATTCAACTTAAGCAGCCATGAATCCTTTGACATTCCCGTCGAACCAGTATTCGGCTCTGATAATAATGAGAATTGCTTTAAAAGCGCCCTATATTATACGGATGCCTGTCTTGGAGAATTCATTGAACAGGTTAAAAAAACTACATGGTGAGACCAGACGTTAATCGTGATAATGGATGATCACAGTACCTCTCAAATTAACAATACATCCAATCGCCAAAAGGAAGCCTTTCATATCCCCGTTTTGTGGCTGGGGGGAGCACTTGCTGTGACTGTTTATGTAATCTCAAGTATCAGCTAACAATTAGACTTAGCATCGGCCTTAATGGCCCAATTGAATATCAACGACCCTGAAGATGTATACGGTACACATATGCTATCCACATATTATCAGCTGCGGGCATATTATAGCTATGGAGATGATTTTGGACTCGTGCCTGATTCAATATCACAATTCTACAATGGCGAACTTAATGCCTACAGAAATCAGTATCCTTCAGATAACCACAAGATTACGGCAGAGCAATTTGTTAGTTTATTTCAAATGATTTTCTCTCGAAGTAAAGGATAAAAATATCCTTATTCAGGATTTCAGTAGGACTGTTTAAGAGATGAGAAAGCTCCATCAGTACGATGGAGCTTTCTCATCTCTTCCTTATTCAGTGATTTTTTCGGCTAAAACCGTCACTTTATTGTTCAATACTTCCACAACTCCACCATCCACTTCCATCTGAACTTCCTCTGACTTATTGTTGAGGATTTTAACAAAGACAATATTTCCTTTACCCAACGTCGAAACTAAAGCCGCATGATTATTCAAAATCTGAAAAGATCCATCAGTCCCTGGAAAGATAGCACTTATGGCCTCTCCTTCAAATACCTTTTTGTCCGGAGTTACAATTTCAATAAACATATCTTAAGCTACCTCAGCCAATAATTTCTCACCTTTTTCAACTGCTTGCTCAATAGTCCCTACCAAATTGAACGCTGCTTCTGGTAAATTATCATGCTTACCATCCATAATCTCATTAAACCCTTTGATTGTTTCATTGATGTCTACCAATTGTCCGGGCAAACCTGTGAAGGCTTCTGCAACATGGAATGGCTGCGATAGGAATCGCTGTACTCGCCGCGCTCTATGAACAATCAATTTGTCTTCATCACTCAGCTCATCCATGCCTAAAATGGCAATTATATCCTGTAATTCTTTGTATCTCTGGAGCAATTCTTTCACATTTTGAGCACAAGTATAATGTTCATCTCCTAAAATCTCTGCACTCAATATTCTTGAGGTAGAATCCAAAGGATCCACGGCAGGATAAATACCTAATTCTGAAATTTTTCTTGAAAGTACCGTGGTAGCATCCAAGTGCGAAAATGTAGTCGCTGGAGCTGGATCTGTTAAATCATCCGCAGGAACGTAAACCGCCTGAACCGAGGTAATGGATCCATTCTTTGTAGATGTAATTCTTTCTTGCATTACTCCCATCTCGGTTGCTAAAGTAGGTTGGTATCCCACGGCTGAAGGCATTCTACCTAGGAGTGCTGATACCTCTGAGCCGGCTTGTGTAAACCTGAAAATATTGTCTACAAAAAAGAGGATATCACGCCCTTTTCCTGTTCCATCTCCATCACGGAAATATTCTGCAATGGTCAGCCCTGATAAAGCCACCCGAGCTCTAGCCCCCGGAGGTTCATTCATCTGCCCAAACACAAAAGTAGCTTTAGATTCCTTCAAGTTTGCCGTTGTTACCTTAGATAAATCCCATCCCCCATTTTCCAATGATTCTTTAAAATCATCTCCATAGTTTACGATTCCCGCTTCGATCATTTCTCTCAGCAAATCATTTCCTTCTCTGGTTCTTTCACCCACACCTGCAAAAACCGAGAGTCCAGAGTAAGCCTTTGCTATATTATTGATCAACTCTTGAATTAATACGGTTTTTCCAACACCCGCACCACCAAACAAACCAATTTTACCCCCTTTGGCGTAAGGCTCAATGAGGTCAATTACTTTTATACCTGTGAAAAGAACTTCGGAAGCCGTAGATAAATCTGCGAATGCAGGGGGCTGTCTATGAATGGATAATCCTTCTTTACCTTCTGGCTGAGGCAATCCATCTATGGCTTGTCCAACAACATTAAAAAGTCTTCCTTTAATATCATCGCCGATAGGCATTTGAATGGGCGCGGCTGTGTCGCTCACAATTTGGCCTCTTCTCATTCCGTCAGTTGCATCCATTCCGATAGTTCTAACTGTGTTCTCTCCAAGATGCTGTTGTACCTCCAAAACAACTACAGTCCCATCTTCACGTTTGATCGTAAGGGCGTCTAATATTTTGGGCAGCTTGCCACCATCAAAACGCACATCCACCACTGGACCAATTATTTGTGTGATTTTTCCTTGATTTGCCATTATACTCTAGATGAAATAATTATATAAAAATTCGACTGCAAAATTAGGCTAAAAATTATTGGATGACAAAGTTGATTTAATAAACTTAGTTTTCAGAAAAAAAAAGCCATCAACTTTAATCCAAAGCCCCCCTTTCTTTGACAAAAACTATTTAAATTAGGTGACAAATACGGTATTCGGCACCTGTTGAATGCTTGAAAATTTAATCCGCAAGGTAAAATTTTTATTTGAGGCAAGGCAGGTTCAATCAAGATTGAGCTTTAAGAAATTGTAATATTAAATATCACCATAATTTTATAAAATAGTTCCAATGAAATCATCTAAAAGACAATTTATCAAGCAAATCTCACTGGGCCTTCTAAGTACCCAAATACCCTTTCTATCAGATGCGAAAAGCATCCCCTTTGAACATCTAGGGAAAAAACTTAAACTTTCCTTGGCACAATGGTCCCTCCACAACGCTTTTGAATCGGGGACTTTAGATCCTATTTTATTTTCCGAAATCTCTAAAAAAGAGTTTGGTATCCCTGCCGTAGAATACGTAAATAGTTTTTATAAAGATAAAGGCAATGACGAAAGTTTTTGGATCAATATGAAAGAAAGATCGGATGCGCTCACCGTTCAGAATTTACTGATAATGGTCGATGACGAAGGTGATTTGGGAGGCGAGGATAATCAACTCAGACAAAAAGCCGTTGAAGATCATTATAAATGGATCCATGCGGCTAAAATCATGGGGTGTCATTCGATACGGGTTAACGCCTTCGGAGCTACAGATCCCTCGATTTTTAAAGCCTCTTTGATCGACGGGCTAAGTCAGCTTGCAAACTACGCAGCTAAAGAAGAGATTCATATTTTAATTGAAAACCACGGGCTGTTCAGTTCAAATGCCCAACTCATCAGCTCTATCATCAAAGAGATCAATCTACCTAACCTAGGTACTTTACCCGATTTTGGAAACTGGTGCCTGAGCGCTCAATGGGGAAGTACTCAAGATGGTTCTTGCCTTGAAATGTATGACCCCTACCGAGGTGTTGAAACCCTACTGCCCTATGCTAAAGGGGTAAGTGCCAAAGCTTATAACTTTCATGCCAATGGGTTGCATCGTAATTTTGATTACGAAAAAATGCTCCTTTTAGTTAAAGCCCAGAATTTTAATGGTCACATTGGCATCGAATATGAAGGGACAGAACTTAGTGAGGCCGATGGTATTAGGGCCACTAAAAAACATTTAGAAGACGTTTGGAAAAAAATATGGATGGGTTAACACATCTCATTTTAACTTTCCTGATCGAAATACAGTTTATAATAATTTTTGCCCCGGACCTCATCATAACCCCTTTCAATCTCTTGCCTTTGACCATGGACATACACATGAAAGTTGCGGTCCAGTTTAATGACCGATTTGATATATTTCTTGGCCACCTTGAAAGCGGGTTTTGAAATTTCAAATTGTTCGCTCATAGCTTCGATCTGATGTTTTTCCTCAAAACTGTCTTTGTAGCTATTAAATGCAGCCTTTATCTCTGTCGAGGCCAATACCTCCTCCTCAAATTCAGATTGGTCAAATGATTGCTTTTCACTAAAATAATCTACCGTCTTATTGAGCAAATCCACTTGATCTACTTTAGCCATCTCATCTAAGCCCCTTAAAGCAAAATCTTTACAAAGGTTCATTGTATTTTTGGTTTGATAAAACTCATTTTCAAGAGGCCTGATCATTAAAAACTGATGGCGCCAGTATTTGATGTCGGGATGATTTTGAAATACTTTCAAAATCATTTCATTTTGATCCGAATCCAAAATAATTAAGGCTCCCTCGTTGAGGTCTTTAATACCAATACCCTTATTCAGAGTCATGGTTAATTGATCATTTATCAGCGAAGATTCGATAAAAGATTGCTTACCATCTATCTTAAATATGCCCACAGCTTGACAAGACTTTTGATCATAGATGACCTGATCAAAAGCTGTCATGTATACCTCTCCCTCACTGATGTTTTTTTCTGAAGCAGCAAGCACTTTCATTACACCAACCGTCATCTCATAGAAATTACTGACTCCTTCAAAATAATCCAGCAACAGTTTTTTCACAGGGTTCAGCTCAATATTTACATCATGATCAAAAATGAATTCTCCTTGCGAGTCGATGATTCGAGGGAGTAAAATTTGAGCTACCTCATGAGACATAGTTGCCTCAATCTCTACAGCCGTGGATGCCATGATACAATCTGGAGCATGATAATGAGAAATAAACTTATGAGCGGACGCTCCGCTGATTTCAATCATATTATTCTATATTATTGTACGGTTGCATTTAAAATAATTCGAAACGCAGTTCCCTTATTCAACACTGAGTTCTTAATGAAAATCCTCCCACCATGGTAGTCTTCGATGATCCGTTTGGTTAGGGTCAGCCCCAGACCCCATCCTCTATTTTTAGTAGTGAATCCGGGCTTAAAAACTGTTCTCATTTTATTCGACGCAATACCATTGCCCTCGTCTTCAATATCAATCATTAATTTATCTACTCCTGAACAAAACATCAAAATTTGAATATGGCCCACACCCGCCATCGCATCTACGGCATTCTTGATTAAGTTTTCAAGAACCCAAGAAAAAAGTTCAGGATTCATGTTTAAATAAATATGCTCGGCTTCCTGTGCCTTAAAGTCGATCGTTACCTTTTTACTTATCCTTGTTTTAAGATAATCAACAGATAATTTAACCTGTTCATAAATATTGAGAGATGCCATCTTAGGCGTACTCCCGATACTGCTAAACCGTTGGGTGATGATTTCAAGACGTTTGACGTCTTTGTCTAGCTCTATTATGTAGGGATCTTCCAGATATTTCTCTTTGAAATATTGGCCCCATGCCATCAAAGAAGATATGGGAGTTCCTAATTGGTGGGCGGTTTCCTTGGCCATACCCACCCAAATCTGATTCTGCTCTGACAACCTTGAATAATTAAAAACAGTAAATACAATGAGCACAAAAACAAAAATAACAGCCAATTGAACATAAGGATAATAACGCAACTGCACCAAAAAGCTTGACTCCTCAAAATAAATCATGGTTTGTCCATACTGATTACCTTGGGCATCGACTAGATTAACAGCGATGGGTGCTTTGGTCAATCCCATTTCATTAATCTTCTGTACTAAATAAGATGCTCGCTCCTCTGAATCTGTGATGAGGTCTACCTCAGGTAAGTTTTTATAAAAAACAGGAGTTCCATTCTCATTAGTTAAAATAACGGGAATAGTCGTATTCGCTTGAATAATTTCTTCCAAAGCAAAAAGTGCATTTTGATTGGTCTCATGCTCATTGGCGATAAACTCAAGCGCTTTGGCATATAAATTCACTTGCCAATCCTCTCTCTTTTTAATTTCTTTAACGAGCTGGTTTGTATAGCATACCGTTCCGACACCTATACCTAAGCAAAGAGCAAGAACAATCCATTTTTGAATGGATCCAGAGGCGTATACGTCTATGACATTAAGTATTTTAAAGCGACTCATTGGATAATTCTATCGCCTAAGATACTAAAAAAAGCCCTTGAAATGTGTTAGTCACTGGTCATAAACCATTTGGCTAAAATTTTCCAGTTGACCTTGGTTCCATGCATTAAAATTCCGACTCGATAAATACGACCCGCTATCCACAAGGTAAATAGGAAACCCAAAATCAACATGAACATGGACAATATCAATTCCCAAGGTGCCACACCAAAAGGAATCCGCATCATCATGATGATGGGTGAGGTAAATGGGATGATTGACATCCAAAAAGATACACTTCCATGAGGATCCTGCAAAACCAGACTCAAGCTGATAATTGAAATGATCAATGGTGCGGTCACAGGAACCATAAATTGCTGAGCATCCGCATCGCTATCGGATGCGGAACCTATGGCGGCGAACAAAGCTCCGTAAAGAAAATATCCACCAATGAAATAGAATAAGAAAGAAGACAATACCAAAGTCATATTGATTCCACCCAAAGCAGATAAGGCAGTTGCCATCATATCGGCTTCCGAGGACATCTCACTATTTGCAGCACCCATCTCCAGAGCCTCTGGACTCAGAAATACTGAAATCAACATTGAGATACCCCCAGTCAATAGAATCCAAAGCACAAACTGGGTCAACCCGACCATAGCAATCCCTATGACTTTGCCCATCATGAGCTCAAAAGGCTTAACTGAAGACAACACAATCTCTACGATTCTGCTACTCTTTTCTTCGATAACGCCACGCATACACATGGCACCATAAATAAAAACAAACATATAAATCATAAA
>Ga0115561_1002801_pt1 | contig 11493 bp, 10 predicted proteins | sample COGITO_mtgs_1105_4_FD_87201 | JGI IMG/M metagenome (GOLD analysis project Ga0115561, IMG submission 87201) | Pelagic marine microbial communities from North Sea - COGITO_mtgs_110512 | ecosystem: Environmental > Aquatic > Marine > Epipelagic | place: Germany:Helgoland, sampling site Kabeltonne...
GAGGCCAGCGCCATGATCTGGTGGCCCAGGCAGATGCCGAAGGTGGGCACGCCGCTGTCCATCAGCGTGCGAGCAGCTTCAATGGCGTAGTCGCATGGCGCTGGGTCGCCAGGGCCGTTGGAGAGAAACACGCCATCGGGGTTGAGCGCCAACACATCGGCAGCGGGCGTCTTGGCAGGCACCACAGTGACCTTGCAGCCACGTTCGGCCAGCATGCGCAAGATGTTCTTCTTCACGCCGAAGTCGTATGCGACCACGTGGAACTGCGGGGCTGTCAACTCACCGTAGCCCGAGCCGAGCTTCCACTCGGTCTGCGTCCACTCGTAACGCTGGGCAGTAGTGACCACCTTGGCCAAGTCCAGGCCCGCCATGTTGGGAGCAGCCTTGGCTTTGGCAACCGCGTCGTCGATCAGCGCCTGCGTGACCGCCTGACCGGCAGCCAGGCCAACAATCGCGCCGTTTTGCGCGCCTTTGCTGCGCAGCAAGCGGGTGAGTTTACGGGTGTCGATGTTGGCGATGGCAACGGTGTTCTCGCGCACCAAGTACTGCGACAGCGTTTCCGTCTGGCGGAAGTTGCTGGCCAGCAATGGCAGATCTTTGATGATGAGGCCTGCGGCGTGGACCTTGTCAGCTTCGACGTCCTCTGCGTTGACCCCGTAATTGCCGATGTGCGGGTACGTCAGGGTGACGATCTGCTGGCAGTAGCTGGGGTCAGTGAGGATTTCCTGGTAGCCGGTGATAGCGGTGTTGAAAACCACTTCGCCGACGGTGGTGCCGGTGGCACCGATCGAATTGCCGATAAAGACCGTGCCGTCTGCGAGCGCCAGGATGGCGGGCGGGAAGGTTCCCTGGATAGACAAAAGCACTGGGTTCTCCGGATGGTTACGGTCGCCCGGCGCCTGCTAGCCACTCGCAGGGCGAGTGCCAATGGCTGCTCTCAGATGGGTTATTGCTTTGGGTGCGGTCGGGCGACGCTGTTGCGAGAAAAGCCCCCGATTATACCCGCACACCTCTAAACCACGATGCAAAATGATGCGCCGCAACATGGATTTCCGGTAACAAAACCGTGATTTGCCCCACGGGCTGCCTGGGCAAGGGCGGTTACCTCAACGCGCAGCCCCGCTGGCGTGCAGGCAGATGGCTGCCGCAGCCGCCACGTTCAAAGACTCTTCACCGCCAGGTTGCGCGATGCGGATGCGCAAGGATGAGCGGGCTTCCAGCGACGGGGCCACGCCCTGCCCTTCGTGCCCCATGACCCAGGCACAGGGCCAGGGCAGATCGGCCTGGTGCAGGTAGCTGCCGCCGTGGGAGCTGGTCACCACCAGTGGCACCTGCAGCGCAGCCAGGTCTTCCTCGCTCACGCCTTCGACCAGGTTCAGTGCAAAGTGGGCCCCCATGCCGGCGCGCAACACCTTGGGCGACCACAGGGCCGCACTGCCTTTGACGGCCAGCACCTGCCGAAAGCCAAACGCAGAGGCGCTGCGCAAGATGGAGCCCACATTGCCCGCATCCTGCACGCGATCCAGCACGACCGTGGCGGCCATCGCGTCCAGCGGCTGCGCAGCAGGCAGATCCCAAAGAAAGCCCATGCCCGCCGGCGATTCCAGCCCGCTGATGTCCTTGAAAAGCGCATCTGGCATCACTACGATTTTGATAGCTGTCAGCGCTTTCTCATGCTGCCATTGCGGCCAATAAGACTCTGAAAAAACGGCCATGGCCGGGCGCACGGAACGCTCCAGCGCGGCGCGGCAGAGGTGGTCACCCTCCAGCCAGACCCGGCCTTGCTTGCGGTAAGCCGTGGTGTCTTGCGCCAGGCGGCGCAGGTCTTTGACCAACGCGTTGTCGCGCGACTGGATCAGGGTGACGGCGGAGGATGTCATGCAGGCGTTCTTTCTGCGGCCGAAGCCAGCACCTTGGCCACTGGCGCAAAGGAGCGACGGTGATAGATCGAAGCCCCATGGGCTTGCAGCGCCGCCATGTGGGCTGCGGTGCCGTAACCTTTGTGTCCGGCAAAACCATATTGCGGGTACTGCTCGTGCACCTGGCGGCACCAGCGGTCACGGTGCACCTTGGCCAAGATGGACGCCGCAGAAATGGACTGCACCAACGCATCGCCTTTGACGATGGCCTCGGCCGGAATATCGAGGGGGGGAATGCGGTCGCCATCGACCAGCACCATCACGGGTTTCAGGCGCAGGCCCTGCACCGCACGGCGCATGGCCAGCATGGTGGCTTGAAGGATGTTGAGCTGGTCGATTTCTTCCACGCTGGCCTCGGCAATGCTGCAACACAAGGCCTTGGCACGGATTTCATCAAACAGCTTTTCGCGCCGGGCTTCGGTGAGCTTTTTCGAATCCGCCAGGCCAGCAATCGGACGCAGATCGTCCAGGATGACGGCCGCCGCGACCACGGGGCCCACCAGCGGACCACGCCCAGCCTCGTCCACACCCGCAACCAAGCCGGGCGGGTGCCAGGGCAAACTGACCTGCTCAGGCAGCGAGGACTTTTTCGATCGCATGGGCGGCTAGTTGGGAGGTGTTGCGTTGCAGGCTTTCGTGCAGGGCATCAAAGCGCTGCTCCAGGGCCAGGATTTTTTCGGGCTGTTGTTCACGGGCCTGCAGCCATTGCAGGGTGGCCGCGCACAGGGCCTCGGGGGTAGCAGCGTCCTGGATCAGCTCGGGCACCACGAATTCACCGCACAGGATGTTGGGCAAGCCCACCCAAGGCTGCAGTTGCTTGCGGCGCATGAGCCACCAGCTCAACGGGTGCATGTGGTAGCCAATCACCATGGGGCGCTTGAACAGCGCGGCCTCCAGCGTGGCCGTGCCGCTGGCAATCAGGGTCGCATCGCATGCCGCCAACACCGTGTGGGATTGCCCGGTGACGACGCGCACGACCCCCTCCAGCCCGGCAGAGCGCACCAGTTGCTCGATACGCGCCTGCAACAACGGAACGGCAGGCACTATGAATTTTGTAGCTGGCCGCGCTTGATGGATAAGCGCTGCAGCCGAAAAGAACGGTTGAGCGATGTACTGCACCTCGGCCGAGCGGCTGCCCGGCAAAATGGCCAGCACCTCGTCTTCAGGGGCAAAGCCCAGCGCGGCGCGCGCACCAGCGCGGTCTGGCACCCGGGGGATGACATTGGCCAGCGGATGCCCCACGTAGGTCGCCGCAATACCGTGCTTGGCCAGCAATTCAGGCTCGAACGGGAAGATGCACAAGACATGGTCGGCGCTGCGCCGGATTTTCTCCACGCGCTCCGCGCGCCAGGCCCAGATCGAGGGGCACACAAAGTGCACCGTTTTGATGCCCGCGGCGCGCAGGTCTGCCTCCAGCCCCAGGTTGAAATCCGGGGCGTCCACGCCAATGAACACCCCTGGGCGTTCGCGCAGCAATTGGTCACGCAGTTGTTTGCGAATACCCAACAGCTCGCGCAATCGGCGCAGGACTTCCATGCTGTAGCCGTGCACGGCCAGCTTTTCGCTGGGCCACAGGCATTCAAAGCCCCGGCGGGCCATCTGGGGCCCACCAATACCTTTGGCTTGTAATTCGGGCCAGCGGGCCTGCAGGCCATCGAGCAGCAGGCCTGCCAGCAAATCGCCAGAGGCCTCGCCCGCCACCATTGCGATGCGAGGATGGGATGCCATCAACACTCCCTCAGCGGGCAATGCCTGCGCTGGAGCCCGCGATGAAGGCGTCCATCAACGCCACATCGTCCCGTGCCTGCGGCATCTTCTCGGGCAGCGCCATGATGGCGGCGCGCGCCTGCTCCAGCGTCAGGCCCTGGCGGTACAGCAGCTTGTGCATTTCGCGGATGGCCGCGATGCGCTCATCGGAGAAAGCGCGGCGGCGCAGACCCACCAGGTTGACACCGCGCACAGCCAGCGGGTTGCCGTCCACCACCATGAAGGGCGGCACATCTTTGCCCACGTGGCTTGCAAAGCCAATCATGGTGTGGGCGCCAATGCGCATGCGTTGCAGCACGCCCGTGAGACCGCCCACCGTGGCCCAGTCGCCCACGTCCACATGGCCTGCCAGGGTCGTGTTGTTGGCGAGGGTGGTCTGGTTCCCCACCTGGCAATCGTGCGCAATGTGCACGTAGGCCATGATCCAGTTGTCGTCCCCCACCCGCGTAATCGCACGGTCTTGCACAGTGCCGGTGTTGAAAGTGCAGAACTCGCGAATGGTGTTGCGGTGGCCGATGACCAGTTCGGTCGGCTCACCTGCATATTTTTTGTCTTGAGGTTGCGCGCCCAGCGAAGCGAACTGGAAGATCCGGTTGTCCTCACCGATGGTGGTGCGCCCCTCGATCACACAGTGGGCGCCCACCGTAGTGCGCGCGCCGATGGAAACCTCAGGGCCAATCACCGCATAGGGCCCAATCGTCGCCGTAGGGTCAATGCGGGCGGCGGGGTCAACGATGGCGGTTGCGTGGATATTGCTCACGGTCGGTCAACATCAACCCACGGCACGCATGGTGCACATCAGCTCGGCTTCGCAAGCCACTTCGTCGCCCACGCGGGCCACGCCCTTGAACTTCCAGATACCGGCGCGCACGCGATCGATCGTGATCTCCAGGTGCAGTTGATCACCGGGCTCCACGGGCCGCTTGAAGCGCGCACCATCAATGCCAACGAAGTAGTAGATGTTGTTCTCATCCGGCACCTGGCCCATGGCATCAAACGCCAGCAGGCCCGCAGCCTGGGCCAGGGCTTCCAGAATCAGCACCCCGGGCATCACAGGGCGGCCTGGGAAATGGCCCATGAAATATGGCTCGTTGAAGGTCACATTCTTGATGGCCAGAATGCGCTCATTGCGCTGGAGCTCAAGCACACGGTCCACCAGCAAAAACGGGTAGCGGTGGGGCAGTTGCTTGAGAATTGCGTGAATATCCATCATCGAGTTGTTCTTCCGTTCATGCTGCTTTAAGAGCCTGCTCAAGCGCCTTGATGCGCTCGCGCAGACTGTGCAGTTGTTTCAGTGTTGCAGCGTTCTTTTCCCACTTCGCATTGTCGTCGATGGGGAACATGCCCGTGTACTGGCCTGCCCGCGTGAGCGAGCGGGTCACCACCGTTGCCGCCGACACGTGCACGTTGTCCGCCAGCTCCAGGTGACCCAGCACGATGGCGCCCCCACCCACGGTGCAGTGGGCGCCAATCGTTGCACTGCCCGCCACCCCCACGCACCCGGCCATGGCCGAGTGGCGACCGATGCGCACGTTGTGCCCGATCTGAATGAGGTTGTCGAGCTTCACACCATCTTCAATCACCGTGTCCTGCAGGGCTCCACGATCAATGCAAGTGTTGGCGCCAATTTCCACATCGTCACCAATGCGCACGGCCCCCAGCTGTTCAATCTTGACCCAAGCGCCCTGGTGGGGAGCAAAGCCAAAACCGTCTGCGCCGATGACCACCCCCGGATGCAGCAGGCAACGCGCACCGACCTGGCAGTTTTCGCCCAGCGTGACCCGGGACGTGAGCACCGAGCCTTCACCTACCACAGCGCCGCGTTCGACCACGCACAGAGGCCCGACAGTCGCCGTAGGGTGAATCTGCGCCGAGGGATCTACCACAGCACTGGGGTGGACCCCCGCGCTACGCGCAGGCATGTGCCGCTGCTTCCAAAGCTGCGTGACCCGTGCGAAATACACGTAGGGGTTGTCCACCACGATGCATGCGCCACGCGCCAAGGCGGCATCGCGCATGGCGGGCGCCACAATGACACAGGCCGCCTGTGAGGCGGCCAGTTGTTGTTGGTAGCGCGGGTGGCTCAGAAAACTGATGTCACCCGGCCCCGCAAACTCCAGTGGCGCTATGCGGTGGATGGGGGTGTCATTTGCACCGCCCTCCAGCGAGCCCCCCAGCACATCAACGATGTGCCCCAGTAGCAAGCTCACGCCACCACCTGCTGCGTCCAACTATTTGGCCGCATTCAAAGCCTTGATCACCTTGTCGGTGATGTCGTGCTTGGGGTTGATGTAGACGGCTTCCTGCAGGATGACGTCGTACTTCTCAGCCTCGGCCACTTGCTTGACAACCCGGTTGGCGCGTTCCAGCACCTGTGCCAGCTCTTCATTCTTGCGGGCGCTCAGGTCTTCCTGGAACTCACGGCGCTTGCGCTGAAAGTCGCGGTCTTGGTCCACCAGCTGGCGCTGGCGTGTCGTGCGCTGGCTCTCAGCCATCGTGGGGGCTTCGCGCTCGAACTTCTCGGTGGCGGACTTCAGGGAATTGCCGATGTCCACCAGTTCTTTCTCGCGGCGGGCGAATTCCTGCTCCAGCTTGGCTTGCGCTGTCTTGGCTGTGTTGGCTTCACGGAAGATGCGATCCGTATTGACAAAACCTGCCTTGAACTCTTGCGCCTGGACCGAAGTGGCCAACGCAGCAGTACCGATCAACAGGGCCAAAGATGTCTGACGGAAAAGGGATTTCATTAGAAAGACGTTCCAATCTGGAATTGCAGTTTCTGGATTTTATCGCCAGCGAACTTACGCACTGGCTGGGCAAAGGCAAGGCGCAGCGGACCTAAAGGCGAGATCCAGCTCAAACCGAGCCCTGCAGAGGCTCGCATGTCGCTGAAAGTCACCTTCTGGTTTTCACCGTACACATTGCCCACGTCCACGAAAGTGAACACACGCAGCGTACGGTCATTGCCAGCGCCTGGGAATGGCGCGATCACCTCGGCATTGAGGGTCACCTTCTTCGGGCCACCCAAGGAAGCGCCGGTCACGTCACGCGGGCCCAGGGTTCCCTGGTCGAAGCCGCGCACCGAGCCCAAGCCGCCCGAATAGAAGTTCTTGAACACCGGGAATGGGCGACCATTGAGGCCCTTGCCGTAGCCCAGTTCCCCGTTAAACGCCACGGTGAAGCGCTTGTTCAGCGGGATGTACTGCTGGTACTGGTAGTTGCCCCGCACATAGCGCGCATCACCCGCCACGGACCACTCCGAGTTCAGACGTTGGTAACGCCCGGAGTTGGGAGCCAAGGCACTGTCACGGTCGTCGCGCGACCAGCCAACGGTCAAGGGAATGGAGTTGCTGGTAGCGCCATACGTATTGGCATAGGCCAGATAGGTGGCGGGGATATTGGTACCTGCCTTGATCTGGGTCTGTTCAAAAACACCACCAAAGAAGACCGTGTCCGTCTCGCTGAACGGGATACCAAAGCGCATCGACGCACCTGTGGTCACCAGCTCGTAGTTACCGCCCTGGTTTTCATAAGGCTTGTCGGTGCGGTAGTACAAATCCACCGTGCGCGAAATGCCGTCCTGGGTGAAATAGGGGTTGGTGGTGCTGAACACCAGGGTACGGCGGTACTTGCTGGTGTTGACGTCGATACCCAGGTAGTTGCCCGAGCCAAAGAAATTTTCCTGCTTGATACCGAACGACAACGCAACCTTTTCGGCACTGGAGAAACCTGCGCCCAATTGCAGCGAACCGGTGGGCTTCTCGGTCACGTTGACCACGAGATCCACCTGGTCGGGAGCGCCTGGTACATCCTGGGTCTCCACATTCACTTCGGTGAAAAAGCCCAAGCGGTCCACGCGGTCGCGGGACAAGCGAATGCGCTCACCGTCATACCAGGCTGCTTCATATTGGCGGAATTCACGGCGAATCACTTCATCACGCGTGCGGTTGTTGCCGCTCACGTTGATCTTGCGCACATAGGCGCGGCGTGAAGGCTCGGCCTGCAACACCAGCGTCACGCGGTTGTTTTCACGGTCAATTTCTGGCACCGCCTCGACACGGGAAAACGCAAACCCGAAGCGGCCGAAGTACTCCGAAAACGCCTTGGTGGTTTCTGCCACCTGGTCAGCGTTGTAAGGCTCGCCCGCACGGATGGAAACCAGCGACTTGAACTCGTCTTCACGCTCCAGGTAATTGCCTTCGAGCTTGACGCCAGCCACCACAAACCGCTCACCTTCCGTGACGTTGACGGTGATGGTAATGTCCTGCTTGTCGGGAGAAATCGCCACCTGTGTGGAATCCACGCGGAACTCAAGATAGCCGCGCTGCAGGTAGTAGGAGCGCAGCGTTTCCAGGTCAGCATTGAGCTTGGTGCGCGAGTAGCGGTCAGACTTGGTGTACCAGCTGAGCCAGCCGCCCGTATCCTGGTCAAACAAACCCTTCAGGGTGGACTCACTGAAGGCCTTGTTGCCGTTGACGCGAACTTCCTTGATGCGTGCGGGCTCGCCTTCCACCACCGTGAATGTCAGGTTCACCCGATTGCGCTCAATGGGCGTGACGGTGGTGACGACTTCAGCGCCGTACAGGCTGCGGTTGATGTACTGGCGCTTGAGCTCCTGCTCCGCGCGGTCGGCCAGCGCCTTGTCGAATGGACGACCTTCGGTCAGACCCACATCCCGCATGGCTTTCTTGAGGACTTCCTTGTCGAATTCACGCGTGCCCGCAAACTCCACGTCAGCAATGGTAGGACGCTCTTCCACCACCACCACGAGAACGTTGCCGGACGCTTCCAGGCGCACGTCTTTGAAAAGCCCCAGGGCAAACAGCGCACGGATGGCCGCAGCGCCCTTGTCATCGTTGTAATCGTCGCCCACGCGCAGCGGCATGGAAGCGAAGATGGTTCCCGGTTCCACGCGCTGCAGGCCTTCCACGCGGATGTCCTGAACCTTGAAAGGCTCCAGGGCCCACGCAGCGTTGGCAACAAATACCATGGCTGCAACGGCAGAGGCGGTGCGCACGCCAAGGCGAGTGATGTGTTTTTTCATGAATGGAACTGAAGCCGATATGGCTAGGCAAATACGGCCAGAAGTTTGGCGAGGTATCGGGAGATATCGTTAAAAAGAGCGATAGACATAATCAAGGCAAGCACTGCCACGCCGCCACGCTGGAGGTATTCCATCCAGGTGTCGGAGACACTTTTGCCAGTGACTCCCTCCCAAAGATAATACATCAGGTGCCCTCCATCGAGCACTGGCAGAGGTAACAGGTTCAGCACGCCCAGGCTCACGCTGATGAGCGCGAGGTAGGCAAGGTACTGCATCAATCCCATCTCGGCGGAGCGACCTGCATAGTCAGCAATGGTCAAAGGGCCGCTGAGGTTCTTGAGGGATGCCTCGCCAGTCAGCATGCGCCCCATCATGCGCAAGGTGAGAGTTGACACATCCCACGTACGCTCAAAGCCCCGGGCCAGCCCCTCCCACAGCCCGTAGTCCACCTCGACCATCTCGGGGCTATCCCCCACATAGGCATTGATCCGCCCCACGGAGACGCTGCCGTCCGTGACGTTATCGGGCACCACCTCCAACTCCAGCATCTGCCCACTGCGCTCCACCATCCAGATCTGTGGAGCCACTTTGCCCTCTTGCACCGACGAGCGAATCAGCTCGCGCAGCTGCATTCCGTCCACCACATTGGTATTGCCTACCCGGCGCACCACGTCGCCGTTGCGCAGCCCCGCACGCTCAGCAGCCCCACCGGGCATGACTTCACCGATGGATGGGCGCGTCCATGGGGCTATCACACCAATTTTCCTGAAGAGCTGGGCATCGGCATCGCGCACATCCAGCACAGACAGATCCATCACCACTTCGCGCGGGGAACTGTTGGGGGTGTTTTGCAGCTCCAGGCGCACACGCTCGCCGTCCAGGGCGCCCTGGGTCAATACCCAGCGCAGCTCTTCAAACGAACGCATCGGTACCAGCTCGTCGTCGCCCGTCGCAGCCCGGCGCACCAGCTCACCACCCACCAAACCAGCCTTGTCCGCCACCGAACCGGCAACAGGGCTCGATAACACGGCTTTGGGCTCCTGCACTCCACCCCAATTGACGATGGAATACAGCAACACAGCCAGCAGCAGGTTGGCCAGAGGACCCGCAGCAACAATCGCAGCGCGGGAGCGCAACGGCTGGGTATTGAACGCCAGGTGGCGCTCGTGAGGATCCACAGGGGCCTCACGCTCGTCCAGCATGCGGACATACCCCCCCAATGGGAACAGGCCAATGACAAACTCCGTATCGGAGCCCTTGCCCTTCCAGGTGAACAGCGGTTTGCCAAACCCCACCGAAAAGCGCAACACCTTGACACCGCATGCCACCGCCACCCGGTAATGCCCATATTCATGGATGGCGATGAGTAGCCCCAGAGCCACGAAAAAAGCAATAACGGTCAGCATGGGACGCTCCTGAAGAAACAGTCAGTCAAAGCGCCAGAGCCGCAGCCGCACGTTGCGCAGCCACACGAGCGGTGGCATCCAGCGCCAGCAAGGACTCCAACGAATCCGGCTTGGAGGGCTGCACCGCGTCCAAAGTTGCAAGGTTGACCGCATGAATATGGTCAAAACGCAGTTTGCCCGTCAGGAAGGCTTCCACAGCCACCTCATTCGCGGCGTTCAGCACCGCCGTGGTGCCTTCTGGGGCATTCAAAGCCTGCCACGACAGATGCAATCCTGGAAAGCGCCGGACATCCGCTTCTTCAAACGTGAGGGCCGCCAGCGCTGCAAAGTCCAGTCGGCTGGCACCACTCTCGATGCGTTCGGGCCAGGCCAGACCGCAAGCGATAGGCACACGCATGTCGGGCGTGCCCAGTTGCGCCAGGATGGACGCATCTTTGAACTGCACCATGGAATGGATGATCTGCTGCGGATGGATCACCACCTTGATCTGCTCAGGCGCCAAATCAAAAAGCCAGCGGGCCTCGATGACTTCCAAAGCCTTGTTCATCATCGTGGCGGCGTCCACCGAGATTTTTCTTCCCATGGAGAAATTGGGATGCGCACAGGCCTGTTCGGGGGTGATCTGTGCCAAGGTCTCTGGCGCACGGGTACGGAACGGGCCGCCGGAAGCGGTGAGCAAAATGCTGTCCACCCGCTCAGCCCAACACGCAGGATCTTCAGGCAGGCACTGAAAAATGGCTGAATGCTCGCTGTCGATGGGCAGGAGGGTGGCGCCGCCCTCGCGCACAGCGCGCATGAACACATTACCCCCCACCACCAGCGCCTCTTTGTTGGCCAGCAACAGGCGTTTGCCCGCGCGGGCGGCAGCAAGGCAAGGCGACAAGCCCGCAGCCCCCACGATGGCAGCCATGACGGCATCTACCTCTTCGTGCGACGCTATGATTTCAAGAGCGCCTTGCGCTTGCAGGACGGACGTTTGAAGCCCATTTTGCTTGATTTTTTCTGCCAGCAACTGCGCATGGGGAGCGCTCGCCATGACAGCGAAGCGGGGCTTGAATTGGGCGCACTGCTCCAGCATCAAATCGACCTGGGTCGCCGCGCTGAGCGCAAAGACTTCGTAGCGATCCGGGTGCCTCGCCACCACGTCGAGCGTGTTTTTTCCGATGGACCCCGTGGAGCCCAAAATCGTGATTTTTTGCTTCATACAGAAATAAGTCGGGTGAGCATCAGCGCCAGCGGAAGCGTTGGCAGCAACGCGTCAACCCGGTCAAGCACGCCCCCATGGCCGGGCAGCAGCCCACTGCTGTCCTTCACGCCCGCGCTGCGCTTGATCAGCGATTCGACCAGATCACCCGCCACA
>Ga0115561_1002807_pt1 | contig 11486 bp, 9 predicted proteins | sample COGITO_mtgs_1105_4_FD_87201 | JGI IMG/M metagenome (GOLD analysis project Ga0115561, IMG submission 87201) | Pelagic marine microbial communities from North Sea - COGITO_mtgs_110512 | ecosystem: Environmental > Aquatic > Marine > Epipelagic | place: Germany:Helgoland, sampling site Kabeltonne...
TGACCATAAGATGCTCTTAGAAATGTGTATTTGAGCGGATTATAGGTTCCTCCAAGTCGAAACACAGGTTGAAATGGAATACTTAAATTTTTTCCAAATAACTTTCCATCCGATTCTACCTCGTCAATTTTAAAATACTCCATTCGCATCCCGGCAGTAATGCTAATTTTATCCCATTTTTTATTAGTTTGTATATATCCCGCAAGATTGGAAGATTGGTGGTTGCCATAAAGTTCAGAAACTACATTGGTGTAAGAGCCACTAGCTCCGCTTGTTAAGGTAGTATTGCCTTCAAATTTTTGTTGAAATTGGTATTCTCCAAACACAAAATCAGAAAGCGAGTTCTGGTTGGTATTATTTACATTATTTGTTCTATAATATCTAGTTTTAAAGTGGTGCTCTTTCCCATTTTCAGTAACCAATGAAATATATGGGTCAACAATTATTCTTGATGAACTTGAAGAACTCATTGTAGTACTTTGTGGATTTGTCCCACCTAATGCATGAAGTACACTGTCTTGACCAGCCCACAAGAAAAACAGCGTATTTTTATTGAAATTATTATTAAGATTTAAACCATAGGACAAACCATTATATTTTTTTGAAAAATGCTTCCACCCAGCATTAATTCTAGTTCTTTGATCGTCAGATCCAAAACGATAACCTTGGTCTTTCATAAATGAGCCTCCAACTACTAGTTCGTTGTATTCATTAAGTTTATTTAAATGGGTGAAGTTCCCTTGAACATACCCTCTTGGTTGGTTCCACCAGGTTTGGTCACTTCTTTGGTCTAAAATTGAGTCTCCACCCATTAAAGATGTTCCTTTTCTAGTTCCAAACCCAGACATATAAAAACCATTGGAGATATTAATTTTTGTAATGGGCTTTTCTTTTGGATATTGAGTTCTAATATTTATTACCCCATTCAATGCAGAGGAACCATAAAGCACTGATGAAGCACCTTTTAAAATTTCTATTTGAGATATGTTTTCTAGCGGAATACCAGTCCATTTAATATCATTGGCATCTCCAGCTAGCATGGGCATTCCATCTACCATTACCATAACTCTACTTCCAGCACCATAGCTCCAACCACTTCCGCCCCTTATACTTACTTGGTTTTCATTAATTTGAACTCCTGGCACTTGTTCAATTATAGATTCAGCATCTCTTGTGGCTTTATTTTCAATTAAATCTGGTTTAATAATGGCCATTGATACAGAAACCTCTCCTAATTTTTCTTCATATTTATTAGCAGAAATGACCATTTCGTCCAATTGATTATTGGTAGCTACTAAAACTACATCTAATAAAATCTGTTGATTATTAATAACAGAAACTGTTTTTTTTACAGTTTTATATCCTATGTATTTAAAGATTAAGGTGTGTTCGCCACCAGATAATTCTATAGAATATTTGCCGTTAAAATCTGTTATTGTTCCTATTTGCTCTTGAGTTTGGATATTGACTCCAATTAAAATTTCTAAGTCTTCACCATCTCGAACTGTACCGTTAATGATAGCTTTTTGACTATTTATAGTAGTGCTATTAACAACTAAAATAAACAGCAACCAAAGTATTTTTTTAAAATGTAGAGAAAATGACATTAATTAATTGTAATGATATTTGCTATACAAATTAATTATTTTTTATTAGTCGGAGAGTTATATTTAAAATTAATCTTGTTAATTAAGTCTTTTACTTTTATCCCTTCTTTGTAAACTATGTGTGAGATTAATTTACCTCGCTTGCTATATACTTTTACATCTCCATGTTTTCGATTGTTTTTGTAATTAGTTTCAGAAATGACAGCTCCTTTTCTAGAAAAATTTTGATATTTCCCCTCTAACAGTCCATTTTTATAATTCACAATTCTATTAGGAACTATTCCTCCTGGAAAATAGTAAGTACACTCCCCATCTAATTTCCCATCGGCATAATTTTCTACACTTTTTAAGCTTTGGTCATATTCACTATATTTTATCCATTTACCATCTGCAACAGATTTTTTCACCATTCTATTTTCATCTGGGATAAGCATACTTCGTTTATTCAAAACTTTATAATTTCTCGTTTCAACAATATCCCCTTTTACAGAGTAATAAATCCAAGAGTTAATTTTATAATCGTTCTCATATTCTCCAGAATACTTTTTCTGACCATTTGTATAATAACCGACCCATTTGTCGTCCATCTTCCCTAAATTATAAGATCCATGATCCTTTAACTGCCCATTGTTGTACCAAGATTTCCAAACTCCATTCTCTTTATTCATAACATAATTTCCTTCCATAGCAGTTTTGCCATTTTCAAATTTTGTCAACCAGAAACCATTTTTTTGATCATATTTATATTCCCCTTTCTTCCAAATCCTTCCTGTATTATAGAAAAAATCCCATTTTCCTTCTTTCTGGCCATTAGTAAAATTCCCTTTGTAATATTCAATTCCCTTAGGATAATAAAAAGTCCAAAACCCTTCTTGTTTGTCCTCTTTAAAAGACCCTTTCATGTCTAAAGCGCCATTGATAAAACTATAAGTCCAGTCTCCATTTTTTAAGCCATTATAATAGTTTCCTTCCATACTTATTTTTCCATTCACATAATATTCCTTAAATAATCCATTTTTCAGTCCATTTTTATATTCTAATTCTTGGTAAACTGTATCTGTAGTGAGGTATAATTCTTTCCAAAGTCCTGACATTTTCCCATTGAGATAAGTTCCTGTTTTTCGAATAAGACCATTGGGTTTGTATAGCTCAAAAACTCCATTTTTTAAGCCATTATTATATTTTACAACAGTTTTTAGTTTTGAAGAAGAGTAATATGTTTTTCTATATCCTTTTCCATCCATAATAAGAGTATCACCATTTGCTTCATAAAATTGATCTGTAAATTCAGTAGTATCTAAACCATCTACGAAATGAGATTTTTCCATAAGCCTACCATTTTCATAATAATATTCCCAATAATTACTTTTGTAAGATCGTATTTCTTCATTTCTATTCAGCCAATAGTTTAATACAGCTGTATCTTCTCTATTAATTTTAGGAAGAACATCATATTCTCCTTTTTCAGCCAAAGTCCCATCTTGGTAAAAAGCTTCAAAAATCGAATCAATTTTTCCAAGAGTGTAAAAGGTTCTAAATTTTAGTTTTCCGTTGAGATAATAAGATTTGTATTCTCCATTCAACTGTCCAAGAAAATAATTACTTTCTACTTGAAGATTTCCGTTTTTATAAAAGTGAATCCATTTGCCAGTTTTAGCGCCAATATTTGAATATCCGCTTGTTTGATAAGTCCCAACACTTCTTACTTGCTTTTGGTTACTTCCCCAATAGGTTGTAATTGTTTCATTTTTTAATAAGCCATTGTTTTGACTATATATTCTAGAAATAGAAATTATTTGAAGAAACAGAACAAATATAATTAATCGCATTTTTTTGTTATTGAGATAGATAAATAAATTCAATCCAACCTTCTTGTCTTTGTGTGCTTGAAAAATCTTGGTTGAATTTCCAATTTTTAGCGTAATTTATAGCATTTTCTATTAAGCACTGATTAGAAGTACTAGTTTCTGAATTATCTACTTTGCAGTCTGTTACTTCTCCCTTGGGATTAACCTTAATAGTCAATCTAACTGTGCCTGTTTGATTACAAAGGTAAGATGGAATTTTTTGTAAAATCATATTTCTATTCTCACAAAAATATTTTGCAGTAGCATTAGAGGTTTTTTTTAAGGACTTACTTACAGTTTTGCTAATCGAATTATCTTTTATTTTTTTATTTTCATGAGGAGAATTATCTATAACCGGATTGTCTTTTCCAAAATCGTTAAATTGTTTCTTTTCAAATTCTTTAACATCTTCTATTACCTTTTCTGCTAGTGCTTTTTTCTGAGATGCACTCATGTCTTTTTCCTGATCATAATTAGATGCAGCATTGGTAACTACAATTTCATTATCAGTAAAATTTTCTTTGCTTTTTTTTGGAATTAAATTATTTTCAGGAGTGGTGAAATCTAGAGTAGCTAGAACTTTTTCTTTCGGTTGAATTATATAAAAAGAAACATTTTGAATATTTAGCCAAACAAATATGAGTATATGAACAATTAATGTTCCAAGGATTGCATTTTGATGTTTCTCTAAAAGAACTAAAAAGTTCATAACGAAGTTTAACAAAATATACGAAGAAAATAATAAAACGTTTCTTATTTAGAAGATTCGTAACGCTTGTTAAGCAATTTAATTATTTCATTTGTTATATCGTGACGTTCATTAGCATAAAGCATTGCGCCACCAACCCTATAACTCATCACATAATCATAACCAAGAGTTTTGCCAATTTCTTGCATATAGTCGTTAGTTTTTACAATGTAGCTTTGTGTCAGTTCTAGTTCCTGTCTAGAAACTTGCTCTGAAAGTTGCTGTTCAACTTGCATAATTTCTTGTTCTAGTAGTCTGATTTTTTGAGCCTTTTCCATCTTCTCCCTATCTCCCATAATTGGTGAAGCTTTTTCAAATTCTTGAACTAGACTTTCATAAGCAAAGTATTTGCTTTTAATTTGTCCTTCTGCCTCAGATCTTTTAGTAGTTAAAGTTTTTTGAATTTTTTTAGCAAATTCATAATATTTAGAAACTGTATCGCTATTTACAAATGCTATATTTAGTCCTCCTTCATTTAGTGGTTGAATAGCCAATTCCTTTTCAATAGTTGGTATATTTTCAGTGTTAGTTGAACTTGAAAATTGAATAAAATACAATACTGCCAATAAAACAAACAATATTATATACAGTATTTGGTGCGTTGATTTAGTCATAATATAGGCTTTAAGTTAGGTTAAATATTGGAAACAAAGTTCTCAACAGTTTCAATAAAATCAAAAGGAACTGAAGCCATTTCTGAGTAATCCTTTCCTAGCTCATAATTTCCATCTTCCCCATTTTTATATACCCATCTAATCTTAACTTGAAAACCAGATTTATGTATATTTTCCAATTGGTATATAATATTGAGTAAAAATTTAGAAGATGAAATATTTATCCCTCTTAGATTTATTGTTAGCGTGGTAGTTTTATAAGGATTATTGGAATAATTTTCAATCCAATTAGTAATGTTATTGAAAAACTCGTCAGGAGTTTCAGAAACACACTCACCATCAATTAAGAAAACTCCTTTTTCTGAGTTTAAAGATACTAGTGGAGTTTCTTTGGAAGCTTCTATATAGTACAAACTAGTTCAATTATTAATTGTCTGCTAATATCTATATAATTTTAATTCAAGGAGGAAATTTTTCATTTTTTTTTAACCAGTAAAAAAATCTTTTAGGTAATAAGGGTTAAAATAAGGAATACTTTCAAACTTCTTATTCTTGAATTTTTCAAATGTATTATACGCCATGCCAGTGGAGGAGTTTGTTACTGATACATCAATTTCTACAATTTTAGAATTGAATTCTCCCTTAAACTTTAATGCTCCATCTCCCAAAAAATAAAGCTTTTGGTAATCTTCATAAATTTTTAAAAACTTAGAATTAATCTCCGGACATGCAATTTCTGTTATTTGTTTTTTTTTAGAATTATATCCAGCTGTAAAAACTTCTTTTCTTCTGGCATCTATCATTGGAAAATATATCGCATTTTCATTAATGGATTTATTTTGGTAGCCATTGATCATTATCTCAAGAGAATTCATGCTAATAAGAGGTATGTCAAGTCCAAAAGCCAATCCTTTTGCTGTTGCAACACCAATTCTAAGGCCAGTAAAAGACCCAGGTCCAGCGCTGACACCAACTGCATCCAGCTGTTTCAATGAAAGATTTAAAGACGCAAAAAGATCTTTTATTAAAAGGTGTAGCTTTTCGCCATGAACATATTTTTCACTTGTAATTTCATTAACCCCTAGCGATTTCCCATTTTTAGATAGGTTTACAGAACAAGTTTTGGTAGATGTTTCAATATTTAGAATTAACGCCATTCAAAAATCAATTGTTTTCTTTTTTAATTCAAATTTTTGACCTAGATAAACTTTTCTTACTTGCTCGTCTTTAGCAAGATCTTCTGCTGTTCCATCTTTGAGAATTTTCCCTTCAAAAAGTAAGTATGCTCTATCAACAATAGACAATGTTTCTTGAACATTGTGATCAGTAATTAAAATCCCAATCTTTTTTTTCTTGAGTTTAAGGACAATTCTTTGGATGTCTTCTACTGCAATTGGATCAACCCCTGCAAAAGGTTCGTCTAATAATATAAAATCAGGCTCATTAGCCAAACATCTGGCAATTTCTGTCCTTCTTTTTTCTCCTCCAGAAAGATTTCTCCCCAAATTTTTTCTTACATGATTTAGTCCAAATTCAGAGATTAGTTCTTCCAATTTATCTTTTTGTTCTTCTTTAGACCAACTAGACATTTCTAAAATTGCTTTTATATTGTCTTCGACAGATAATTTTCTAAAAACTGAAACTTCTTGAGGGAGGTATCCAATTCCCATTTTTGACCTTTTGTACATTGGAACTTTTGTAATTTTCAAGTCATTTAAAAAAACTTCTCCCTCTTCGGGACTTATTAATCCTACTATCATATCAAAGGTTGTAATTTTTCCAGCACCGTTGGGGCCTAGTAGACCAACTATTTCTCCTTTTTTTAAGCTTACAGAAACTCCTTTTACAACTTCAATTCCATTGTAAGACTTATTAATATTTATAGACTTAAGTTCCATTAGTCAGTATTGGATTTTTCATTTTCAAGATCTTTTAATCTTTTCTTTTCTACTCTTTTAACGATAATAATCCCAAATTCGTATAAAGCATAAATAGGAAAGGAGACTAAAAGTTGACTTACTACATCTGGTGGAGTAATTAAAGCAGATAATATTAGGATAGCGACTAAAGAATGTTTTCGATATTTTTTTAAAATATCCGGACCTAAAACTCCAATTTTTGCTAGAATATACATAACAATAGGAAGTTCGAAGAATAAACCAGATAAAAAAGTAGAAGTTGTTATCATTGACATGTAAGAACTAATTGTAAAGTTATTTTGAATTTGATCTGTCAATTTATATCCTCCGAAGAATTGAACGCAAAGAGGACTAATTAAGAAGTAGCCAAATAAAATACCTATAAAAAACAACAAGCTAGCGTTAAAGCCAATCCACCTAGTTGCTTTGAGCTCTTTAATATTTAAACCAGGTTTGACAAATGACCATATTTGGTAAAATGTGAATGGAAAAGAAATAATTAACCCACCAATTAATGCAAAATACATATTTGTCGAAAATTGTTTGGTCATTTCAATAGATTGAATTTGAATAGGGATATCTTCTGCACAAAGTGCATCACTAATATTTAATTTTTCAGAAAGAAGACAAAAAAACTGATAAGTAGGAAAAGTTGTTTTGGACATGTTTATGTAAAACTGCTGTACAATAGGATCCGTAAAATAAAATAATACTATTGCAGCTAGAATTATAACAACGCTTGATCTTACAAGCCGCCATCTTAATTCTTCTAAGTGTCCTAAAAAAGAAAGTTCTTTTTTTTCATTTTCACTTTTCATAACTACAAATCTAATAGATAATGTCTTTAATAAAATTTTTATTAGCACCAACTAAAGCCTTAAATTTGCATATGGTTAAAAAAATCAGCTTTTATTTAAAGTTTTTATTTCAGGGAACCAATAAGTACAATATTCATTCTCCAATGGTTCATGAATTCATAGAAAACATATTGGACAACTCAATTAAGTATTACTCTTTTATCGGAATAGAACATGTGAGAAGCTTGCTTTTAAAACAAAATGAAGCAATTGAATTAAAAGATTTAGGGGCAGGATCAAAATCTATTAAATCTTCAACTAGCACGATTAATATTTTAACTAAAAAAGTTCAATCTAGACCAGAAAAAGCACAAATCCTTTTTAGGGTGGTAAGTTTCTTTCAGAAAAAAAATATTCTAGAAATTGGCACCTCTTTAGGACTTACAACAGCTTATCTATCGAATGCCAATAAAGATGGCAAAGTTACCACTATTGAAGGAGATCCTAAAGTAAGTAGCCTAGCTCAAAAAAACTTCAACACTTTAAAGCTTAAGAACATAGAGCTTATAAATCAGCCTTTTGATCAAATAATCCCCCAACTTTTAAAAAATAAATTTGATTTGATTTTTTTTGATGGTAATCATTCCAAAGAAGCTACATTAAGATATTTTTATTGGCTAGCTGAGCAAGCAAACGAAGATTCAATTTTTATTTTTGACGATATTTATTGGTCTAGTGACATGAAACAAGCTTGGGAAGAAATTTGCAATTTTGATAAAGTAATGCTTAGTCTAGATATATTTTCATTGGGCATAGTTTTTTTTAAAAAAAACAGGGAAAAAGAGCATATAAAGTTAGTCCACAGAAGCAATTTATATTGAACTAAAAACACATTTTAATGTTTATAATTTGTCTTGAAGTTTAGAGTTTAACTACGCTGTTGAATTATCATTGTAATCAATATGGTATTTAGACATAATATTTTCATTTCAACTTCCGTATTTTTTGGAATTGTATTTTTATTTTCAACTTGTAATTCTACCAATACACATGTCCAGGAATCAATTCAGGAGTCTATTAAATCTACAGAAGAAGTTGAAATATTTAAAAAAATACAGGGCTTCAGTCTTGAGAATTTTAAAATTGACAGCAGCTCGGTAAAAAACGGACAAAGTTTTAGCGAGATTTTACAAAGTTTAAATATTTCCTACGACCAAATTTATAGTTTAGGAAATGATTTTAAAGAAATTTATGATATAAGAAAAATATATCCAGGAGATAAATACTATACCATCTTTAATTCCGATAGCAATAAATTTTCCAATTTAATTTACCAGCATTCACTTACCGAAAAGGTAATTATGAGTTTTTTAGATTCTTTGAACATAACCGTTATAAAAAGCCCTGTTGAGATAAGAATACAAAAAGCATCTGGAACAATATCTTCTAGTCTATGGCAAAGTTTTATTGATAATAAATTAAGTCCCGCATTGGTTTCTAAAGTTGCCAGTTTATATGCTTGGACAATTGATTTTTTTGATATTCAATCAGAAGACAACTACAAAATAATTTTTGAATCTAAATATGTAGAGAATAAATTTATTGGTGTTGGAAATATTAAAGCTATTTTATTTAACCATAAAGGAAGGGACTTTTATGCATTTAGATATTTATCAAAATCTAAAAAGGTTGAAAGTTATTTTACAGAATCTGGAGAAAGTATGCAAAGGGCATTACTTTCTGCACCTTTAGAGTATGTAAGAATATCCTCCAAATTTTCTAATAGAAGATTGCATCCAATTAAAAAGATTTACAGGCCACATCACGGAGTAGATTATGCAGCACCTTCAGGAACAGATGTGGTTTCAACAGGGGATGGAAAAGTGATATTTGCTGGCAGATCTGGAGGTGCTGGAAATATGATTAAAATAAAACATTCTTTTGGAAATGTAGTTACTAAATACTTACACTTATTAAGATTTGCAAAAGGTATAAAAGTGGGTAAATATGTAGAACAGGGACAGAAAATTGGAGAAGTTGGAAGTACGGGTTTAAGTACTGGTCCACACTTAGACTATCGAGTATATATAAATGGTAAAGCTAAAAATCCACTTAAACTAAATGTACCTAGTAAAGATCCTATTGCTGAAAATTTAAAGTCTAAATACTATCTAGATATAGCAGAAATAAAAGCAACTCTTGATAGTATAAGTCTGCAGTAAATTAAAAACTATTCAACTTATATGGTTATTCGTATAATTAAGTATATCATTTCAATATTAGCCTTAATAATCCTATTGGTATTTGGAGTTTTATTTTCTGTGATAAAATTATACGACAAAGAGATTAAAGATATTGCATTAAAACAGATAAATAATCAGCTTATTTCACCAATGATTATTCAAAATATAGAATTAAGTGCATTCAATTATTTTCCAGCAATCTCTTTGCAATTTTCCAATCTTTTAATAAAAGACCCACTGGCTAACAATGATACTTTACTTTTTGCAAAGAACGCTTTTCTAAATTTTGATGCTTATGATTTAATTAATAAAAAATATATAGTTAGGAAGTTGGTATTAAAAAATGGGAGTCTTGCTGCCAAAGTTAGTTCAGATGGGAAAGAGAATTTCGATGTGTTTATTTCTAAAGACAAATCTGAAAATAATAATTTTAAGTTTTCTTTAGAGCAACTTACTCTTAAAGATTTCTCTGTAAATTACCAAAACATTCCCCTAAGTCAACAATACGATTTTACTATTTCAGATTCAAAGTTGAAAGGCCAATTCTCTAACCAAGAATACGATTTAAATATACTATCTAGTATGTCAGTAAATAAATTCGATTTGGAAGGTGTAAATTATATAAGCTCCAAAAACGCGAATACAGAAATTATTTTACAAGTAAAAAATGATCCTTTTTCATTGGTAATAAAAAAGGGGAAATTAAAAATAGCAGATATGAACTTCTTTTTAGAAGGGGATTATAAAAGTTCAAAAAAAGATAGGATAAATCTAAATATTAAAGGAAACCAAATTCAAATATCTGAAATATTTAGTATTCTGCCGTTAGATTATGCCAGCATAAAAACCAAATATAGCTCTGAAGGAATATTCAATTTTGATGGAAATCTAAATGGTGAGATTAACAATAAGCAACCCCTTAGTTTCTTTGTCAATTTTAATGCTGAAAATGCAACTTTGAAAGACAAGCTAAATAATATTCAGTTAGAAAAGATTGATTTAAGTGGAACATTTAATAATAAGGAACAAAATCTTAAAATCATTAATTTTTCAGCTCTCATGAATGATAAAATAATGAGGGGCAATTTAGAGATTGACAATTTTAAAACGCCTACTTATTTTTTAAACATAGAGGGGTTATTTGACTTAAATAAAATTCCTTTTTTCACAACTCTTAAAGATTTTTCTTTAGATGGAGAAACTGCTATTGAAATGGAAACAAAAATCACCACTAAAAACGATAAATTATTTTTTGAGAATTTAGACGGGAAGATAGTTAGTAAAAAAATAAATATAGATTATTTGCCTCTAAAAACCCAGTTAGAATTAAATGGTTTTGAAGCTGATATTTCTAAAAAAAATATGGACATTACAGTTCAAAACTCCTTTTTTAATGAAGATGAATTTTCAATGAATTTAAACTTCATGGACTGGAATAAATGGTTTCAAGCTGACTCCAAAAAAATTAAATGTAATTACGACTTAAAACTTGATAAATTCCATCTAGATGATTTCTTAGAAATATTTGATTCTAAGGATTCTTCCAAAACAGATTATCAAATAGATTTGGAAGGGGCTATAGCTGCCAATGAACTTTATTACGATAATTTAAAGTTTTTCAATATCTCCTCCAAAAGACTCAAAATCAATAAATCAATAGAGATTAAAAATTTATTTATGGAGTCTTATGATGGAGAGATTTTATTAAACA
>Ga0115561_1002808_pt1 | contig 11486 bp, 10 predicted proteins | sample COGITO_mtgs_1105_4_FD_87201 | JGI IMG/M metagenome (GOLD analysis project Ga0115561, IMG submission 87201) | Pelagic marine microbial communities from North Sea - COGITO_mtgs_110512 | ecosystem: Environmental > Aquatic > Marine > Epipelagic | place: Germany:Helgoland, sampling site Kabeltonne...
CCATTTTTATTTAGATGGGTAGAAATCTTTTTTAAAAAAATTAAATTAGATAGATATCCTATGATTGCTGTTATTTCTGCACCAAGAAGTGGATCAACTTTAACTACTCAAATCCTTGCTAGAGGAACTAAAAGCTTATACTTAACTAATTTGTGGAACCTATTGTATGCACTGCCTTTAATTGGAGGTTTTCTTTCAAGCAATAAGCAAGTTAGAAAAAAATTTCAATCTAATTTAGGTTGGGTAGATGGAATTTATGGAGAATCTGAGGGTATGAGGTTTTGGGAATATTGGATTGGACAAAGTTTAGAAGAGCCTTTGAAGAAGGTTCCAAGCTCAAGAGTTAACTATATTAAAAAAGTTTTTGGTAGACTTTTAAAGAATAATTTAATGATAGTGTCATATTTAGGTCATGCTTTCTCTGTACAAGAATTAAGAAATATGTTTCCAGGTATCATATTTATTTATTTAAAAAGAGATAAAATTGACAATCTAAATTCGATTATTAATGTTAATAAGGATAGAGACTGGTTTTCATTGAAGCCAATTGGATGGAAGGAAAAAATAGATCTAAATAAATATGAAAAATGTTTATGGCAATACAATCAGATTATTAAAAGTTTAGATAAATCGTATGATGAAAAAGATACTTTAATTGTGTGGTATGAAGAAATTTGTAATAATCCTCATCTTTTTCTTGAAAAAGTTAAACAATTTGCATCTAAAAATAAAATTGAAGTAGAACTAGATCTTGACAATATTCCTTCTAAATTTAAGAAAAAAAACACTAATTTTATAAAGAATGAAAACTTGTCAGAAAATGGATAACTTAGTTTCAGTAATAACCCCATCATTTAATTCTGAGAAACATATAAAAGAATGTGTACAATCTGTTTTGAATCAAACTTATTTGAATTGGGAATTGATTATTGTTGATGATTTCTCTTCAGACGCTTCTAAAGATGTAATTACTTGCTTTGCAGAAGATAATGACAGAATACGACCTTTTTTCTTAAGCAAGAATGTTGGGGCTGCTGAGGCTAGAAACATTGCAATTCGTGAAGCTAAAGGAAGGTATGTTGCTTTTTTAGATTCAGATGATGTTTGGAATGAAGAGAAACTAGAGAAGCAAATATTATTTATGAAAGAAAAAAATATTGCATTTTCATTTACAGCATATCAGATAATGTCTGAAGATGGTAAATCATTTTTTAATATAATAGAGGCACCTAAAAATATGACTTATTCGTCTTATCTAAAAAATACAATTATTGGTTGCTTGACGGTTGTTATAGATTTAGATAAAACAGGCAGAATTGAAATGCCAAATATTAGAGTTTCAGAAGATATGGCTCTTTGGTTGCAATTATTAAAAAGAGGTTTTGATGCTTATGGTTTAAATGAAGTGCTGTCAAGTTATAGAGAAACTTCAGGCTCTTTGTCTGCTAATAAAGTTAATGCTTCAAAATTTGTTTGGCAGGTTTATAGAAAAGTTGAAAAATTATCTTTTATTTATAGTCTATGGTGCTTTACCCATTATATATTTAATGCAGTTAAAAAACAAATCAAATGAAATTAATTTTTGATTATTTGTTAGCATTTATTGGGTTATTCTTGCTTTCTCCTTTATTGATATTAATATCAATATTTATTAAGTTTACATCAAGAGGTCCTGTATTCTATACTCAACAAAGGGTAGGTAGATTTGGTAAATTATTTACAATTTTAAAATTTAGAAGTATGACCGCTGATCATGCTGATTCCAATACAATTACAGTGTCAGGAGATATGAGAATAACAAAATTTGGAAGGTTTCTTAGGAAATACAAATTGGATGAATTGCCAGAATTACTAAATATTATTAAGGGAGAAATGAGCTTTGTTGGACCAAGACCTGATCTTCCAGGTTATGCAGATAATTTAAAGGGGAAAGACAGAAAAATACTTGAATTACGACCAGGAATTACTAGTGTAGCTAGTTTGAAATATGCTAATGAAGAGAGTATTTTAGCAGCACAAGAAAATCCTCTTAAATTTAATGATGAGGTAATTTACTTTGATAAAGTGAAATTAAATCTTGATTATTACTATAATAATAACCTTTGGGTAGACATAAAAATTATATTTGCCACTATATTTAGAGTAAATTATTGATTTGATTAAAAAGAAAAAAATATGGTTATCCTCACCACACATGGGGGGTAATGAGCTGAATCATGTGCAAAATGCTTTTGAAAAAAATTGGATTGCTCCAACTGGCCCTCATATTTATAGTTTTGAGAAAAAACTATCAGCTCTTTCTAATGGTTTTGAGGTTGCTGCACTTAGTAGTGGTACTGCTTCTTTGCATTTAGCATTAATTTTATTAGGTGTAAAAAAAGGAGATATAGTATTATGTTCCTCATTTACTTTTTCAGCATCAGCAAACCCAATTGCATATTTAGGAGCGCATCCTGTTTTTATTGATAGTGATATTGATAGTTGGAACATGTGTCCGATTTTATTAGAAAAAGCAATTGAGGATTGTATTTTAGAAAATGAAAAGCCTATGGCAATTATGTTAGTTCATCTTTATGGGATGCCTGCTAAAATGGAGGAAATAATGAAAATTGCTGCTAAGCATGATATTCCTGTGATTGAGGATGCTGCTGAGGCACTTGGATCAAATTACAAAAGTAAACCTTTAGGAACATTTGGAACATTTGGAGTTTACTCATTTAATGGCAATAAGATTATCACAACTTCAGCTGGTGGCGCTTTATTATGTAAAGATAAAGCTTTGATTGAGAAAGCAAAATTCTTAGCTACTCAAGCTCGTGATGACAAACCTCATTACGAGCATTCTGAAATTGGGTATAATTATAGAATGAGTAATATTTGTGCATCAATAGGTCTTGGTCAATTAGAAGTTTTAGAAGACAGAATACTTCAAAAGAGAGCTATTAAATCATTTTATAAAGAGCAATTATCGTCTATAAAAGAAATTAGTTTTTTGGATGAAAATAAGGGCAGTTATTCTAATTTTTGGCTGACTACTATTCTTTTATCAGAAAATTCAACAATAGATAGAGAACAATTGCGTTTGCATCTAGAAAAAGATAATATTGAAAGCAGACCACTTTGGAAACCAATGCATTTGCAGCCTGTTTTTAAAGAACATAAATCTTATGTGAATGGTGTCTCCGAAGATTTATTTAATAGAGGATTGTGCTTACCTTCAGCAACTAATATGTCAATTACAGATTTGAAAAGAGTAGTGAGTAAGATAAAGGAATTATATGAAGCTTAGATTACAAAATCTAGAGAGAATTTACAAACAATCTATTATGTTGCTTGTAGATGTTATTACTATACTATTAGCATTATGGTTTGCGATTGCTTTAAGAAAAGGAGATGCATGGCCGGAGGATTATTTATATGATTCATTATGGATATTTATTGCTATACCCATTGTAACTATTCCTTTTTTTATTAAGCTTGGACTTTACAGGTCAGTTTTGCAACATATAGGCATAAAGGTTATTACTACAACATTTAAAGCCACTACAATAAGTTGTTTGATTGTTGGGTTTTTTATGATGTTTTTTAGAGAGTCTTATTTGTCTAGATCTGTTTTACCTATCTTCTGGTTTATTATAAATACTTTTGTGATTATCTCCAGGTTTTTATTTAAAGGTTACTTATATTCTTGGACTACCTTTGTAAATGATAGAAAGCAAACAATAATTTATGGCGCTGGTAGTGCTGGTTTACAGATATTAGAAAATTTAAAGAAAAGTGATGTATATGAGCCAATTGCATTTATTGATGATAATAAATCAAGGCAAGGCACTATTTTAAATTCTTTGAAGGTTTTTTCTTTCGATAAAATAGAAGAATTAATTAAAACTAATGAGGCTAAAGTTTTATTGTTTGCAATGCCTTCAGCATCATATATACAAAGGGCTGTGATACTTAAGAAGCTATCAGAATTCCCTATTGAGGTCAAAGTATTACCTTCAATTGATAATATAGTAGATGGTATTGTTTCAATAGATAGCATTAAACATGTTGATGTTGCTGATATTTTAGGTAGAAGTCCAGTTGTTCCAAAACAAAGATTACTTGAAAGAAATATAAAAGGTAAAAATATTTTAGTTACAGGTGCTGGAGGTAGTATCGGGTCTGAATTATCAAGACAAATTATCAATCTTTCACCTAATATGATTGTATTACTTGATAATTCTGAATTTAATTTGTATAAAATTCATCAGGAGTTATCATCAATGTTAAAAAATGTTTTAATTATACCATCTTTATGTACCGTAACTAATTATTATCAGCTTAAAAAAATAATTAGTAAACATAATATCAATACAATTTTTCATGCTGCGGCTTACAAGCATGTTCCTATGGTTGAGATGAATATTGTTTCAGGAGTGTATAATAATATTATTGGGACTTACAATGTCGCTAGAGTAGCTGATGAGTTAAATGTAGATAGTATGGTGCTCGTTTCTAGTGATAAGGCTGTTCGTCCTACTAATGTGATGGGAGCTTCAAAGCGTTTTTCTGAACTTGTCTTACAGGCTTTTGCTGTTGAAAGTAGCACTTGTTTCTCAATGGTTAGATTTGGAAATGTGCTGGATTCTGCAGGTTCAGTTGTCCCACTATTTCGAAAACAAATTAAGAAAGGAGGTCCGGTAACTGTAACTCACCGAAATATTTCGCGTTATTTCATGACAATTCCTGAGGCTGTACAATTAGTTTTGCAAACAGGTGCAATGGCAAAAGGTGGAGACGTTTTTGTTTTGGATATGGGTGAGCCTATTAAGATTACTGATTTAGCTTATAAAATGATACATTTAAGTGGATTAACCCCAATTGATAATGAAAATCCTGATGGAGATATACGTATTGATTTCACAGGTTTGCGCCCTGGAGAAAAATTATTTGAAGAACTACTGATAGGTAATGATGTTGTTCAATCAGAACATCCTAGAATTATGCAAGCAAGAGAATCTAAACTATCTTTTGAAGAAGTGATTTTTTGTATTGAAAAAATCAAATCAGCTAGAGAAAAACAAGATGAAATAATTGTTAAGGAATTGCTGTTGAAATATGTTGATGGTTATACTTCTGAATTGCCATTATAGTTGTTAAATTCGCATTATGAATATTTTAGTACTTGGTGGAGGAACCTTTGGGACCGCAATAGCAAATGAGCTTTCAGTAAATACAGAAAACAATGTAGTGTTGTTTTCCAGAAGTCAGCAAAAAGTTGATGAAATTAATTCTTGCCATACTAACAAGTCCTGTTTTCCAAATAAGCATTTAACCAAATTTTTGTCAGCTACTTCTGATAATAATGAAATTAAAAAAGCTGATGTTATTTTTATTGCACTTCCCTCTACTGTTATAATTGAAAATTTATTAATTCTTCAATCCTATTTTAAGGATGATGTTTTTTTTGTAAATTTATCAAAAGGCTTATTTGCTGAGGGGGTAACTATTGTTGAAAGTATTAAGGAATCAATTGGTATTGATAATATAGTAACACTTAAAGGGCCTTCATTTGCTGTTGAAGTAATGGAACATGCCGATACTTTATTAACTTTAGGTTACTCTACTAGTGATCAATATGAAATTATTAATACATTAATTAAAAATACTTCCCTCCATATTGATTGTACTACTGATATTAGAGGTGTTGAGCTACTTAGTGTATTAAAAAATATTTACGCATTGGTTTTAGGTGTTGTTGATGCAAAATATAATTCGCCAAATACTCGTTTTATGATTTTAACTAAAGCTTTTTCTGAAGCTAGAATTTTGTTAAAATCTGTTGGGGGATCGGAAGATACTTTGTTTTTAGCATGTGGATTTGGTGATTTCTGCTTGACATCTTTAAATGATTTAAGCAGAAACAGAACATTGGGTTTATTAATTGGAAAAGGTTTTTTTAGTGCAGATTACAAGTCTAATTCTGTAATATTAGAAGGTCTTAATGCAATTGAGATGTTCCATGATTTAGTAGTTGATAAGGATATAAATGCTAAACTGCCATTATTTAATAAAGTACATAGTTTCTTTGCTAATCAAGAGACAGAGTTAGAATTTAAGTTTGATGAGTTAATTGATTTGAAAAATGAATAAGAAGAAGGTATTAATTGTATTCGGTACAAGGCCTGAAGCTATTAAAATGGCTCCAGTTGTAAACGCATTTAAAAAGAGTGCTGATTTTGAAACAAGAGTTTGTGTAACTGCACAGCATAGAGAAATGTTAGATCAAGTTTTGGCGTTTTTTAACATCACTCCTGATTATGATTTAGATTTGATGAAGCCTAATCAGAATTTGTATAATTTGACTGGAGAAATAATTAATGGACTAAAGTCTGTTTTGGAGGAATTTACGCCTGATTTTGTATTTGTTCATGGAGACACAACAACAACTATGGCAACAAGTATTGCTGGATTTTATTCAGGAGCAAAAGTATGTCATGTTGAGGCTGGGCTTAGAACTTTTAATAAATATGCGCCTTTTCCAGAAGAAATTAATAGAAGTATTACGGGAAGAATTGCTGATTTTCATTTTGCGCCTACTGAGCAGTCTAAACAAAACTTATTATTAGAAAATATATCAGAAGGTGGAATTCTAGTTACTGGTAATACAGTGATTGATGCTCTACTGGATGGAGTCGAAAAAGTAAAGGATATTCATAGTAAGCAAATTAATATGCTTAAAGATTTAGTGAATCCTAATAAAGATTTAATTTTGGTCACAGGACATAGAAGAGAGAATCATGGTGAAGGGTTTTTGAATATTTGTAAAGCATTGAAAAAAATAGCAACAGAAAATAATGTGCAAATTATTTATCCAGTTCATCTGAATCCAAATGTACAAAAGCCAGTAAATAAGATTCTATCTGGAGTTGAAAATATAGATTTGATTGCTCCACTTCCTTATGAGGCATTTTTATGGTTAATGGAAAAATCAAAATTAATAATTACAGATAGTGGAGGTGTTCAAGAAGAAGCTCCATCTCTAGGGAAGCCTGTATTAGTTATGAGAGAAACAACTGAAAGGCCAGAAGCTGTTGATGCTGGAACAGTTATTTTAGTTGGAACAAATGTAGAGAAGATTGTTTTTGAAGCTAATGCACTTTTACAAGATTCAGAAAAATACGAGAGTATGAGTAAATTACATAATCCTTATGGAGATGGGAAGGCGAGTGATAGAATTGTAGAGTTTTTATTAAATAAATAAATAAATTGAAAGATTTAAAAGTTGTTATGATGGGTTTGGGGTATATAGGTTTGCCAACAGCAGCCTTAATTGCCAGTAGGGGTATTCAAGTACAAGGAATTGATGTTAATCAATCTGTTGTTGATACAATTAATAGTGGAAAAATTCATATTGTAGAACCAGCATTGGATGGGCTTGTAAAACATGTTGTTGAGAAAGGACTGTTAAAAGCAAATATAAATCCAGATAATGCTGATGTATTTTTAATTGCAGTACCTACTCCTTTCAAAGGAGATCATGAGCCAGATTTGAAATATGTAGAATCAGCAACAAAAATGATTATTCCAAAGTTAAAAGAGGGTAATTTATTTATTTTAGAATCAACTAGTCCTGTTGGAACAACAGAAAAAATGGCAAAAATTATTTTTGAGGAGCGCCCAGAACTCAAAGGGAAAATTAATATTGCTTATTGCCCTGAACGAGTTTTACCAGGTAATGTTATCTATGAATTGGAACATAACGATAGAGTAATCGGTGGTTTAGATGAACAATCTACAATAGAGGCACAAAATTTTTATCGTCATTTTGTAAAAGGTGAATTACATGCTACTAATGCTAAAACAGCTGAAATGTGTAAGTTGGTAGAAAACTCTTCAAGAGATGTGAGTATTGCTTTTGCAAATGAACTTAGTATGATTTGTGATAAAGCAGAAATAAATGTTTGGGAGTTAATTCATTTGGCAAATAAGCATCCAAGAGTGAACATTTTACAGCCAGGTACAGGAGTTGGAGGGCATTGTATTGCTGTTGATCCTTGGTTTATTGTATCAGAATTTGAAAAAGAGGCGATAATTATTCGAAATGCAAGAGAAATAAATAATTATAAAACACAATGGGTGATTGAAAAGATAAAATCGACTGCATTGGAATTCGAATTAGCTAATAATAGAAAGCCAACTATAGCCTTAATGGGCTTAGCTTTTAAACCGGATATAGATGATTTAAGAGAATCACCTGCTTTATTAGTTGCAGATACTTTATTATCAAATGGAAAGTATAATTTACTTTTAGTTGAACCAAATTTGGAGGAAAACTTAAAGTATGATTTAACTGATTATAGAGGGCTGAACGGGAGGGTAGATATAGTTGCTTATTTGGTTGCTCATAATCAGTTTAAAGGTCTTGAATTTAAATCTACTATATTAGATTTTTGTGGAATTAAAAAATCAATAAAATGAATAAATTAGCATCTAATATTGTAATTACATTATCATTAGTACAATCTTTAGCTGACTAATCTATTTTGAATTCTAAAATTTACAAATATTTATTTTCTAATTCTATTTCCAACGGCATGAATTTTGTGTCAAGGTGGTTGATGAATTATGGTTTATCCCGTTTTATGTCATTATCTGATTTTGGGATATTTTCTTTTATTAGTTCATTAGCAAATCTTTTTAAAAGTATTATGTCTTTTGGAGGGCAATTATTTTTAATCTATAAAGTTTCCAAAGAAAAGGAACTTAAATATTATTACTATCTAAAATCAGCTTTTCTTTCAGTAGTTATTGCATTTCTTCTAGCAGCTGTTTTATTTTTCACAAATCTTTTTGATCAAACAATAATAAATATTAACCATTTTCTTTTTGCTGCCTTATTGGCATCTTTTATGGTTTTAATACAAAACACCTATTCCTTCTTTAAAGGTACTGGTTTATTTGATAAGGAGGCAAAAGGATACATTATTTACCTCTTACTTGTTGTCTGTTTATTGTTGTGCTTGAATTTTAATTTACTTGCACCCATGTTGGTTAATATTATAGGACTTGTTTTATTAATGCATTTCATATTGTTTGTTTTTTCATCTTTTCAGTTATATAAATATTATAAGGAGGATGAAGCCGATAAAGAAATTGAAAACTTAAAGAAAAATATGAAATCCTTTATAAAGGAAAGGGCTCCTTATGGACTTCATGAATTGCAGTCCGCACTATATCTAAATGCAATTATTATTATTATGGGTTTTCTTGTAAAAGATGAAGATTTAGCAATTTATCGATCTATTCAAATTATTATAGTGCCTGTATCTATTTTTCCAATGATCTTTTCTCAGGTATTGTTAAAACAACTGTCGGAGAATATTGAAAATAGAGAGTATTTTAATCAATTATTTAGGAAATTTCTTCTTGTTGCTTTGTTTACTGGATTTATGCTATTTATGCTGTTTTATTTTCAGGGAGATTTGATAGTGAAAATGTTTTATGGTAATAAATTTATAGATTTAGATTATATAAACGAATTGTTATTAATTTTTGCTTCTACTTATTTATTTAGATTTGTAAGTGCAAATTACGGTGTGTTGATTACAGCTAGAGATAAACAAAATATTAGGGTATATGCAACTGGAGCTCTTATTGTAGTTACTATAGTTAGTACTATATTACTTACAAAATCAATGGGGATTATTGGAGCAGCTTATGCGAATGCAATCTCGTATTTATTTATTATGTTAGTGTATGTAATATATTCAGAAATTAATTTATTAAGAAACTAAATGTTAATTACAATTTTAGGTCCTGATGGAACTGGGAAAACAACTTTGGCAAATGCGCTTTCTGAAAAGATAGACAGATTAGAGTACTTATATTTTGGTGGAAGTAATGAAAGCAGAAAATATAGGTTTTTTGAAAGTTTTATTAAATCTGATTTAAAAAATTTTCTGCTTAGATTAATTAGAAAGGTTTTGCGTATTCTGAATGATTATGATGTTTTTTATATGTCTACTAAAAAGAATATAATTTCAGATAGGTGTCCAATTGATAATTATATTATCACTAAGATCCAAAATAGAAAAATCAGGTATTATTATTATATTGTTTTATTATTATCTCCAAATCCAGATTTTGTAATTTTACTGAATGGTGATGCTGAAACTATTTTTAAACGAAAGGAAGAGTTATCAGTGAGTGATATTCGTAAGTATATAAAATTTTATAAAGATTATTTAGATAAGAAAAGAATTAATTATTGCATGATTGATACTGTCAAGAATAATATTAATAAGACCTTAATTATAGCTAAGGAGGAGTTAGAAAAAAGATTGTAATGAAAGAGAAGATAAATTTAATTTTTTCTTTGTTTGATAGAAATAATATTAGATACTATTTGCTTAGACCTTTAGATTTTAGAAGTGAGATAAAAGACATTGATTTAGTTATTGTTGAAAGTGAATATAGTGCTCTAAAAAAAATCTTAACTAAAGAGTTTGGACAGCTTTATTATAAGCCTTCGAATGCTAATGCATCAACACAATTATTAGTTGATGCTTTGTTGCTAGACATTAAATTTGCTATTTGTTTTTTGCCTAGAAAGTCACTTGTTTTAAATTATGATGTTCCCTTTTCCAGCGTTATTTATAAAACTGAGTATTTACTTTTTCCTGACGTTGATGAAGAAAAATTATTTACTTTTTGGACGCATCATATGTTTTTAGATAAACAACAGCCAGCTGATTCAAGTACCTTTTTAGTCTTTAAAGATTTATACGTTAATAGTTTTAGTGAGCTATTGAATTCAGAATTTTTTAAAGATAGTTTATTAAGAATTTTTCCTTCAGAAAAGAGTATGCAAGTGGCTAAATTGATTTCATCATATTTTGATAATGGTCTAAATCCTAATGAAATAAAAATAGGAGTAGTGTTAAAAGATTTAGTGATAAGAAATAGTGTTGGCTTTCAATTGAAATACATTTATGATAAGGTTAAATTTGGGATTTATAGAAGAATAGGATTATATGAAAATTATAGAGCAGTTAAATAAATTACCAATAAGATCTGGAGAGTATTTGGTTTTGCCTAATTTAAGTACCCCTTACTTTATTGTGCCATTGCATTCAAGGCGAACCTTTATTGATGCGATCTCTTTTGTTAAGTCAAAAAATTTAAAAGGAAATATTAAGAGGAATGCTCTAAAGTTTATTCCTATTTTTATTTTAAAGAGATTATTTTCGGTTATTTCAATTCAGGCTAAAGATTATGATAACCATTTTCATCAATTAATCCTACCTTGGAATCAAGATGTTTGCAATAAATTTACTGTCTTTAATTTTAATAAAAATAAGATAACTTTATTTAAAATTGGTTTTAAAAATTATAAGGGAATGATCCGTAATGAATATGAATCTATATTAAAAGTGCCTAATTTTGGTAAAGATATTATTCCGGAAATAATTAGTTTTCGTGAAGATGAGAGTTTCACAAAG
>Ga0115561_1002815_pt1 | contig 11469 bp, 6 predicted proteins | sample COGITO_mtgs_1105_4_FD_87201 | JGI IMG/M metagenome (GOLD analysis project Ga0115561, IMG submission 87201) | Pelagic marine microbial communities from North Sea - COGITO_mtgs_110512 | ecosystem: Environmental > Aquatic > Marine > Epipelagic | place: Germany:Helgoland, sampling site Kabeltonne...
AGAAGCCAGTCAACTTCGGCAAAAGATTACCACGCGCACCGACATTAAAGAAATGACTCTCACTGTCATAGCCTCCGATATGGTAACCACTATCATACGAAGTGCTACCGACATCGGTCGTTGTATACTGATATCCGACACTTAAATCGACCTTCGGGGTCAACTCGTAGTAAACATCCAGCGGAATCGTGAATGACTCGCGATCCGCTAAAGTATCATCACTGCCAGTATATTCACGGTCTGAATAGTTCACGCCTGAACCAACACTAAACTTAGGTGACAGACGATACTCCCCATTCAATCGCGCGGCAGTGTTATCTGATTCTGTCAACTTGCCCTTGCGGTTGTCGTTACCATTATTGGTCGACTGACTCTCATCAAAGCTCACAAGACCATTCACATCCCAGCGACTAGACTGGTATGAGCTAATTGCCTTAATGTGGAACAACTCACTATCAAGGTCTGACAAATCATCATAGCGGATAATGTCATACCGAGTGATAATGCTGAGGTCCAAGTTAGAAACACCCCGACCGACATTGACTTCGAAGCCCGGCGAAACGGTCAACTTCATGTCGTCCTTCTCGTCGTCTTCATCGTTGAACACATTGGACATCCACTTCACAGAAGAAGATCCGTTAAAGAAAACATCCACATTGTCACCGATCGAAACGAGCGGAGCAGCTTCAGCAGCGGTAAACAAACCCGCGAGAGGCGCGAGCGTGGCGAGAAGAAAAGACTCTTTAATTTTCATGTTAAATCACAAGTGGGGTTCTAAGATCAGAAAGACCCTAGCGTTAAATATAATAGAGTAGAATACTATTTTTATAAAAAGCTAGGACACTGTTTCACAGACTGCAACCCGAAAGAGTTACTTATTTGGGCTTGGCTGCGTAGGCAAATTCAATCAATCCTAGTCCATATACAAGGACATAAATACCCCAATCATTTCCAGATGCCTACAAAAAACAATAGTCGAACCAGAAATCCCATTTTACGCGAAAAGCCTATCCTACTAGGATTTGTCGTGCAGCGCAAGGGGACCGACGGCCGCATGCACATTGCCGTAAAGTGGGGACGTATACTCACGACACTCCTAGTATTATTCATTACAGGCTGGGTTGCAGTCGCAGGAGCACTTTACGGATACTTCAAATATAAGAAGGAATTTGATGAGGTCACCTTCAGCGGCATGATGGCCCTGCCATTCCGAATGGACGAACACCGCAAGGAAATGGGCGATTATCACATTAAAAAGGGACTCGCCGAAATAAAAGAAGGCAACTACCGAGATGCCCTCCGCCTACTACGCCTCGGCGTCACTCGATCTCCCTCTAACCTGGAAGGCCGCAGAGTGCTGTCCGAGTTTTACGAACTCGCAATCAGGCGCCCCGACGTTGCTGCAGAATTGATGCTTCAAGGTCTCGATAAGGGCGGCATTGAGGATCTCGACTATTTAAAACAAACGCTGCGCATCTTGCTCCGCCACCAAATGGACGAGAAAATCCAAGAGCTCGCCGACAAATACCTGCCTGATGAGCCGGAACTCACCGACATCAATCGCACACTAGCCTTCGGAGCCGCAAATGCCAACTATTTGCGTGGCAACTACGATCAGGCCGATGACTACATCATCTCATACAACTTGATCGAGTCCCTAGAAGGACTCCTGCTCTCCTCCCAAATCAGCTGGGATCGCGGCAATCAAATCTCTGCGATCACCAAGATGGAACATTCGCTGAGCAGGTTCCCCAATTCGGAAGCACTACTCATGCAACTCAGTCGCTATCACCGCGAAATGGGCGAAGTGGATAAAGCACGTCGTTATGCAATCCTTCGAAACGTCAAAGATCCGCTCAGCGCAGCACCACGACTAGAACTCCTCTATATATACAATAAGTCCGGAGACATCGAACGAGAGCAACGCGAGACACAACGGATGTTAAAGCAGTTTCGCGACGATGAAAGCGCGCTTCAAGCACTCGCCAACTTTGCGGCAGACACTGGAAACATCGACTTAGCTCGCCGCACCTACGAGGAAGCACTGGAAAACGAATTCGCCGTCGATGCCTTCGCCTTACTCCTAATCGAGTCCCACTTGGTCAGTAAAGACTACGAGGGAGCGCTCAGCTTCTCCGAAGAACTACTCAAAGAACGCCCCGACTGGCTGACTAAACGGTGGGCGATCTTCAACAGCCTTCGAGCAGTCGCGTCCTATGGTATCAATCGCCCAGACCTAGGAGAGATCTACCTACAGCACTTCATCGACGAAACCAACAACCCTCCACAAACCTACCTTGCTGTGGCACGCCGCTTCTCGAACACAGACAGAAGCCAGCAGGCACGTAAAATCCTAGCCACAGCCTACCAACGGGCACCAGCAAACCAAAAGATCCTCTCCGAATTGATCAGAGTCGAACTCAAGCTGGGGAACACCGAGAACCTAAATCGCCTGCTAACTCGCCTGCTACAGATGCGGCGCCCTCAACTAGAACTACTCGTCGAAGCCTATCAAAAGCTCGGCAGCGACCGCTTCATATTTACGCGAGACCGAGAAAATCTACTGCTCCAACTCAGCGCAATCCTACGTGAGAATTCTCAGGATTTACAATCCATCGACTCATGAAGAAGCGGTCATAAAAAAGGGACTGGGCTAGACTGAAGTTCCTTAAGCCCGAGCATAAACGACTCGGGCCGCAATCACCCGTCGCTCATCGACCTCATCGACCGTAATCTGCATGCCTGCGATCGATAAGGTCTCCCCACGTGCGGGAATACGCCCCAACTCACCGGTGATCAACCCACCGAAGGTAGAGACTTCCTCATTCTCAATCTGCAAACCCAACGACTCTTCCAGGTCGTGAATCGGCGTCAGCCCTGAGATTCGATACGTATTTGGCGCTCGGAGCACTCGGATCTGCTCTTCCTCACTGTCGAATTCATCCTGAATTTCGCCAACGAGCTCCTCCAAAATACTCTCAAAGGTCACAACGCCCACGATTCCGCCGAATTCATCCACGGCTAGAGCCATGTGAAACTTCGCACGCAGCATACGCTCCAAGGCTTCCTCTAAAGGCGTTTCTAGATCGAACATCGCAACAGTCCGCTTAAGCTTTATCGGGTCGAGGTCCTCAAACGCACCATCAAAGCGAAACATGTCCTTAATATGAAGAATACCGATACAGTCGTCCAAATTACCACGACAGAGCGGAAAACGCGTATGTCCCGCCCGCTTCATCACATCCAAATTCGCTTCTAGGCTCTCATCTAAATCGCAAATCACAACCTGACTACGCGGCAGCAACACGTCTTGAACCACGAGGTCCTGCATTTGCAGCGCTCGATTTACAATTTTTCGCACCACAGGCGACAGATCCTGACTATCCTCACCCATCGCGCGGATCTGCACATCCAAATCTAAAGGGTTCAGTTCATCATCAACATCCACCCCAAGGCGACGAAACAACACCCGCTTTAAGCTACGAAAAAAGAGCATCCCGGGGAGCGTCAAAACCTCAAACACCCTCAACACTCTGTAAGAGCTCTGAATCGCTCTGACTGGATCTCGCATCGCCAAACCACGCGGAAAAATCTCCGCGAACAAAAAATGCACAGAAGTGGCACACACAAATGAGAGCAACACAACCAACCAGCGATCCGGAGTCTGAACCGAGCCAAATAGCTCAAAAAAATCACTCACCACGGGCATCAGCAACAAGCCGACAGCCACAGTGCAAAGCGTTTTACTAAAACGAACGACACGCCCTGTTCGATCGCTATTCTCGATCAAATGCGCAATCCCGCGACGACGCTTGACCACCTCTAATGCTTGCCCATCCACGTCCCCATAGCGAAACTTAACCAAGCTAATTTCGCACATCACCAGAAATGCATGCAATACCAGCATCAGCGCCACTGCGCTCATTGACACGAGAAAATCAATCCACGCCGCACTCATTAAGCTCTAGCAACCTCACCATTTTCAAGCAACTCACCCAGAGTGCTCAACAAACGCGCGTTCTCATCGCTACGCCCAATCGTAATGCGCACATACTCTGACATACCATAAGGTGCCAAAGGACGCACAATAATACCGCGCCGCTGCAAGGCCTGAAAAACAGCCACGCCATTACCGACGCGACTCAGCACGAAATTTGCCGCGCCTCCGAGCGTCTCAAAACCAAGCGACGTCAACCCCTCGCATAACACTGCGCGTCCTGCGGCATTCTCAGTTCGGCACATTTTAACAAATTCATAATCGCCCAACGCCGCTGTTGCCGCCGCCTGCGCCACCGAATTCACATTAAACGGCTGACGCACCCGATGCAGCAATGCGATCAGCTCTGGGTCACCATACGCATACCCCACACGCAATCCACCGAGCCCGTATATTTTCGAAAACGTCCGCAGGCAAACGACCTTGCGTCCGGCATGCATCGCCGCCGACAAATCCGGCGCTTGCTCCAAATACTCAGCATACGCCTCGTCCAAACAAAGGATCACATGCTCTGGTAAATTTTCAGCTAACTTCAACAAATCAGCCTCCGAATTCGCCACGCCTGTCGGATTATTCGGACTCGCAACAAATAACAGGCGCGTGCGCTCCGTAACCGCAGCCAACATCGCATCCAAATCGTGCCCGAACTCTGCCATCGGCACCTCAACCGGCGTCGCGCCAAACAATTTCGCCACCAACTTATACACGATGAAGGCCTGCGCCCCCATCACCACTTCCAAGCCTGGGCGTAAAAACGCGTGCCCTAAAAGCTCGATCAGTTCATTCGACCCATTGCCAATCAAAATCGACTCAGGCGAGACACCACGCGCCTCCGCGAGTTTTTGCCGCAACTCATGGCAATTCCCGTCCGGATACAGATGCGCACCATTCAGCGCACCTGCCGCAGCGGTAATTGCCTTCGGTGAAGCACCAAACGGATTCTCATTCGAGGCCAGTTTAGCAATGTTAGCAGGATCGAGCCCATACTCTCGGGCAACAGTCTCGATAGGTTTCCCGGGCTCATAGACCGGTTGTTCATGCACTCCGGCATTCGCAAGTTCAGCGTATTTCATTGATATAATTGGGCTTTGAACTTGCGTTACCAAAGGCCGATTGCAACAAAAACCAGCAACCCAAACTTATGAAAATTCTACTTACTGGAGCCTCAGGCCTTCTCGGAAATGCCTACGCCGAAGCCGCCACACGTCGCGGACATACAGTCATCGCACTCTACAACCGCACCGAGCCCACTGCTCGCGACCTCGATCGCTGTATCAAAATCGATGCACAAGACCTAGAAACGCTCACCGCACTGGCACTCGATTTATGGCCCGACGCCATCGTTAACTGCGCCGCGATTTCCTCGCCAGCCGACGTCGATGCCGATGCCACACTCGCCGAGAAGATCAATGTCGCGCTGCCGCGCCACCTGTCGCAACTCTCAACACACCTCGGCGCACGCTTCCTACACATCTCGACCGATATGGTTTTTGACGGCCACTCCGCCGAACCCTACCGCTCGACCGATATGCCCTGCCCCACGAATCTCTATGGGCAAACGAAGCTCATGGCCGAGCGCGAAGTCCTGAAGCACAACCCCGAGGATCCTGTTGTCCTTCGGATCCCGATCCTCATGGGCAATAGTGTAACTGGGCAGCGCAGCCTTCACGAAAAGCTCCTCGCCGCCATCGCTCGCGGCGAGACACCACAGCTCTTTTGCGATGAGATCCGCCAACCATGCTCAGCCAGCAATGTCGCAGACGTCCTACTCGAACTCACAGAACGCCGTGACCTCCACGGCATCTTCCACTGGGCAGGCGAAGAACCCCTAAGTCGCTTCGAAATGGGGCAACGTATCCTCAAGCACTTCGGCCTACCGCTCGACAGCGTTCAATCCGCCTGTAAAAGCGACGCCCCCGAGTTTGCAGACCGCCCCAGCAACCTGACCTTCAACTTGCATCCCATCGTCAGTAAGCTAAAAACAAAGCCTGCCACCTTCGAAGAGCAACTCGAAGAACTTACCCGCGTCGAGCCGATGCGCTCAACCAACGCATAGCCCCGACGCCCGGTGCCCCTCATTATCCTGCCCAACGCCTTTGGCGACGCCGCCACCAACATGGCCGTCGATGCCTCCCTGCTCTACACACTCCCCAAGGGTATCGCCGCCTTTCGACACTACGGCTGGACAGAACCCGCAATCACCTTCGGCTACGCCCAACGCATCGCCGAAGCGCAAGACGCATTCCCCGATGATGACCTGCGCCTCTGCCGTCGACTCACTGGCGGCGGCATCGTCGATCATCGCAACGACTGGACCTATGCGCTCGTCATCCAAAGTGACCTACCCGCAGCACACGCTCCAGCCACCGAACTCTACGCCGCCCTCCATCGCTGCATTCAAAAAGCACTCGCCGAACAACTGATCAAAAGTCAACTGGCGATCTGCCCACACGCATGCGGACTCACTCCGCAAAAGAAGCCTGCAGTCCCCGATCAATGCTTCACCCACCCCACGACCGACGACGTGCTCTGCCCTGACGGCACAAAAATCGCCGGAGCTGCGATGAAACGCGCACGCGAAGGCCTACTCATCCAAGGCTCCATCGATAGGGGCGCGCTTCCCGACACATTCGACTTCAATGCGTTCGCAACAAACTTCCAAGAACGCATCGCACACGCACTCGATATCCCCATCGGCACCACCGAAGATCTGCGCGCCCTCTTCGACGGCCCCCGCATCCAACAAGAACGCGAACGCTTTGAAAGCACCGAATGGCTGATCAAGCGCTAGCCTAGCGAAGGACACACAATAATATGGCTGCATTTGCCCCAACACCAACTTCTCGCATCCATGTTAACGATCATGATCATACGATTGTATCCACTACTTGTCTTAGCTATGGCTGCTTCCGCAGCGCATGGAGCGATCAACATCAGTGGCTTTACATCGATCAATAATGATCGATTCGCCAACAATGTAAACTTCATCGCGAATTCGTTCGATCTATCAGGAATCGCAATCGTCGATACCAACCAATCAAACTTCACAGGCGACGACGGTGGCCGGTGGATCGCAATGATCAGCGACAATGTGTTCATCACCGCTCACCACTTTTTCCCTGCAAATGGCGCATCTGCCACCTTTTATGGAAGCAACGATCCGAGTGGACTCAGCGCAACCCGAACGATCCAGAGTAGCCAGCGAATCGGCACATCCGATCTACGCATTGGAACACTAGATACCCCGCTGGGTGCAGGTTTCGCATCCTACGACTTTGCGACAGAAGATATCACTAATATCAACGCTTTAGACCCCGACAGCCTGCAGCAGTCACAGTATGGACTAAAGAACGCTTACATTCTAGGCCGCTCCGAAACAGAGTGGGCAACGTCACAGGACATCGCAGTGGGGCGTAACATCATTGATTATTGGCTCGACAGTGTCACCGTTGCAGGAACCACAGACGACGCACTGGCAACTATTGTCAACCAAGTCAGCGACGGTAACTTCGTATCAGACGAAGCAGGCCTAGCAGTGGGCGACTCGGGCGCCCCGATGTTAGTCGAAGACGAAACTGGGAACCTAACAATCGTGGGCATTAATTGGTTCATCGCAACGGCAGGCGAAACTAATATCAACGGCTTCTCTTACGTTGGGAACTACGACACCGAAATCCAAGACTTCATCGAAGCAAACGTCGTCCCCGAACCGCACACTTACTCACTCCTACTCGGAATCAGCTCCTGCCTCATGCTTTTTTCTAGGCGCAAAAGAACGAACCGCCGCGGACATCAGCCTAAGGCCAACTTAAGCTGCGATCCAGAAGTCAATTTCAATTGTGAATAGCTTGGCCTTGCATCATCGGCAAGGCAGCACAATCTGACCGGTTCATGCCCGAAAAAGACCGCGAATTCGTCCACCTCCACGTCCATACCGACCACAGTTTGCTGGATGGTTGCTCGCGCACGGATAAGCTCTGCTCGCGCGCAGCGGAACTCGGCATGAAAGCGCTCTCCATCACCGACCACGGTGTGCTTTACGGCCTAACCAGCTTTTTCAAACAGGCAGAAAAGCACGGCATCAAGCCGCTGCTCGGCTGCGAAGTTTACCTTGTTTACGAAGAAAAGCTCGCCACGGTCAACGAACTGCGCGCCAAGCAAAAGTCCCGTCACATGGGTCTGCTCGCACGCAATTTCAAGGGCTATCAGAACCTCTGCAAGATCGTCTCACAAGCCCACACCGAAGGCTTTTACCGCAATCCACGAACCGACATGGGCACCCTCGCGCAATACAGCGAAGGCCTGATCGGATTCTCCGGCTGCCTCGCAGGGGTCATCCCGCAATTTCTCCTCAATGACGAATACGACAAGGCCCGTGAGGCCTGCGCCAAGTTTGTCGATATTTTCGGCAAGGACTTCTTCATTATCGAGATCATGGATCACGGCATCGAAGAACAGCGCCGCATCATCCCCGGCCTGCTGAAGCTCGCCGAAGAATTTGGCCTGAAAGTCGTCGCCACCAATGACGTGCACTACGTCAACAACACTGACTGGGAGCCACACGACGCCCTGCTCTGCATTCAGACCGGCGCGAAGGTCAAAGACGAGAAGCGCATGCGCTACGATTCGCACCAATTCTATCTGAAGTCGCGAGAGGAAATGGAGCTCGCATTCAAAGAAGTGCCCGAGTCGATCACCAACACTTCGGCCGTGGCCGAGATGTGCGAAGTGAAGCTTCCGTTCGGCGAAGACCACTACCCCATCTATGAGCGCCCTATCGAAGTCGAATCCGGCAAGGATCACGAAAATTTCGACCGCATTCTCGACATTTACGAGGTGCAGAAAAATACCATTCTCGTGCGCGATGGCGAGGAACCGATCACTCTGAGTGAGGCCGAACGCCTCAAACACAAGTCCAACGGGCTCTATCTTTTTGAACTCTGCAAAGAAGGTCTAAAAGATCGCTATGGCACTGACTACGATGCCTGCCGCGCCGATTGGGAGAGCGTATCAGCCGAGGACAAGCGCTACTGCGACCAACTGGATTACGAACTCGCGATCATCGCGGGCACGGGCTTCGTCGACTACTTCCTCATCGTGTGGGACTTTATTAACTGGGGCCGCGAACAAGGCATCCCAGTCGGTCCCGGCCGCGGTTCGGGTGCGGGCTGTATCGTCGCCTACGTGCTAAAGATCACCGACATCGACCCACTCAGCTTCGGCCTGCTATTTGAGCGTATGTTGAACCTCGAACGTGTGTCGCCGCCCGACTTCGACGTCGACTTCTGTATGCGCCGCCGCGACCAAGTCGTGAATTACGTGCGCGAAAAATACGGTAAAGACCGCGTGGCAAATATCATTACCTTTGGCACTTTCGGCGCGAAAATGATCGTTCGCGACTTGGCACGCGTCAATGAGCTGGAGTTCGCCGAGGCGAACAAGATCGCAAAGATGATTCCGGACGAGCTCAACATTACGCTGGATGAATCCGTCAAAAAATCGCCTGAACTGGCGCAGGAGCTCAATCACAATCCCGTCGCCCGAATCATTATTGAGCAAGGCCGCGTGATCGAGGGCATGATTCGCAACACTGGCAAACACGCCTGTGGCGTGATCATCGCCGACCAAGACATCACGAATCTGATTCCCGTCACCCTGCAAGAAGGCGATCTCACCACACAGTATCCGAAAGGCCCCAGCGAAGATCTTGGCCTGCTGAAGATGGACTTCTTGGGCCTCAAGACGCTCACCGTGATCGATGATGCGCAGACCAATGTGCGTAACACTCGCAACATGCCAGAGTTCGACATTGAGAAAGTGCCGCTCGATGACCAAGCGACCTTCGACCTGCTCAACAGCGGGCGCACTACCGCGGTGTTCCAGCTCGAGTCGGGCGGCATGCAGCAACTCTGCCGCCAGATTGGCCTGAGCTCGTTCGAAGAAATCATCGCGTTGATCGCACTCTACCGGCCCGGGCCGATGCAGTTCATCCCGCAATTCATTGAAGGTAAGAAAGACCCTTCGACCGTGCAGATCCCGCACCCGCTCCTTAAAGAGTTGGTGGAAGAAACTTACGGCGTCTTGGTGTATCAGGAACAGGTCATGCAATCCGCGCAGATCATAGCGGGTTATACACTCGGCGGTGCGGATATTCTACGCCGTGCGATGGGTAAAAAGATTAAATCTGTCATGGATGCCCAGAAACAGGTGTTCATCGACGGTGCGCGCAAGACCAATAATATCGATGCAAAAACTGCCACATCGATCTTTGCCTTGCTGGAAAAGTTTGCGCAATACGGCTTCAATAAGTCGCACTCCGCCGCGTATGCGATGCTCAGCTATCGCACCGCCTATCTGAAGGCGAACTACCCGATCGAGTTCATGGCCGCCGTGCTCACCTCCGAGCAAGGCAACGCCGATAAGATTTCGAACTTCCTCGCCGAGTGTAGTGCGATGAATGTGCCGGTGCTCAGCCCAGACATCAACGATTCGGGCAGCAACTTCACCCCAATCATCGAAGGTGACTGGGGCAGCATCCGCTTTGGCATGGCTGCGGTCAAAGGCGTAGGCGAAGGTGCTTCCATTGTGATCATTAACGAGCGCGACGCCAACGGCCCCTACGAAGATTTTACCGACTTCATCGTCCGCTCCGCCGACAAAGCCGTCAACCGCCGCGTGATCGAAGCACTGATCAAAACGGGCGGCTTCGACTCCTTCGGCGAAGACCGCGCCACCCTACTCGATTGCCTCGACTCCGAACTCGCCGAAGCCGAAAGCACACGCCGCGACCGCGAGGCCGGCCAAAGCTCGCTCTTCGATATGATGGGCGGCGATGACGACGCTGACGATCAGCAAAAGAAAGGCCCCTCACGCAAGACCGTGCCAGCGATGCCGATGACCGAAAAGCTGCGCTACGAGAAAGAACTGCTCGGCTTCTACATCTCCGGCCATCCGATGGATGCCTACGAAGGACTCGACACCGTCATCGATACATTTTCCAAGCCGAAAGACCTCGTCAACTTCGACGACCGCACGACCTACCGCCTGGGTGGGATCATCAGCAACTTACAGGTTAAATACACCCGTAAAGATAGCCGCCAAATGGCAGTGTTTAATCTCGCAACCGCTACACACAGTTATGAGATGATCATGTTCCCCGACCCGTATGAAAAAAACGGGGCACGTTTGGAAGACGGCAAGCTCGCACTCATTCACGGGCAAATCAACCGCCGCAATGGTGAAATGAGCCTCACCGCCAATGAAGTCTTCGATTTAGAGCAGTCGATCCCACGCATCATTCAGCGCATTAACTTCATCCTACACCCACACGAAGCCAACGCCACAGACTTCATTGAAAAGTTCCGCGACATGATCGACGTCGAATACGGATCGACACGCGTGAATCTCAGCTTCCTGGTCGACGAGCAAATCGTCGAAACCGAGACCGCGCAGTCACTGACCTTCACGATTAC
>Ga0115561_1002819_pt1 | contig 11461 bp, 5 predicted proteins | sample COGITO_mtgs_1105_4_FD_87201 | JGI IMG/M metagenome (GOLD analysis project Ga0115561, IMG submission 87201) | Pelagic marine microbial communities from North Sea - COGITO_mtgs_110512 | ecosystem: Environmental > Aquatic > Marine > Epipelagic | place: Germany:Helgoland, sampling site Kabeltonne...
CCATTAATTTTTCTAAGTCATTAATTTGATCCTCCTTTAAACTTTCATAATCCCATTTTAAATACAACGAATTAGACAATTTGTCTCGAATATCATCCAAAATATCAATTTGTTGAATTCTATATTCCTTTTGAAATTCATCTGACTTATAGTATTTTGGACGCTGTTGAACTTTTCCCTTAATATGTAAAAAATTACCGGGTACTAAAAAATGCATAAATTTCAAATATTGTTCACCAAAAAGCCTAAACTCCATTTGACCTTCCATATCCTGAAGCTCTAGAACTCCGTATTTGGTTCCTCTTCTACTTTCTAAATTAGCAGCACTACTTACTAATCCTATAAAAGAAAATTCTCTCTCTGGAAGCTCTTGTAAATTTTCATTGAGAACTTTTAAATTAATATCACAGAAATATTTTAGTTCCAATAGATAATCTTGTAATGGATGTCCTGAAATATAAATGCCTACTACCTCTTTTTCCTTTGTCAAAAGCTCAAAATTGCTCCATTCTTCTGTCGGTGGAATTTGTGGCTCATCCAATTCAAGAGATTCTCCAATGGCATCAAACATATTTACCTGCTGGGAATTGCTTTTTGACTGAAAAGCCTGCCCAAATTTTAATAATTTTTCTACAAATGAAACCTGTTTCTCGTCTACATTAAAAAATTGAGCACGATGAAAATTATTAAATGAATCAAATGCTCCTGCCATGGCTAAACTTTCAATTACTCTTTTGTTACAGTCTTTAAGGCTAACCCGTTTTATAAAATCAAAAATTGTATTGAATTTTCCAGTCTCTTTTCGAATTGAAGAAATATTTTTAACTGGGCCCTCTCCCACCCCCTTTACAGCGCCAAGACCAAACCTAATTTCGCCTTTTTCATTTACTGCAAACTTGTACCAACTTTCATTGACATCTGGCCCTAGTACTTTCAATCCCATTCTATTGCACTCTTTCATGAAAAAAGTAACAGATTTTATATCGTTCATATTATTACTAAGTACCGAGGCCATATATTCTGCAGGGTAATGTGCTTTTAAATATGCTGTTTGGTAAGCGATTAAAGCATAACAAGTACTATGTGACTTATTAAATGCATAAGAAGCAAACTTCTCCCAATCTTTCCATATTTTTTCTAAAATTTCAGTATCATGACCCCTTTCTTGACCTTGTGAAAGAAATTGTGGCTTCATTTTATTTAGCAAGTCTACTTTTTTCTTACCCATTGCTTTTCTTAAAGTATCTGCCTCTCCCTTAGAAAAACCAGCTAACTCTTGTGACAAAAGCATAACCTGTTCTTGATAAACTGTAATACCGTAAGTTTCTTTTAAAAAGTCTTCCATTACCGGTAAATCGTATTCTATTTTCTCATTGCCATGCTTCCGTTTGATAAAACTTGGTATGTATTCAATAGGACCTGGTCTGTAAAGCGCATTCATTGCAATTAAATCTGAAAAAGCTGTTGGTCGCAAAGATTTTAAATGTTTTTGCATTCCTGGAGATTCGTATTGGAAAATCCCCACTGTTTCTCCTTTTTGAAAAAGTTCATACGTTGTTTCATCGTCAAGTGGTATTTCATCTATATCTATAGATTTGCCTGACATCGCTTTTATAATTTTTATGGTATCCTTTATTAGAGTTAGAGTTTTTAGCCCAAGAAAATCCATTTTCAACAAACCCGCAGACTCTGCTACAGAATTGTCAAATTGAGTACACCACATTTCGGAATCTTTGGCTAATGAAACAGGGACAAAATCTCTTATGTCTGAGGGAGTGATTATAACTCCACATGCATGAATTCCTGTATTTCTTAACGAGCCCTCAACCAGCTTTGCTTGTCTAATAACTTCTCCTTCAATTCCTTCCTCCTCCAATTTATTAATGAGTTCTTCTGCATTTTTTAATTGATCAGGCGAGATATTACTTTTTACATCTTGTTTAGTCCAACTAAATAATTTATTCAATTTTACATCAGGAACCAACTTTGCCAACCTATCTGTCTGCTGCAAAGGCAAGTCCAAAACTCTTCCAGTATCTCTAATTGAAGATTTTGCAGCCATAGTACCATAAGTAATTATCTGGGCAACTTGACTAGAACCGTATTTATCAATAACATATTGTATTACTCTTGATCTTCCTTCATCGTCAAAATCAATATCAATATCCGGCAAAGAAACTCTATCAGGATTAAGAAATCTCTCAAAAAGAAGATTGTACTTAATTGGATCAACATTAGTAATTCCTATACAATATGCTACAGCAGAACCAGCGGCAGAACCTCTTCCAGGGCCAACTGAAACATTCATATCTCTAGCTGCAGAACAAAAATCTTGTACTATTAAAAAATAACCAGGATAGCCTGTATTTCTAATAATTTCTAACTCAAAATCTATTCTTTCTTTGATTTCGTCCGATAATTCTTGGTATCTAACTTTAGCTCCTTGATAAGTTAAATGTCTTAAGTAGTTGTTTTCTCCATTTTTAAGTGAAGTATCCTCTAAATCTTTCGGATCTTTAAATTCATCGGGTATTTCAAACTCAGGCAATAATACATCTGAAGCCAAACGATAAGATTCACATTTTGCAATTATTTCATTGGTGTTTATTATGGAATCAGGAATATCAGAAAATAACGATTTCATCTCCTTCTGAGACTTAAAGTAATATTCGGTATTTAAAAACCCAAATCTAAAACCTCTTCCTCTGCCAATCGGAGTTGATTTTCTTTCCCCATCCTTTATACACAACAGTACATCATGGGCATCTGCATCGTCCTTATTTAGATAGTGAGTATTGTTAGAGGCAAAGTATTTAATAGAATGTTTTTTAGCAAATCTTAGTAAAACCTCATTTACTTTTTCCTCCTCTTCCAAACCATGTCTGACAATTTCTATATAAAAATCATCTTTAAAGTTTTCTTTCCACCACAAAAGAGACTCCTCCGCTTTTTGTTCCCCTTCATTTAATATTAGTTGGGCTATTTCTCCATACAATCCTCCTGTGGTTACAATCAAATCATTGGAATATTCTAAGATTATGTTTTTATCTATCCTAGGAACATAATAAAATCCTTCAATAAATCCGATGGAGGAAAGCTTGATTAGGTTTTGATAACCCTTTTTATTTTTGGCTAAAAAAGGAACTTGATAGCCATTATTTTTATAAGTCTTGTCATTTCTGTCCGGACAAACTTGGAACTCACACCCAACAATAGGAAGAATTTTTTTCTTTTCTAAATCTTGGATTTCTGTTTCTGAAACATTTGATTTTTTATTAGCCTCTTCAATTTTTTCATCAATTGATTGGTTATGTTTAAAACCCGCTTCCACAAATTGAAATGCCCCCATCATATTCCCAGAATCTGAAAAGGCAACTGCAGGCATTCCAAACTCTACCGCTTTTTCAATTAGAGTTTTTACATGAATAGTAGATTGAAGTACAGAAAATTGAGTTTTGTTATGAAGATGGGAAAAGGGTACGTCTTTTAAATGGGAAATATCTTCTTTAGGAACTACAGTTTTACTGACCCCAGATTTTTTTTTCTCTACAAGTGCTTTACTTTGTTTAGATAAATTTATGTGCTTGATTCCAGCAGGAGTGAATTCTGAAGTATTCTTTACAAAAAAATCGGCATATTTTTCATCATCTAAAAAAAGATCTGATTTTTGGAAAGATCCTTTTCTAATAAGTTCAAAAAAACATCTAGCTGTTGCCTCAACATCTGCCGTAGCATTGTGCGCTTCTTTAAAAGGCACTTTAAATAAGCATTGATGAAGCTCAGATAAAGTTGGATATTTAAATTTACCTCCTCTTCCACCTGGAAGTTTGCATAAAAATGCAGACTTTTCTGTACATGTGTCAAGTACTGGCATTTTTAGCCATTCATTGTCATACCCTAGTCTATGGAACTCCGATCCGACAATATTCAAATCAAACTTTAGATTTTGTCCAACCAAAACCTTTGTTTTGGCTAAAACATTTTTAAAAGAATTTAATACCTCTTTTAATGGCTCTCCCTTAGTTTTAGCCAATGCAGTAGATATGCCATGAATTTTTTCAGATTGATAGGGAATATCGTAACCATCTGGTACAATTAAAAAATCATTGTGCTCTATTAATGTTCCATCATAGTCATGAAGCTGCCAAGCAATTTGAACACACCTTGGCCAATTGTCTAAATCGGTTATTGGCGCATTAAACTTTTTAGGTAAGCCTGTAGTTTCAGTATCAAAAATTAGGTACATAAATTAGATTCTCCATCTAATGTAAAAAGTACTTGGAATTATATAATAAATTGTTGAAAACTTTAATATCTTAAAAAGTACTAGATTGAGAATATCGCCTCCATTTATTAAGTACTTCCTCAAAATAATCTGGCAACTCACTATCATAACTTAAATCTTTTTTCAGAGTTGGATGGTAAAAACCGAGTGACTTTGCATGAAGAGCTTGTCCTGGTAAAAGCTTAAAACAATTTTCTACAAATTGCTTGTATTTCGTAAAACTTGTTCCTTTTACAATTGTATCACCGCCATATTCTAAATCATTAAAAAGCGGGTGTCCAATATGTTTCATATGCGCCCTTATTTGATGTGTTCTGCCCGTTTCAAGCCTGCATTCTATAAGGGTAACGTAACCAAACCTTTCAATTACACTATAATGAGTAACGGCATGCTTGCCATGATCTTTTTCTGGATAACACGTCATTAATTTTCTATTCTTTAAAGATCTACCTAAATATAAATCTACTGTTCCTTCCTCCTTTTCAACATCGCCCCAAACTAGTGCATGATATCTTCTTTTAGTAGTTCTATCAAAAAATTGCTTTGCCAAATTGGTTAAAGTATTCTCTGTCTTAGCTACTACCATTATTCCTGTAGTATGTTTGTCTAATCGATGAACCAATCCTGGACGACCAAAATAATCGGATGGTAGTTCCGGTAATTTTTCGAAATGGTATAACAATGCATTTACTAATGTACCATCGTAATTTCCATATCCTGGATGAACCACCATATTTGCAGATTTATTAACTAAACATAATTGATCATCTTCATAAATAATATCGACAGGAATATCTTGTGGAATTAACTCTAGTTGCCTTACGGGATAAGGTAAAACTATAGAAACCTCATCTTTTGGCTTTACCTTGTAATTTGGTTTCACTGGTAATTTATTAACTAGAATATTTCCATTATGAGCAGCAATTTGAATTTTGTTCCTAGATGTATTGGCAATTCGAGCCATTAAAAACTTATCAATTCTTAATTTCTCTTGCCCTTTATCAGCTATAAAATTGTAGTGTTCAAACAGCTCTTCCTCCTGATCGTCAATATTTTTAACTTCCTTAGTCATTAATGATGTTGGACAATTAGTTTTTCAACTTTAATTTCTCCATTTTTAAATTTAAACTTTATGAGATAAATACCATTGAGTAAGTTTTTAACCATAATAGAGTTTTCATGGTCTATACTTAAAATATTTACCATTCTTCCATTCAAATCGTAAATTTCAATACTCTCAACATCTTTATTAGAAATTAGAACTAAATCGTCTGCAGGATTTGGGTAAAAGGAAATATTTTCTTCTTTAATAAGCAACTCTGGATAGTTCACAACATTATCCATTGGTGAAACAAATACAGGACGCATCATGAGCGCACCATCAAAAATGGTATTTTGAAAACCCGAACCTAAATTGTAAAATATATCAAGTTTTCTATTAACATTTTTATCAAAACCTATATTTAATCTTGAGGATGAAGTCTGTTTCCAGCCTATATAAAATGTATCACTTACAGGAACTAAAGAAGGTAATTCGTATTCAAAGAATCCATTCAGCCCTGAGTTATACTCTGGATAGTAAAGCTCGGGAAAATCAAAATCGTCTGTAGTATAAATCAAACTTCCTGGAGACCCCAAGCTATCGTCCCATATTTGAAGAAAAAATGGATCATTAGAAGCATCATTTACAGAGGGAGAAAAATGTATTTTAATACTTTTTAAAGTATCTGTTCCGTTACCCTCTAAAATTGAAAACCTATAGGCTAGTTCTACTCCATTACCTATTAAACCATAAGCAGCTTCTGCAGAACCATCGTCGTAAGAATAATAATTTTGAAATGACTGATGGTGTAAAATAGTATCATTCACACTTAATCTTTCAGGCGTTGTATTGGTAGATAAATAAAATCTGTAAGAATAATCTACAAAAGTATCTGTAAGTGAAGTATTAAGCTCAAAAGTAGATCCAAAATCGTAAAACATATCAAAATAACTTAATTCCGGAACGTTTAGAACAGTGGCCGAATATGGAAAAGAGGATTGTAATATATCTTCGTAAAACAAATCCATGGAACAAGGTTGTAATAATTTAGGATTATCAGATGAGTTATAGGATGGAATTATAGCGTTTTTTAGCAATATGTCAGAAGTTGTATTTTTAAAATGTTTCCAAGGGACAGAACTATAATTGTCTAGCATGGAAACAGGTGGAGATGTGAATGCCCAATCTTGCATTAGTGTATCGTTCATAGAACGACTTTCATTGAAATAAACATAGTCAAGATTCCAGTGGTCTAAACTTCCATTTAGACTTCCGTAAGAATTAAACCTAAATCTAAATCCATCTTGAAAATATTTTGAAGAATCCAGTAGAATATGCTCATAATACCATTGATCGCTATCAAAACCGTTGGTAGACCAAACCGAATTCCACTCGTTGTTAGAAGGATTATAAAATTCTAATAAGAGTGAATCGTCTGAATCTGGTGTTTCCCCATATCCTCCAGCTTGAAAATAGAAAGAGAAATACAAGGAATCGCTAATATCTTTATTGCCTAAAAAAATTGGTTTAGAAGTTAATTGATCTGACCAGTCTGTAGCCCCGGTAGTCCAATCATAAGGATTACCAGACGAGTTTAAACCATCAAAAGTAACTACGCCAAGAGTCCAAGGATTTTTTGGGTAATTGTAATTTAAGAATACATCGTTGTCTAACCAGATTTTATTTAAGTCTTCAATTTCAGGAGAAACAAAATATAAAGAAATAGAATCTTGACTGTAATCCGAAGAAAGATTGGCAAAAGTTGTATCAGGACTAGCTGCTGTCCAGAGTGAATCTATAATAGTGACATTTGGCCATAAAATTATTGTATCACTGGTAATAGGGTAATAGAAAAGATTATTTATTATTAATGTATCTGGATCGTTTTGAATTGTTAACATAATTAGAGTATCCAGCCCGTTAGAATTTATGCTATCATAAGCATAGGTGAAGGTTGGAGAAGACATATAGCTATTTGTAAGAGGAACCAAACTCCCATCTAAAAAGAACAGATAATTCCAGGAAGAATCTGAAATATTAGGACCACTTGTATCGGTTTTGTATACTTTAAATTTATTGGTAGAAAAATCATCAATTAATGGCAAACTAAGGGTGTCTGTCAAATAAATAAAATCAAAATTCTCTATGGACTGCGTTCTTTTAGAAGATGAAATATCCAACAATGACATATTGGTTCTCAGAGGCTGGAGACTCTCCTGAGAAACAAGAAAGAATGGAATTAAAAAGAAAGAAAGCGAAAAAAAATTTTTCAAATATTATAGTTTAATCCTACGGTGTCTTTGGCATAAATACTATCCAACGGGGTGGAAAGATTTGCATCTATTATCACTAAACTTCCAATTGAAATAAAGGATTTGTTATCCGTCTTGGGGGATGGGTATTGATTGAAGATTACTGCACGGTTTGAATCCTTAAAATCAAGAACAGAATCATTGTAATTAATCTCTAGTTCAAGTCCTATTTCGCTTGCTTTATTATTTGCTAAATAGATATTCATTCCTCTAAAATCTGGTAATTCAATTGGCTTCCCTTTATCGCCAGATCCATAAATTAATTTTAAAGTAGCCCCTTTTAATAATTTTCTTCCAGCTTTAACAATCTCATCTTGGAACCTAATTTCAAGTACCTTGTCTCTGTCTTTATGATTTCTCATTTCTAAATCCACCTTAAACCCAAGCCTTTCTAATTTGGTTTTGCCAATATTTTTAGAATTAACATTGGACATTAAATCTGGGACGGTTTTGTAAATTTCTTGTTTTTTTACAATAGTTAAATATAGGTTTCTATTGGGCTTTATATAGTTTGGAAAGTCTTCTGAATGTGGTTTTGGATCTTGTTGAATAATCATACCCATTGGATGGTTTTCAGAATATATCGAGTCTCGTATTTCATACCTTAATTCTAATTTTTCTAAAGTATCATTTAAATTATTGATTTGAATACCTAATAAATTGGGAACTTCAATTTTAATATTATGGTTGGTGTATTTATCTAGATTATCCATTGTATAATAGAAAATTCCGTATAAAGTTGCACTGGCCAAAAGGAAGTTTATCCAGAAGAATTTTGAAAATATAAATCTTATTATTTTCATTTATTACTTTTTAAGTTTTCTAAACTCAATACCATAACGACAAAAATATTTAATTATTCTTTTAAAATAGTATATCTGCTAATAATAAAGATGATTTAATTATGTTGAAAATAAAAAAATTAAATCTATATAGAAGTATTTGTATTTTTACGCGAGATCAAATCAAATGAAAAAAAAGTCAATTTTATTTATAATTACAATCTTAATAATAAGCTGTAATAATTCTAAAAAAACAAAAAACTTTTTTTCTCCGTTGTACGGTGTCAATTCCTCCAATATATCCAGCAATTATATTTCTGGAAGCTATAGTGAAGATTCCATTTTAGTTACATTCAAAACCGAAAGTGATTTAAAATTAAAATTGATTTACAATCTAGATACAATTACAGGATCCAATGAAATTACTTACCATTTAAAAAAATTAATTCCCAAGCTAATTAACATCCCAACAGCAATTGAAAATTACAGTAAATACGTAAATAATTGGAAAGCACCAATAGGTGAATTTTCTTCCTTTCATCAAATTAAGGTACTTGCACTAAAAAATAATATTATCGTGGATTCTTCAATTTATAATTATTTATTGGGTTTAAAATCTGAACTTAAATTTGCAATTGTAAATTTAAAAGTTGATTCCAAAACTTTATTTGATGATGAAGAAGGATGCTATGTTCCAGGGAATAGTTTTAATAGAGAAAAAGACCAAACATCTGGAAATTTCTACAAGTTTAAAAAGAGAAAGCAAACAGGAAAAATTGAAATATTTAACAAAAAAGAAATATTTTTAAAGGGCAGTTTCCCTTTTAGAATTCATGGATATGTTACTCCTTTAGCACCTCAAAAAAGCCTCAGATTTTACATCCATCAAAAAAACAACGTAAATACTCTTTTAGAACTAGATCATCAAGTTGACAAAATTATTTTGAGGTCTTCTTTTTCTGGATGGGGAAACGAAATATTTGTCGATGGTTGGATTTCTAAAATATGTAAAAATTTAAACGTAGATGTAATGAGCTACCAACCAGTTTTGGTTTATTTAAACGGAGAATACTGGGGAATTCATGGCTTGAGAGAGAGAATGGATCTAAAGGCAATTTCTAATAAATATAAAACAAAAGAAAAAAAATTAATCGATGCGGATGACAAGGGTTATTCAAAAAAAGAGGGATATGGTGATTTGAATAGTTTACTTCAAGAAATAAAGAAAAATCCAAAAACTAATTATGAAAAAATTGCAAAAAAATTCAATATGAGTTCGATTGTAGATTGGTTCATAATTGAACTATTCTTTCAAAATAATGACTGGCCTTGCAACAACACTTTTTTTTGGAAAAAAAGAAGAGGCAATAAGCCTTGGAATGCTGTTTTGATAGATATGGATGCATGCGTAGGAAATCCGGAATTTAATATGTTTGATTATGTTCAAAGAGATTGGTCTCCAGCTTTAGGAGGAGAATTAATTAATTATTTACTAAAACAAAGTGAATTTGAGATGTTATTTACTAAAAGAGTTAATTACTTACTTGAAAATGAACTTTCATCAGAAAATTTAATGGCCAATCTTATAGAATTTAAAAAATCATTTTCACCAATGGTTGAAGAACACTATAGTAGATGGGGTTATAAAAATGGAACAAAAAAATATAAAAAGGGGTTGAGTGTTCTAGAAAAATTTTGTGTGGATAGACCTGAAAATTTTAAAAAAAATATGAATCAATATTTTAAAAATATTTCTAATCTTTAAATTATGGAAATAAATCAATTTGTAAAACTAGCAATTCAAGAAGACGTTAAGCAAGGCGACCACTCTACCCTTTCTTGTATACCAAAAAATAGTGTAGGTTCGGCAAAACTCCTAGTAAAAGAAAATGGAATCATTTCTGGAATTAATTTAGCTAAAGAAATATTTAATTGCTATGATCCAACTATTGATTTTAAAAGTATTTTAAAAGATGGACAAAAAGTAACTATTGGCGATGTTGCTTTTATCGTAAGTGGTAAATCTAGCTCTATATTAACTATTGAAAGATTGGTTTTAAATGTAATGCAAAGAATGAGTGCTATTTCAACTTTGACTAATATGTATGTGGAAAAACTAAAGGGTTTGAATAGTAAAATTTTAGACACAAGAAAAACTACTCCTTTAAATAGGTTTTTAGAAAAACAAGCTGTTAAAATAGGAGGCGGTTACAACCATAGATTTGGACTTTACGACATGATTATGCTTAAAGATAACCACATAGATTTTGCAGGTGGAATCCCACAAGCAATTGAAAAAACCAATAACTATTTAAAAGAGAATAAATTGGATATAAAAATTGAAATTGAAACTAGAAATTTAGAGGAAGTTAGGCAAGTTTTAGAGTGTGGAAATATAGATAGAATAATGATGGATAATTTTAACTATAAAGATTTAAAAACTGGAGTTGAATTAATCAATGGTGTATATGAAACAGAGGCTTCCGGTGGTATAAATTTAAATACAATAAAAAACTATGCTATGTCTGGTGTTGATTATATTTCAGTTGGTGCCTTGACTCACTCCGTGAACAATATGGACTTGAGTTTAAAAGCAGTAAAATAACTAATTAAAGTCCTAGCATTTCATCTTTTAGACTGTCATCTGCAGGATTTCCACCAAGCCAAATACCAAAAAGTGCTTGTTTAAACTCTAATCCGTCAAATGTTCCTCTTTCTTTATTGTTTTTGTATAAGTGAACAGCTTCGCCCTTATGGTAATTAAGAACAATTTCGTCTCCCTCAACAAAAGGATCACTTAAGAATTTTTTAAACTTGTCTACATCAGATGGAGATGATTTTCCAGCGGTTGTATTTACAAAACCTTCCTCTAAAGCTTCAATAAATCTTTCTCTAGTAACTAATCCAGAAACAATAACAATTCTAATTCCCATATTTTCATCTGCCATAACTATCTTATCAGCATCAGAAGATGTTTTATTTATGTATAGTCCTCCAACATACAAATCCATAAATCCATATTTTTCTCTTAAACCTCCTC
>Ga0115561_1002829_pt1 | contig 11441 bp, 10 predicted proteins | sample COGITO_mtgs_1105_4_FD_87201 | JGI IMG/M metagenome (GOLD analysis project Ga0115561, IMG submission 87201) | Pelagic marine microbial communities from North Sea - COGITO_mtgs_110512 | ecosystem: Environmental > Aquatic > Marine > Epipelagic | place: Germany:Helgoland, sampling site Kabeltonne...
CCAGTTACATCAACAACTTCTCCAACAAAATATAAACCGGGCTGCTGTTTTACCTCCATCGTTTTGGAACTAATGACATCAGTATCGACCCCGCCCAGTGTCACTTCGGCCTTGCGATAGCCCTCCGTTGCGGACGGTTTTAAGCGCCAATCATTTAACCGCTGCCCTATCGCCGTAAGTTGCTTGTCACTGCATTCTGCCAATGCATTATCCATAACATCAATCTTCCACAAACCCTCTAACTCTTTAACCAACGATTTAGCCAGTTTTTGAACTAGCAGCGTTTTCAGCCATGTTTTCCCCTGATCAATTTTGGCATCTATTAACCAGTCGACCGCATTAATATCCGGCAATAAATTAAGCGTAACCTCATCACCCGGACACCAATAATTCGAAATTTGTAAGACCACCGGGCCACTAATGCCTCGATGTGTAAAGAGCATGTTTTCAGTAAACAACTGACCATTACAACGGGCCTCTACTTGCAGCGCTAAACCGGATAAACGCTCGCAGACAGGCTTAAGTGCGTCGCTAAACATGAACGGCACCAGACCCGCTCTGCGATCAATAAGCGGCAGCCCAAACTGCTCTGCAATATCATAGCCAGCGCCACTACCTCCCAGCGTTGGTATCGAAAGCGCACCGGTCGCTACTACCAGTGAATGGCATTGCAATCGACTCGTTTGCTGAGCCCGTGATAGATCCAACGTATACCGACATTGTGCCGGCTCGTGGTTTTTATCGGCACTCAGCGCAACTATATTACTCACGTCACAATCCGTTCGTATTTCAACCCCCGCATCTTCGCACTCATCGAGTAGCATCGCCAAAATAGCTTTTGCCGAGTCTTTACAGAACAACTGACCATGGCTGCGCTCTTCATACGCAATACCATGTGTTTCTACCATCTCGATAAATTGCCACTGGTTATAGCGATTCAGCGCGGATATACAAAAATGGGGGTTGTTAGAGATAAAGTTGCTGGCATCAACAGAATAGTTGGTGAAGTTGCATCGACCACCACCTGACATCAGTATTTTTTTGCCGACTTTATTCGATTTCTCCAACACCATTACCCGCCGCCCTCTTTTTGCAGCGGTATAGGCAGCAAATAGGCCGGCGGCACCAGCACCGAGAACAATTACATCGTAAGTTTTAGAAGCGTATTTCACAGCAGTCATCGATAATTCAGGATCGGAGATTTTACGATTTACTCTAGGTTCAAACAATAGCCCGATGCAACGGATGTATACTTATTGAAAACTAGCGTTTACTCTTCATTTAAAACGATAAATCTTTTATGGTGACGCAATGCTCCCGTTATACCGAAGCCGGTCCAAATTACTACTGTTAGTGCTGCTGGCCGCGTCATCGACTCAATGGGGGTGGGCTAAAAACACCAACGATACAATAGCCGCGTTTGAGGCCTACGATCTGGTTATTGCCAATGGCCGTGTCATCGACCCAGAAACCAAGCTGGACGCAACTCGTCATATTGGCGTCACCGGCGGCTCCATAGCCGCTATCAGCAGCCGTCCTCTAACTGGCAACAAGGTCATCGATGCCAGTGGGCTGGCTGTAGCACCCGGCTTTATCGACCTTCATAGTCATACCCCGACGTTATTTGGACAACATTTAAACCTGCTGGATGGCATCACTACGCAATTGGATCTCGAAGCGGGATCCTTTCCAATTGTATCTTATGGAGAACACTTCAAGGGCGGCGCTCAGCTCAATTATGGTTCATCGGTTGGCCATTTTGCGATTCGTGCCAACGTCATTGAAGGTATACCCCGACCTTTGACAATGAGCGGCAAGACCTGGACCGTCAAAGCAACGGCTCAACAAATTGAACGCATGCGCGGGCTATTGGAACAAGGACTGGACAACGGCGGCTTGGGCATTGGCGTATTGCTTGATTATATGACCTCCGCCGTAACCGAAGACGAATTGCGAATGATTTTTGAAGTCGCGGCCAATAGAAACGTTCCCGTCTATGTGCATGTACGCCGAGGCATCAGCGGAGACCCCGCGGGCCTGATCGAAGTCTTAGAGCTGGCTAAATCTACCAAGGCGCCTTTGTTTATTTGCCACATTACGCACAACGCCATGGGCAATATCGGCAACTGGCTAGCGATGATCGATCAGGCGAATAACGAAGGTGCCAATATCACTACCGAAACACTCTCTTATGCCGCCGGAGGTACTTCAATTTCCGCTGATGTCTTTCAACGACGTGATTGGCAAACCATCTTCGATATCACCTATGAAGATGTACAGTGGGTCGCTACCGGTGAATGGCTGACTAAGGAAACTTGGGACCGCTATAGCAAAGAACAACCTTACGGCGTGGTCAATCATCACTATGTGAAAGAGGACTGGATTATCACCGCGATGAAGTGGCCAGGCATGATGGTTTCAACCGATGCCCTACCCGCCACAGACAGGGACATTATGACCAATCCAAACATCTCAGGTACTTTTTCCCGCGTCCTAGGGCATTATGTTCGCGATACACAATTATTGTCGCTCCGGCAAGGCTTGGCAAAAACAAGTTTGTTGCAAGCTCAATGGATGGAGCAATTCTTTCCGGCATTTAAGAAAAAAGGGCGACTGCAAGTTGGTGCTGACGCTGACATTGTCATATTTGATCCCGCCACGGTAACCGCCAATGCCGACTATGGCAGACCCTATGAAAAACCGACGGGCATTAATCATGTCATTGTTGGGGGTCGTCATATTGTGGACAGTTCCACTCGCATAGAAGGTCGTTACCCGGGCAAAAAGATACTGAGCACTGACCTATAACTTTGGAACCCTTTACATGTTGTCATTTTTGCCACCGTTGCTGCGAGGGATCATTGCATCCCTTATTTTAATCATCAATACGCTGGTGTTAGCACCTCTATTAATTTGCGTATCTTTGTTGCGTTTTGTCTTGCCGATAAAAACCGTACAAATACGCTGTACGATAATCGCTATTGGCATTGCAGAATTATGGATATCGGTTAATTCGGGCTGGATGTGGCTGACTCAAAAAATGCAATGGGATGTACAGGGTATTGAAACATTAGACAAACAACACTGGTATCTGGTTACCTCCAATCATCAATCCTGGTCGGATATTGTCATACTTCAGCATTTGCTAAACCGAAAAATTCCTATGCTCAAATTTTTCCTGAAACAGCAGCTGATCTGGGTACCGGTTATTGGTCTTTGTTGGTGGGCGTTAGATTTTCCCTTCATGAAACGCTACACCCGCGAGTATCTAGAAAAGCATCCAGAAAAACATGGTGAAGATTTCAAAAGTACTCAAAAGGCCTGTGAAAAATTCAAACATACGCCGGTGACCGTTTTCAATTTTCTAGAAGGAACCCGCTTTACTGACGAGAAGCACCAGCGCCAACAGTCACCCTATCGCCACCTGTTAAAACCAAAAGCCGGCGGCATCGGATTTGTCATTGGTGCCATGGGTGATAGCCTCAATAGCCTTTTGGATATCACCATTGTCTATCCCAATTTATCACGCCCGTCGTTCTGGCAATTTATCAGCGGACAAGTCGATCATGTCATTGTGCGGGTGGAAAAAAAGGCAATACCGTCTCATTTCCACGGCAAAAACTACTTCGACGACGAACCGTTTAAAGAGGAGCTCCAGAATTGGGTTTCCAATTTGTGGCATGAGAAAGATCAACAATTGGAACAACTGAAAAACCTTTCAAACACGTCGGTTTAAACGGTTATAAAGGAATATTGTTATGCAAACACTGATCATTGGAATGGCGATATTTGTCGGTATCCATCTGCTGCCAGCAGCGCCCCCGATGCGTCTGGCGCTGATAAGAAAGATCGGAGAAAACGGCTACAAGGGCATCTACTCACTGTTGGCAATCGTTGGTTTAGGCATGATCATCTATGGGAAAGCTATCGCAAGCTACGATGCCCTTTGGTACCCGCCGGTTTGGAGTCGTCATCTGGTGTGGGTAGTGATGCTTCCCGCATTAATTTTAATCGTCGCGGCGAATGTGCCCGGTAATGTCAAACGATTAACGCCGCACCCGATGATGTGGGCGGTTTTTCTATGGGCACTTGCACATCTTGCGGCCAATGGTGACCAAGCAAGTATTATTCTATTTGCACCACTTTTGGCTTTCTCAGTAATTCATATCGTCTCGGCCAACCGCCGCGGCGCAACTGTGCAAACACATAAGTTGCCTGTTGCCGCCGACATTAAAGTTGCTGTTATTGGCGTCGCAGCTTACGTGATTCTGCTGTTCGCGCATCCCTTGCTATTCAAAGTATCTGCATTTTGATAACAGGGGTTAGAATCCGCTAATATCATCATCCAGCTGCACACCAAAAGAGTTTAATGCCATCGACACCAAATTGTATTGACCGCAGGTAAACACCAAATCCATCATTTGCTGATCTGAGTACGTTTTTTTCAGCGAGCTCCATGTCTCATCAGTAATAAATGCATCACCGTGCAGCTCATCTGCCGCCTTGATCAATACACTGTCATGCTCTGACCAATTAGCTTCTGAGCCGATTTTTATTCGCTCAACTTCTTCACTCGTCAAGCCAACCTCTTTGCCAATAACGACATGTTGGCCCCACTCGTATTCCGCCTGACACAGCCATCCAATTCGTAAAATGGCAATCTCCCTCTCGCGCGGGGGCAATGTCGATTTCGCAAGAACGTGGTTGGCAAATACCATCCAGCGTTTTGCTAGCCCTTCGTGGTTGGCCATTGTTCTGAAGATGTTGATCACGTTGCCGCGCATTTTCTGGCCGGACAGTGCCGCCTCTTGCGACGCGTTCCAGTCATCTTCGTGAAGCGCGGGAATTCTCGGTTCTGATAATCTCATCATCGTGTCCTTTTGTTATTTCTTCTCTACTATAGAAAATAATGCGCTCAAGCGCTATTGCTTGTTAATATGACAGCATTCAACACTGTTAGTTACAGGAAATCATGCATGAGCGAGATCATACTTCACCAATATCAGGCCTCACCGTTCTCAGAGAAAATCAGAAACTTACTGGGCTATAAAAAGGCCTCTTACCGCGTTGTGAACATTCCAGTTATTATGCCCAAACCTGACCTAATGGCGCTTACCGGGGGCTATCGAAAAACCCCTGTCATGCAGATTGGCTCCGATATTTATTGCGACTCCGCCATTATTTGTCGTGTCATCGAACAGCTTTACCCAGACAAACCGATCTACCCGACCGAGCAGGAAGGTACGTTAGGAGCAGCGGTTCACTGGACCGACACCTTCTTTTTTAAAGTCAGCGTTGCCATGGCGTTTCAGCCTAAAGCATTGGCACAGAACAAAACCTTTTCAGACCCCAAAGTCGCCGAAGCGTTTCGAGCGGACCGCGCTGAGCTGAACAAAGGATCACCCGGACTGGGCATGGAATTCTCAGTTGCTCACCCCCATTGGCAGATGCACTTAAAGCGACTCGATACCCAGCTTGCAACAGCCGATTATCTAGGAGGGGATGCCCCTAATATTTTGGATTTTTCCACTTATCATTGCCTCTGGTTTGTCTACAACAGCGAAGTATTGCGCGACAGCTTTACCCCGTTTGCCCATGTTCTATTGTGGATCACTCGGATGGCCGCCTTCGGCAACGGCACTATCACTGAAATATCAGGGTCGGAGGCTATTAAGATCGCCACGTCTGCGCCCGTCATTGCCGATACGGCGGCTGTGGACTCGACAATTGATGGCCTTGAGTCTGGCGATCATGTCGAGATATTACCGATTGATTATGGATTCCAACCCACGCAGGGAGAATTACTAGTTGCGTCGCTGGAGGAGCTGGTTGTAAAGCGTACAGATCCGCTAGCGGGGGACGTCGCCGTGCACTTTCCGCGACTGGGATACCGTATCAATAAACTCTAGCTCACGGGGCTCTTGTCACGTGTAGGATCTTTAATAGGTGACAAACGCTATTATTAAATACCCGAATATAAAACGGCCAAAAGTTGAATCACTGTTTAAAAGGAATATTCTGAATGATTAATCTGGAAAAAAATGACAACGTCTTCACCCTGACAATGGATGATGGCGAAAACCGATGGAATACTACATTTGTTCGTGAGATCAGCAAAATACTCGATGAAGTTGAGGCGTCAACCGGCGCAGCTGCTCTGGTTACTCAATCATCAAGTCCGAAATTTTTCTCTAACGGCTTAGATCTGGATTGGGTTAACGCCCCCGCGGAGTATCCAGCCGCTGGTGACTACCGTGTTTTTGGCGGAGAGTTCATGGCGTTAATGGGTCGCGTTATTACCTTACCGATACCAACGGTGTGCGCTATCAATGGCCATGCCTTTGGTGCTGGATTCATGTTTGCTCTGTGCCACGATGTGCGCTTAATGCGGGAAGATCGCGGGTTTATCTGCGCTAACGAAATGCAAATAGGTTTAACCATTCCCAACCCGGAACTGGCCTTGTTTCGTCACAAACTTCCTGCTGATACTTTCTTCGAGACGGTGCAATTAGCAAAACGATGGGGTGGGCCGCAGGCGTTGCAAGCGGGCATTGTTCAACAAACGACTGACATCGACAACCTCGCCGCTTCAGCTTTTCAACGGGCTCAAGAATTGGCACCTCTGGGTGCGAACAGAGCTAATTACGGCGGCCAAAAGGAGCGATTATTTGGCGAAAATGCGATACTCAACAACTCTCATGGCGCCGCCTACCACTTAAAACATGCCAGCGAACAGGGTCACTGAAACCCCGCACTTAAGGCTGCAGTGTTGAAGCAGGCTCTGGCTCCGTACCTTTTAGAATGGTCAGTGCCTGCTGGATAATCTCCTGCTTTTCAGTCGATTCCAGAAAAGCAGAAAACACTGTTCTTTTAACAACCGGACTGCCTGCAATGTTAAACAAAGCACCTGACTCAACGTAGGGATCAGCAATGGACGCTGGGAGATAAGCCGAACCTCCATTTGCAAGAATGAAATCTAGGGCAATTCTCCCCGTGGTGGTATGCAATATCGGCGTCACCGGATTAACGGTGAGATTCGCATGCAGGATGCTAAAGGCGGTACCCCAATCAACTTTCACATAGTTATTATCAAAAGTGTGGGCGTAATTTACATCACTATAGCTACTAACCAATACCAGCTCTATTTCCAGAAACTCCCTAACCACCAGCTCTTCGGTCTTTGGCGGGTCGAAAAGAAAACCGATATCCAATGTCCGACTTAGCAACTGCTGACTCAGTTGTTCCCGACCGAGCGCCTCGGCCCTAAAAGAGAGTCCAGGTAACTGTTGGTAGATGGTATGAAGATAATTCTGCATAGCGGAGTCCCATAAGTTGGGCGTTGCACCAACGGCCAATTGGATACTTTGGTCAGACCCTAGTGATGATTCTTGCAGCGCTCGATTCAGCGAGGTAAGCAGAGATTCTGCATGAGGCTTCAGACGCTCGCCCGCAGGCGTCAAGCTAATATTATTTCGATAGCGATTAAAAAGCGCATTCCCCAGCAGGTTTTCTAACTGCCGAATTCTTGCACTGACTGCAGCTTGGGTGAGATAAAGGTTGTCTCCCGCCTGCCCAAAGTGTCGCGTTTTCTCTACCTCAAGAAACGTTTTGAGTAACTCGGTATCCATCGTTTAAACCTTACTGATTAACACCACACGCCCATTGTTGGTTAGATTCTTCTGGGCTTTGGGTTACGGTTTTTTGTGAGTAATATTAGTACAGGTCGACCGGTTCACGAACACTCCATGAGTGCCCCATTATATTCTAGAATGAGTAAGCACCAGAGCACAAGCGTGTGGGCTGCGCTCATTAATGACCTCAGTGCTTTAGTCTACATAGAAGTTGCCACAGACGCGTGCTCCAAAAACTCAGGGACTGTGGCGCCGTTGAAAATGATACGTTTCTTAACTTCAATTTCTTCCAAATCGTGAATACCATAGCTGTCTGCAAAACAGCTAGTGCCAACACCGCCGGACACTGTAATTCCATCAGTAACGTCAGTTATTACTATCATTGCGGGGACTGCAGCCACCGTTGCGATGGGCATAAAAAGAAATGGCGTAACCATCGCTACTGGCGGGCGCGGTGATGCTAAATGCTTCAGCCTAGGTTTTATCACCGTTATTGTCGTCAACATCAACGCAAATTGTTATGCCATTTAACATCTTCCAGTCGTCATTTGCGCCATTCTCTGCCGTTTTTAATACCATACTTACTGCAACAATACTTCCGCCAGCAACAGCATCGACTTTTTCCAAGTCATGATCAATCCTTCGTTTAGCTGCCTCCCATAGAAACGTTGTATACCTCAACCTAAAATCGTGTTGCCAGCAAAAATTGGTTCATAGTTGCCGTTGAATCCCCATACTCAATCCCTAGCAAACTACGTTCCACTTACCCAATAGCCGATCGCCTGACGCTGTTTCTGTCACAACCATGGATTGCTCTACAACATTTCATCGGCGATGACTTTTAATGTTGCTACGTCACCGGTACCTATTAACATAGCCCCAACGTGACCAAGCGTCCCCGCTTTTTTCCAAGCTTGCAAGCGCTCAACAATACGCTCTTTAGGCCCGACCAATGCCGCGGCGTCCACTAAATCATCAGGCACTGCCGCCATGGCTTCTGTTTTTTTACCCGCTAAATACAAGTCCTGGATTTTAGCCGCAGCTTCGCCAAAACCTAACGCGTTGGCATAGTCCGTATAGAAGTTTTTACTCTTTGCACCCATGCCGCCAATATACAATGCCATCATGCCTTTAACCGGCAGCCGACACTGTTCGACATCGTCTCCCATGACGGCACTAACAAAGGGCGCGATGCAAAAATCGTTCAGTGATTTGCCTCCGCCGGCCTTAGCAAAACCCGCCTCAATACTGTCGGCAAACACATCATAGCGCTCAGGCACCATCCACACTGGAAAAGTGCCATCAGCAAGCTCAGCCGCCGTTTGAATACCTGTGGGTGTAATTGATGCGGTGTAGATGGGAATATCAGTCGCTGACATAATACTTTTTAACGGCTTGCCCAACCCAGTGCCGTCACTGCCTTTGTAGGGCAAAGTGTACTGTTTACCCTCAAAGGTCACTGGGCCCTGACGAGCCATAATCTTGCGAATAATTTCAATATATTCACGGGTGCGAGTGATTGGCTTACCGTAAGCAACACCATGCCAACCCTCAACAACTTGTGGACCTGACGCTCCCAAACCAATAATAAAACGATCACCTGACAGCTGCGCCAATGTCATCGCCGTCATTGCTGCCATTGCCGGACTGCGTGCGGGCATTTGCATAATCGCCGTACCGACTTTGATGGTGGTAGTATTCGCTAAAATCCACGCCGCCGGCGTTACCGCATCTGAGCCATAAGCCTCCGCCGTCCAAGCTGTATCATAACCCATGCTTTCAGCTTCTCGAATCATATCAAGGGGTAATTCAATTTGCCGACCAGAATACCCTACCAAAACACCTAATTTCATGATTTCTCTCCTTTTTTTATTGTTTCTCAATTTACTATGCCACCATCCTTCATCCCCGTAGCATAACCAATTCAGCGTTGTATTTCATGCCAAACAATACCGTTTTTGAGCAATCGACAGCATCTCATTAATCCATTTCCCCAATCAGTCGTAGCTGAACAACTTTTAGTGCACTGCTAACTCACCAGCACGCATAATTTATACTTTTTAGGCTAACGGCAGCTCGTCGAAAAACCAGAAAATCAGTTATCTTTTCGACAAAAATATTTTGTTTTACGCGGGACATAACCTTCTCCATAATCCCGCTTTTTTGCAGACCGAGTCGGGTTGGAACGCCCGCTATTATTGACATTTGGACGCTCAAATACCTGTTTATACGGGGATGTGTCGACTTAATGGTGCTGAAAAAAAATTGAACACGGGGCTCACTGAGCCAGCAACCACTCATATCAAAATCGAATCCACTCGCTAGAGTGGAGAATCACTGAACCGGTAAAGTAATGAAAACACTTTCGACCATTTCATCCCTATTGTTGTCCACGGCTCTGGTGCTAATTGGACAGGGGATGGCAATTACACTTGCGCCGCTGCGCGCACTTAATAATGGACTCACCGATTCGCTAATTGGCCTTAGTGCATCAGCCTATTATTTAGGCTTCATTGTGGGCTGCCTCTATATTCCCACACTTATAAAACGCGTCGGCCATATCAGATGTTTTTCGGTGTTGATCGCCGTTGTTATTTGCATGACCCTGCTGCTGGACCTATTTGATGGTTGGCAGTTATGGATCATTCTGCGATTTTCTGTTGGAGCTGCCGTTTGTGGGCTTTATACCGTGATAGAAAGCTGGCTTAACAGTCAATCGACCGACGACTCTCGCGGCCGGATACTGTCGGTCTACACCTGTATTACCCTTTCGGCCATGACGGCTGGGCAACTGCTGATCAACGTAGGGCCTATCGAGTCATCAACGCCATTTACACTGACAGTGATCTTTCTTGCTCTTGCTATTATCCCAATCGGCCTCACTCGGAAAATCGCCCCGACGCCGGTTGAAGTGACCTCATTCCGATTGAGCGCACTTTACCAACGCTCTCACTCCGCCTTCGCCGGTGCGATACTCTCCGGCGTTGTAGTGGGTAGTTTTTGGTCTTTGGGAGCGGTTTTCTCACGTTATTACAGCCAGTCAACGGTTGAAATTACCTGGTTCATGACCACAGCCATAGCCGGTGGCGCTTTATTACAATACCCCATTGGCTGGCTGTCAGATCGCGTCGATAGGCGCTTCGTTATTATCGGTCTTTGTGCGGGTGGTGCAATGAGTGCCTCAGCGGTAGCGTTAAGTACCGCAGCGTGGTGGCACCTTATCGCGGTATTTCTGTTTGGCGCTAGTGTCATGCCCATTTATGCCATCTCGCTGGCCACTGCAGCGGATGTTTGCGGTGATTGTGATTTTGTCGAGGTAGGATCTTCCATACTCATGCTGAATGCATTGGGGTCATTTGTCGCCCCGCTGATTGTTGGCCCGCTCATGAGCAACCTGTCAGCAACGATGCTGTTCTGGTCAGCCGCAGCCCTATGCACGGTATTTGGTTTGTATTTGGCCGTACAGCTCAAAGATAGCCGCGCGGTTTCAGTCGAAGATCAAGCCACATTTTCGGCCGCCGTACCCGACGTTGCACCTGCAAGTTTTGACCTCGACCCGAGAGGGTTAGATGTTCTCGCCACGGAGTAATTGTCACTACAAGCGATACTATCCTTATTGGCATACCGCTGACATTAATGGTCTAGATTGGCGCCAGCAGAGTTGCAGGACGTACACTTTTACGACTCGATGCACTCGGCGCGGTGTCGGGTTTATTTCCGCAATAGGTCGACGCGATTATCGGTGGTGAAAACTCCCCCGTTTACCGCAACGGCTTTTTCGAAGGCCACCTTGACTGCCTTCATCATCCC
>Ga0115561_1002835_pt1 | contig 11427 bp, 10 predicted proteins | sample COGITO_mtgs_1105_4_FD_87201 | JGI IMG/M metagenome (GOLD analysis project Ga0115561, IMG submission 87201) | Pelagic marine microbial communities from North Sea - COGITO_mtgs_110512 | ecosystem: Environmental > Aquatic > Marine > Epipelagic | place: Germany:Helgoland, sampling site Kabeltonne...
AATGTAAAAGCCAGATCGGCAAAATCGACCTCAGCCATCCATCCCCACGCACTGCCAAACCAGATTCATGCGCACTCGGTTCGTGGCTAACTTGGACACCGTTCTATCTCGGAGGACATTCGCACCGACGGCATGCGCCTTAAATAATTTGCGCTTTCCAGCAGGTGAAATTCCGACAGCCTAGTGGGCTCATGGAACTCATAGATAGTCACTGCCACTTGAAGGGCTTCAAAGATAAGGGCGCGCTTCAGCCCGTGCTCGACCGCGCTCAAGCCGCGGGTGTGCGCCGATTCATCACGGTGGGCACCTCGCCCAGCGATTGGGTGCCCTACCGCGAGATGCACGCCGGCTACTCCGGCACGATCGACTACACCGTAGGCCTGCACCCCTGCTATGTCGACGAGGACTGGGAGGCCGCCGTGAGCCAGCTGAGCACCTTTTTCATGCCACCGCATGCGCCCGTCGCCTTCGGTGAGATCGGACTCGACTTTTTCCACTTGCCAAAGAATCCCGTGCAGGCGGGTGAACTGATCCTTATCCAGGAGGCCGCCTTCCGCCAGCAGTTGCTGCTCGCCAACGAATTGGATTGCCCGGTGATTATCCACAGTCGCGACTGCTTTGAGGAGTGCGTGAAACTGATCGACGAGTCGGGCATCGATTGGCAGCGAATCGTTTTCCACTGCTTCACTTACGGCGCCGAGGAGATTGCGCAGCTCAATGAGCGAGGCGGACGCGCTTCCTTTACTGGTATCGCGACCTACAAAAGTGCGCATAACGTGCGCGAAGCACTCCGCAAACAGGGTCTAGAACGCCTCATGCTGGAAACCGACTGCCCCTATCTCACCCCGGAACCGAATCGCGGCAAGTCGAACGAACCGGCCTACCTCACACACATCGCCGAGCGTTGTGCGGAAGCGCTTGCCCTACCCGCCGAAGAACTGGCCGCCCGGGCGACAGCCAATACCGTCGAATTTTTCAAGCTCGACTAACGCTCATGCGCTGGCTCTTCCGAATCTCGCTCACGCTGGCCTTTCTCGGACTGACACTGCTTGCGGCTTGGCCATATCTGCCACAGCTGCAGAAAGAATGGCAGCTACTCGTCCGCACATGGGAGCAAGTCCGCGCAGGCGAATCCTCCCAGACTGAAGCCGTCCGTGCCACGAGCGAAGCTGAGCCCAGCTCTAGAAGGACCCGCAAAGTCATCACTCCGGATCAGATCACGGAAAAGACCCCACTCGCCAGCGAAATCAAGTTCGATCCTTTTCTTGCCGAAGCTCGCCGTCGCGCCGAAGCGGATCCCGAAGCCGCCATGCAATGGCTCCAGCTTCAAAGTACGGGCTCTGAGCGCCTAAGAGGCATGCTCGAAGTCGTTGCCCTCTGGGCCGCCGAAGACTCCGAATCTGCACTGCTTTGGCTCGAATCGAACGCCGGAGGCTTGGCCCGATTGGAAACACTGAACAGCGGGATCGAGCTTTGGGCGGAGACGGATCCCCTCGCCGCTGCCGCCTGGATCGACGGCATGGCCAATGACGGCAGCAAACTCAGCGCCGCCAAGTCTTTGGCTGGAAAATGGGTGCGCGAAGCCCCCGAAGCCGCCTCCGCGTGGGTATCCGGACTCGCGCCAGGTCCGATCCGAGACAATGCCGCTGCCGCCCTTGTTAACGCTTGGGCCGAGACCCAGCCCGAAGCAGCCAGTATCTGGGCCTTCGCGGAGGCGGAGTTCAATGGAGACGACACACTACTCGTCGAAGCGATCCATCGTTATACCTCTCAATCTCCGGCAGAAGCGGAGGCCTTTCTCCGCCAAATGGCAAAGGCCTACGCCGCGCCCGTCGTGCTCGCCGGACACGTTCTGGCGCGTGCCGAGCAAGACCCTGCCGCCACCGCCGAATGGCTAAGCCAGTTGCCTTCCGGTGATCTCTTTCATTCCGCCCAATATGCCACTGGCCTGATGCAGGTCTGGGCTGAGACCGACTCCATCGCCGCCTCCCAGTGGCTGAGCGAACAGTCCCCCGGCGAGCAGCGCGATGCCGCTATCTTCGGCTTCAGCGAATCGATCCAGCGATTCGAACCAGAAGCGGCCGCCGCTTGGGCCAACACGATCGACGACCCGGATCAACGCCTGATGCGACTTGAGGCCAGTCTGCGCAGCTGGGCGCAAGCCCAACCCGTCGAAGCATCTCAATGGATCAAAGGCGCCGAGCTAGAGCCCACGCTCCGCGAAAAACTCGCCAGCTTGATACCCAGGGATTGAGCTACTCTTTACCCAGAAAGGCCAAGCGCCCGCGATAGACGATGTGCGCCAACCCGTCCTGATAGACGAAACTGTCAAACCCATCCGTATGCAGCCAACGCTGCCCCTCGGCCTCGACGAAGCTTTCCTTCATTTGGTAATCCGCTGCCCTCTGAAGGTTTAATGGTAACCAGACGATCCCATCAATATGAATGACTCCGTAATAGGTCTCTAGGGTGTCACCCATCGTGACCTCCGATTGCAGTCGCTCTTTTTGGATAAAAGTGCGCGACGTGGCCGTTCGCATGCCTTCATTGGTATCCGAGACGGAAATACCGTGCAATTGCCCGTCTTTCCACCAATAGCGCTGCTCGACCGGGAAGGTTTCGCTGTAGCCCGTAGCTGCCGAGTGAATCGTGAAATGACCGACCCATCGCCCCTCATAGCCCTTCAAATAATCGACCACCTCGATGGCCGAAAGAGCAGACGAGAACAACAAACTCGACAGAAAGACGGAGCAGAAATGAAACACGTGACAAGGCTTATAAAGAATCGACCGGAAGGCAAAGCAGAAAGCATCACCAATAAATTGCAGGCTTGGCGCGGCCGAAAATCGATCTCTTAATGCACGCCATGATATACGACCCGAAAAAACTCCTACTCCTCGCTGGTCCCTGTTCGTTGGAAAGCCTCGACACCTGCCGCCCTGTGGCTGATGCTCTCGCCGCGCTCCAGCAAAAGCACCCCGAGCTCAACATCCTCTTCAAGGGCTCTTTCGATAAGGCCAACCGTACCTCGATCACCAGTAATCGAGGTATCGGCCTCGAAGAAGGGATGGAGATATTCAAAACAATCCAGGCGGAATACGGCTTCAAAACTGTAACCGACATCCATTTGCCCGAACAATGTGCCGTCGTCGGCTCAGTCGTCGACGCGCTGCAAATCCCTGCCTTTCTCTGCCGCCAGACGGACCTCCTGGTTGCCGCCGCAGCGACCAATTGCGCAATCAACGTCAAGAAAGGCCAATTCCTTTCACCCTACGAAATGACTTTTGTCACCAACAAGCTTGAAGAGGCCGGGGCTCAGGAAATCTGGCAGACTGACCGAGGCACGACTTTTGGCTATCAAAACCTGGTCGTCGACATGCGTAGCTTTAGCATCATGGCCGGCAACGGGCACCCCACCATTATCGACGCCACTCACAGCGTGCAGATCCCCGGCGGCGCCGGCGGTATCAGCGGCGGCCAACGTGAATATGTCGCCCCCCTCGCCCGCGCCGCTCTGGCCGCGGGTGCGAACGGCGTCTTCCTCGAAACCCACCCAAATCCAGAAAAGGCCATTTCAGACGCCGCCAGCCAAGTGCCGCTCAATGAACTGCCCGCGCTTGTCGAAAGCCTGCTCCGCGTCTGGCAAGCGGTGCGGTAAACACCACTTTCACCATCACTCTCACTTTCACTCGCAGACATGCGCATCACTGGAGGACATGCCCGCGGCATCCGGCTCAAAGCCCCTAAGGGCGAGGGCACCCGCCCCGCCACCGACCGCATGCGCGAGGCGGTCTTTTCGAGCCTTGGCGGCAGTGTCGAAGGCTGCCGAGTGGTCGACCTCTTCGCCGGCACCGGCAGCTATGGACTCGAAGCGCTCAGCCGAGGCGCTGCCAGGGCCACTTTTTTCGAGACCGACCGTGCCGCCCTCGCTTGCTTACGGGATAATGTGTGTGCAACACTGCGTAGTTGCCAATTGGATACAGATACTGCGAAAGTCGTGGCACGCGATGTCTTTTCTCTCCACGCCGACTCCCCAGCTTACGACCTGATCTTTATCGATCCACCCTATGAAATAATCTCCACGCAGATCGGAAGCATCTTCACCAAGGCCGTAGGCGCCATCGCCACGCCCGACGCCCGCGTGCTCTTAGAACTGCCAGGCGACTTGGAACCCGAGATCGACGGCTGGTTCTTGCTCCGCCGCATCGGCAAAGCAGGGAAAGACAAACCAACCGTCGCGATCTTTGAGCGAAGCACAATCGCAAGGTCCGAATCGTAATCCAAAATAGATCGAATGGATGGGGATGAAGCAAACGCTCCACTCCCCACTCCCTAGTTCACTCAAGCCTCGTCAGAGGACTTGAGTGCATACCCCGGCGTGGCATAGCTCGGCGCAAACTGGATCATCGCAAAGACGGCCACCATCAGAATGCCGATCTGATACTGCGGGTAGTCCCGCGCAGCGAGAAAGAGACTAGAAAGCACCGACGTCTCACAGAGCGCCAGCCCTGCAATCATCGCAATCAACTGCTTGGTTGGCTCGGCCAACTTCGGAAGACTCCGCCAACGGATCCCCGTGGCCAGAACCAGTGGCGCCAGACAAATCAGCCAAATCCAGGTCGCCATCGGTGCCTCCAGATTTTTGCCCTCGGAAAAGCCGCTCGCCAGGAACCACTGGAAAACGAACGCGGCCTGAAGCTGCGCAAACCAGATGACCCACATGACGATGGCGTGTTGTTTTGTTAGCATGCAGCGCAGTCAAACAACTCTCATGAAAACTAGAAGCTAATAGTCACCCAAGGCAGGGGCGTTACTTGAGACGACAGTCGCGGAGGGGGATCGGCGAAATCAGCTTCGGTGGGCTCCACAAGTTAAGCTCCAACGCTTCACTTCCGTTCCTTAAACCACCGCTCCACACCCGCGCAGTCACGGCAGTTCAGGATTTGCTCCAGAGGGATGCCGCCCTTACGTGCGATATTCACCCCGGCTTCGAAGTAGGCCAGCCCGTTCGTGCTGTGCGCATCAGGATTAATCGCGCACATAAGCCCCTTCTCCGCGGCACGACGCCAGAGGCGCCAGTCCATGTCGAGGCGACGAGGGTTGGCATTGATCTCGATGATGACGCGGTTGGCAATCGCCGCGTCGATAACTTTGTGCAGATCGATCTTGTAGGGCTCGCGACGGAGCAGAATGCGCCCAGTCGGATGCCCAAGCATCACCGTCGAAGGATGCTCGATGGCTCGGATCACCCGCGCCGTCATCTCCGCTTCCGGCTGGCTAAAGCTGGAGTGCACCGACATAACCGTGTAGTCCAGAGCCTTCAACGTGGCCTCCTCTAGATCCAGTGTGCCATCGGGGAGGATATCGCATTCGATACCCGAAAACACGTGCACCGGCGATTCCCCGGATTCGTTGAACGCGCGAATCGATTCAATCATTTTTAAGACCCGGCCATCGTCGAGACCGTTGGCCTGAAAGCTCGCCTTCGAGTGATCGGCCAAGCCGAGGTAGTCGAAGCCCAGCGCCTGCGCCGCCTCAGTCATCTCCTCAATCGTCGCGCGACCGTCGGAGGCCGTCGTGTGGTTATGGAAGACGCCGCGAATATCACCGCACGTGACCAACGGAGGGACGACCTCCGTGTCGTCAGCCGAAGCCACATAACGCTCCAATTCGCCCATTCCCTCCCGCAACTCTGGCGGAATCTCCTGCAGGCCGAGGAATTCAAACAACTCCTTCTCCGAGGTAATCTCCAACTCCCCACTTTCCACTTTACACTCTCCACTCTCAAGCCCGGAAGGCTTGAGGCCCCACTCACTCAGACTGTAACCACGCGCGAGGGCACGTTGCCGCATAGCCACATTATGCTCCTTCGAGCCGGTGAAGTGATGCAAAGCAAAGGCGAACTGCGCGGCAGGCACTACCCGCAAGTCGGCCTGTAGCCCCCCTTCGAATCGCACGCTCGATTTGGTCGTACCATGGGCGGTCACCTCCTGCACCGCGTCTTGGCCGACAAACCAGTCCATGACCGGATCCGGCGCTTCCGAAGCCACGATAAAGTCCAGATCGCCCACCGTTTCCTTCAGGCGACGCAGGCTTCCGGCGGCCTCTGCCCGCTCGACCTGCGGCAGGGAACGCAAGCCCTCCAAAATCGGTGCGGCCACCTCGCGGGCCTCCCACCAGAGATGCCGCTGCGCATAGGCCGCCCGATTGGCGATCCCCGTCAAAATCTTCTCTTCCGACTTTTTGCCGAAGCCCTTGAGCGCCGCCACTTCGCCGTTTTCACAGGCCTTCTGCAGGGCATCCATGCTCTCGATCCCCAGCGCGTCGTGCAGCTTTTTCACTTTTTTCCCACCCAACCCGGGGATCTCCAGCATCTCGATTAAGCCCGGCGCGACCGACGCACGTAGCTTGGTATAGTATTCCAAATCGCCTGTTTCGTAGAGCGTCTGTATCTTATCCACCAGCGCAGAACCGATCCCCTTAATCGAACCGAGCCGACCTTCAGCAATCACCTCCCCGAGCTCGTCCTCCATCGTCTCGAGCACTCGGGCCCCCGCCGAATAGGCGCGGATTTTGAACGGGTTCTCCCCTTTCAGCTCGAGCAAGATGGCTATGTCTTCGAGGACGTCGACGATGTCGGTTTTGTTCATGGTAGCCACTCTTGGAGAAGTAAGCGCAGATGACAAGCGTAGGGGCTTCATTTATGAAGACCGCCGAGGCGCCACGAATTTCCCTTTCGCATCAAGGGGCAAGGCATCGCAGCGTATCCAGGATTTGGGTACTTTATACGGCGCCAGCCACTGACGCAACTGCTCTTTCAACCCACTGACCTCTGCTCCAGTATAATACGCCACCACCCGTTGCCCCCACTCGGGGTCGGGCACCCCGACCACCAGAGCTTCTTCGATGCCTTCGATGTGAAGAAGGGCGGCTTCGACTTCGGCAGGGTCGATCTTTTCGCCGCCGCTGTTGATCAGACGATCCATTCGACCGATGACGTGCAGCCGGCCATCTTCGTCGAGGCGGGCTTCGTCGTCGGTCAGATAGCCTGCATCGCGGTTAATCGGTGGTCGGCCCTGATAGCCAAGAAACAAGGCAGGGCTAGAGATACGGAGACGCCCGTCGAGCTCCACGCTAAAATGCGTCTCGCCCAGAGGCACCGCAGCGGCGCCGAGCTTGGCGAGAAAATCCTGCATCGGCACAGCCGCGACCATAGCAGCTGTCTCGGTCATGCCGTAGACCGGAACGATGGGCATCTTCCGTGCACGCGCTTGCTGCGTAACGCCCTCAGGCATCGCGGCTCCGCCTACGAAAATGGCGCGAGTCGTATTTAATTTCCGGATGCACTCCTCCGACCTGAGAGCGCGCTGCAGCTGGGTCGGCACATAGGAGAGGCAACGCCCGGCCACCTCGTCTTCGTCAAAACGGATACGCCCGCCCGTGATGAAGGAGCGAAGCAACTGCATGAGCCCGCTGACATGGTAGAGCGGCAGGACGCAGCAGCTGTCGATCGCGCCGCCGCCGAGAAAGGCTTGCACCCCTCGACAGGCCGCCTCCAGCGATGCCCAGGTGTGAATGGCCAGCTTCACTCCGCCGGTCGTACCGCCGGTTGGGATGAGAATGGAGGCAGGTGGGAGCTCATTGTTGACGTCCTCCACAGAGGAGGCGACTCCGACACGGGGGCTGCCCCCACAGAGCGGGATGTAGCGCTGACCAAAGCACATTGCAGGAGCCACCAGACGCGCGAGTTCCTCCCCTTCCTGCCTGCCCCAGTTCGGATTGGCGAGAATGACGGGAGCAGCCAGAGAGACGGTGGCGAAAAATGCTGCGGCAAATTGAACCGGATCCGTCTCCTCGATGAGTATGCCGCGAGCTCGATCTTTCATTGGAAGTGTTTCCAGCTGCGAGCGGTATCCTTGTACACAGTCAAAAAACTCTGCCCCCGAAATTCCCTCGATCCAATCGCGCTGGAGGTCTGCTAGATTAAATTCCATATCGTTTCCGGATTATACGATTCACGCTCTGCGGGCTGGACGCGGGGCGAGGGCGCGATGTGGTTGAGTTGATCGTCAAACGCACCCACTGTATCGAAACCAATTGGGCGTGACATCTCCGGCAAGGTGTCGGCTAGCGACAGCGCGTTCTCCAAGCCGACGCCGGCCTCGAAAACCGAGGAGAGCACCACTTGGCCAGCAACAGGCCTTAACAGCTCCCGCAAGCTGGCGATATCGCCCATGAGCGGAGCTTTTACTACAAGTGGCCCCGCCCAAGCGCCCACACTCAGAAAGCTCGCCCCAACGGCGGCATTGAGCGACTCGTCAAGGGCAATGGACACCCCGGAGGACTCCATGCATAGGGCCATGGACGCCTCGTGCCCGCAGGGCAGGGGCTGCTCGAGGTAGTCCACCTGCTCGGGAAACGCAGCAAGTAGCTCCAGCCATCGTTCGAAATCGTCGCAGCTCAGGCTGGCGTTGGCATCGAGGCGAAGCTTGACGCCCGTGGGCAGCGATTCGAGGAGGCTGCGGCAAGTGACGAGCTCTTTGGTGATCGGCTCGACCCCAATTTTCCATTTCAAGTTTTGGTAGCCGAGATCGATTTTCTCCCTTGCCTGCCGTACTGCGGCCGCTCCGGCCGGAAGTAAAGCGCTCACATCGTAGACACGCGGACGACATGGAGGTCGCCCCTCCGGAATCTGCATCAGAGCCGCACTGAGCGCGAAGGCACAACAGGGCAATCCTCGTGGCAGCTCCAGCCCTGGATCCCGCACAAGTCGCTGCAAAAACTCGGCCGCCTGCCCAACCGTCTCACTGCCAAACTCTGGAATCGGGGCGACCTCGCCATAGCCGACGCCGGCCTCGCCCTCGACCCGAAGGAGAAAACCTTCGCGCAGTGCCCATTCGCCGTGCGCGGTTTGTAGAGGTTTGCGAAAGCGGCGCCGGTAGGGCTTCACTGTGACTAGGTGACTCATTTACACCGACACTGTCATTTCCTCCTTGAGAAAAGACAATCTTTTGGTGGAGTCAGACCATGAAAGCACCTCGAATCGAAGACTTCTACCAAACTGCGGATCAGTTTTTTCAAAGCAACCTGCCCGTGGGCCTGACTTACGACGACATTTCGCTGGCGACGCTCTATTCCGACGTGCTCCCCCGCCAGACGAATCTGACGACCCAGCTCTCCGCAGCACTTGAGTTGCAGATTCCCATCATTTCTTCGGACATGGACACCGTGACCGAGTCAAAGATGGCCATCCAAATGGCGCTCAACGGGGGCCTCGGGCTCATCCACTACAACATGAGCGATGAGAAACAGGTCCGAGAGGTCGCCAGGGTAAAGAACCACATCCATGGTTTCATCCAGGAGCCGATCAAAGTCGCCCCCGATCAGAAGATCGGCGAGGTGATGGATCGGATCGCCGACCGCGGCTACGGCTTCAGTACGTTCCCGGTGGTCGATGCGGACAACAAACTCCTCGGCTTGCTGCCCGGCCGAGTCGTCAAAGCCCGATATGCTGAGCGCCTCGTCTCCAAGGCCATGAGCCCCCGCGACCAAGTCTATACGCTTTCGGAAAAAGAAATCACCCAGGATCCGATTAAAGTCGCCGACAAGTTTTTCACCGACCACCTCGGCATTCACAAGCTCCTTGTGGTCGACGACGAAGACCGCTTGCGCGGGCTCTTTACCCTTTCCGATATCGAGCGGATCGAGGCCGAGTCACAGCAGTCCGTCAAGCCCGCGCGCGACAGCCACTTCCGCCTGATGTGCGGCGCGGCCATCTCCGCCCACCGCACCCCCGACGGCGAGCTCGACCGTGATCGCATCCTCGAGCACGTCTCGAAATTGGTGGAGGAAGGGGTCGACGCGATCGCCGTGTCGACCGCCCACGGATTCTCCAAGGGCGTGGATGACGCCGTCCGAATGCTTCGCAGTGAATTCGCGCATCTCACCCTCATCGCGGGCAACGTGACCAGCGCTGAGGGCGTCGAATTCCTCGCCGAGGCCGGAGCTGACACCATCAAGATCGGCCAGGGTCCCGGCTCCATCTGCACCACCCGTATCGTCGCCGGTGTCGGCATCCCGCAGATGACTGCACTCTACTGCGCTTCGATCGCCGCCCGCAAGAAGGGCGTAGCGATCCTTGCTGATGGCGGCATCGCCAAGTCCGGCGACATGGTCAAAGCCCTCACCCTCGCCGATGGCGTGATGTGCGGCAGCCTCCTCGCCGGTTGCAACGAAGCGCCCGGTCAGATCATTGAGATCAACGGCAAACTCTACAAACAATACCGCGGTATGGGCAGTAATGCAGCCATGAAAGAAGGCTCCGCGGCCCGCTACGGCCACGACCGGAAAGACGTCGCCTCGAAGGCCGCGGCCGAAGGCATCGAAGCCCTCAAAGAAGCCGCCGGCTCCCTTTCCGGCGTGCTCCGCGAACTTGTCGGCGGCATTCAGTCTGGCATGGGCTACCTCGGCGCCGCCAACCTCGCTGCGCTCCGCAACAACGCCCGTTACATCCGCGTTTCCCCCGCCGGGCAGAAGGAATCCGCCCCGCACGACGTGATCACGGTGAAGACGAGTGACGCGGAATCCTCGAAATAGTCTATTGACGAATGACGACTTCATGTTCGAGCTGACCGTAGAGGAAGTAGATGCCATTTATGGTTCATCTAATAGATAAAACTCTCTACGCCATTGCGCTGAGCGTATGACTGCTTTGTTCGTCGGCAATAGCAACTACCGGGCAAAATCCCCTCAGCGCCTATCAGCACGGCGATGCCCTCTAACAATATCGCCAACACCTATTTGTATGCCAAGAAAGGGGTCGAGAAAGCCCCGGAGCGGGCAGTCGCCTATTATCCGACTCTGCCTGCAGCCATACCACAACTACCCCGGCGCCTAGAACAATCTGGGCGTCGCTCTGCGACAAGCCAGTGCAGGGCGTGCCGAATACTACGCAGAGGCTGAACGCGCCTTTCTCAACCCACTCAAATGAACACGCACCCAGGGACTCAAAGTCAGTGAGCCCGCTCTATGCGAACGCTACATACGCTACCTCGAGGCCATCGGCGACTGGGAAATCGCTCTGATTATACAACCAGTGACTGGGTCATTGTTGAATCCCAGGATTTGGAAAATAATCCCTTCTATCTGCTTCCCGTATTTCACCACCTGATAAGGCCTCGGTCCTCCTTGAGCACACATTTTGCAATCCGCGCCGTGGCAGACCGCCCCACCAGAGAGTAGACGCTTAACCACCGAAGCTGTCGACCGCATCGTTCCTTTTCAAAACGCATTGACGGCTCCTTGACAAAATTAACCAACTTAGTTTAGGTAGTGTTTTTAATTAAATCGCTTAGTACAACGCTACACTAATGATCTTTATGCTTGCACATCCAGTCACGGGAAACAGCGTTAACGGCTGTCATGCAA
>Ga0115561_1002836_pt1 | contig 11427 bp, 6 predicted proteins | sample COGITO_mtgs_1105_4_FD_87201 | JGI IMG/M metagenome (GOLD analysis project Ga0115561, IMG submission 87201) | Pelagic marine microbial communities from North Sea - COGITO_mtgs_110512 | ecosystem: Environmental > Aquatic > Marine > Epipelagic | place: Germany:Helgoland, sampling site Kabeltonne...
TGATTTAGTAGTTTGTGCTGTCCCAGGTTTCCTAGGTTTTGAAACCTTAAAATCTATTATTGAAGCTGAAATGAATGTTATCGATATTTCATTTTTTTCAGAAAATTCCTTAGAATTAGACGCTTTAGCAAAAGAAAAAAATATAACAGCAATAGTAGATTGTGGTGTAGCTCCCGGAATGGACAATGTTATTTTAGGTTATTATAATGAGAAAATGAAACTAACTGATTTTGAGTGTTTAGTTGGTGGTTTACCTAAAATAAAGAAATGGCCGTTCTGTTATAAAGCACCATTTTCACCCATTGATGTTATTGAAGAATATACCCGACCTGCACGATATATAGAAAATGGCAAAATGATTACTAGAGAAGCTTTAACCGACTGTGAATTTGTTGAATTTGATAATGTAGGAACCTTAGAATCTTTTAATTCTGATGGGCTGCGATCTATTATGTTTACGATGCCACACATTAAAAACATGAAAGAAAAGACATTAAGATATCCCGGTCATGTAGAGTATGTAAGAGTATTAAAAGAAAGTGGATTTTTTAATACAAAAGAAATCGAAGTAAACGGAACTAAAATTTCACCACTAGATTTCACAAGTAAGGTTTTATTTAATGAATGGAAATTAGGAGAAACAGAAGAAGAAATTACAATCATGCGTATTACTGTGAAAGGAGAAAATACCGATGGAAAAATTGAAGAAATTACATATACACTACACGATGAATATTGTTCTGAAACAAAAACTTCATCGATGGCACGAACTACAGGTTATACCGCTTCAGCAGCAGCAAATTTGTTTTTAGAAGGCGAGTTTACAGAAAAAGGAGTGTTTCCACCGGAATTAGTAGGAAAACATGAGTATTGTTTTCACTATTTCCTTAATTATTTAAAAGAAAGAAATATACATTATAAGAAACATTCTAAATTAGTTTAGTTTTTAAAAAAGCCTGTCTAATAATATTAGACAGGCTTTTTAATTTAAAAAGTATTTTTTATTCTTTAATAAAACGCTGAATCATTTTTTCTTCACCATCATTTATTTTCATAAAGTAAACTCCAGCTTGTAAACTATCTACTTTTATAGTTTCATTTTCTAGTACTCCAGATAAAACTTCTTGTCCAATCATATTAAAAATATGGTAGGTTATATAGTTACTTTCTGTTGTTAACTTGATAGAAATATTCGATTTTGCTGGGTTCGGATATAATAAGAAATCACTTTCATAATCAATTTCATTTCCTTCATTTCCTAGAATATTATTAATATCTCTTCCTAGCGAATTTATATATGTTGTTAATGGAGAAAAACCTGAATTTCCAGTAATAGTAACTTGATCTATATATATCTGATCATTATTCCCACTAGCATCACATCTAAATCGAAATTGCGAATTTGAAGGAAAGTTATAATCAGCACTTGAAATATTCACCGAAGCATTGTAAAAAGTATTATTACTAAAATCAGTACCACTAGTATAAGTTGCTATGGTATTCCAGGAAGATCCATCGTAGTATTGAACCCAAAAATCTTCTCCATTTTCCATACTTCTTGCGTAGAAATAAAATTCAATATTAATGTTATTATAACTAGAAACATTTATGTTGCTTAGGGTCATAACCGACGAATTGGTATTATCTCTTAACCTAATAGCATACGATCCTTCATAAGCTCTTGAACCCCTATAGCGGTATGCATCAGAGCCTCCATCTACCCAGTTATCCCATCCAGATTCAAAAAATCCTTCATTAAGAACTGTTGAGTCTCCACCTCCAGAACTTTGTGTAGTTACATTTTCTGTATTACTAGCATCAGAGGTATTAGTTGCATCATCACGAGCGTAAACTGTAAAGGAATAAGCTGTTTCGGCTGTTAATCCAGTAACTTGAAGTGAAGTACCTGTTACATTCTCAAGTAAATTTGCTCCTTGATACACGTCGTAACTAGTAACTGCTACATTATCGGTAGAAGCATCCCAAGAAAGGTCCACTGTAGTTTGTGTAATATTAGAGGCAGTTAAGTTAGTTGGTGCGCTTGGCGCTTCTGTGTCAGGATCACTTAATGTAGTTACATTTTCTGTATTACTAGCATCAGAGGTATTAGTTGCACCATCACGAGCGTAAACTGTAAAGGAATAAGCTGTTTCGGCTGTTAATCCAGTAACTTGAAGTGAAGTAGCTGTTACATTCTCAAGTAAATTTGCTCCTTGATACACATCGTAACTAGTAACTGCTACATTATCGTTAGAAGCATCCCAAGAAAGGTCCACTGTAGTTTGTGTAATATTAGAGGCAGTTAAGTTAGTTGGTGCGCTTGGCGCTTCTGTGTCAATCACAGAACCACCTAAGTTAACTGTATAATCTTCAACCTCACCAAAATTAAATGTTTCACATGCGGTTGGTATGCCATTATATTTCATTGAAACTCGAATTCGTACTGCTGTACCAGCTGTTTCTGTAGGCACGGTAAACGTGCCACTATTAGGTGTATTTGTTGAAGCTGCTTTTGACCAAACAAGTTCACCTGCATCATTGAAGTCTTGATCATCGTTATAATCAATCCAAACGGCATAACCTTCTGAATAACTTTGTCCTGTCCAAGTTGGGGTTACCGTAATGGTATAACTTTGACCTTCCATTAAATCGGTTGATTGGTTTGTGAAATCTGAATAAAATTGAGCTCCTGAGCTATTGTCAATTGTTCCTAATTGAACCCGACTAATATATTCGTCATTAATGTTTGTACTAGCTGAATTACAATATTCAGCTGGAGCTCCATAAGCTCCACCTACCCCAACTGCATACCAAGCATTGGTTGTTGCAATTTCTTCAGCACTATCAGCTCCATATAAATCAATCGCAGCTTGTATGGCTCCTGTTCGGGCATCGATATACTGGGAATTAGCTCCTAGGTAAATACTAAGATTTCTGTAAGCTATTGCGCCCGCTTTGTCCATCCCAAGTGAAGAAACAGTATAACTGTCTCCATTATCATTGGTTCCATTTCCACCTTCAGTAAGTAAGTAGAACCAGAAGTTTTGAACTCCGGAATTATAATGTACACCTCCATTGTCTCCAGAACCTGAATACCAATTGTCTCCTAAATAGGTGTCAGGATCTCCTTTTGCATTAGGGTCGCTCATAGAACGTAATGCACCACCAGATCCCCCAGCACCAATCTGATCTCCCATTAGCCAATCATTGGAACCAGTAGCATACTGTTCAATAGCTTCTCCAAATATATCTGAAAACGATTCATTTAAGGCGCCTGATTCATAACTATAAACTAAGTTTGCAGCATACTCTGTAACACCGTGTGTGATTTCATGACCTACTATATCAACTGAAACCAAGGGTCCATAATTAACACCATCACCATCACCATAGGTCATTACAGATCCATTCCAAAATGCATTTACATAATTGCTACCATAACTTACATACGATTTTATAGTAGTTCCTGTATTATCGTAAGAATTTCGCCCATGATTCCCAGAGAAGTATTTGTGAGTTTGTTCTGCTCCGTAATGAGCCTGAACTCCTGTTGGATCATTAAAAACCGAAGACCCACTTGTAATGTCGCTTGCGTTGCTATAGGATGATCCATTATTCATATCGTAAGTCTCAATACCATCGCCATCTGCCGTTTGACGTAAACGATAAGGTCCTGAAGTATCATCGGCAGTAAAAGAAACATTTCCATTGTAGAGACTTGCACCACTAGCTGGTATGTCATTGTGATGAATTTTCTTGTTCTCTAAAATAAATGCTCCTGTTTGTGCATCTATGTATACATCGGCTCTATAAATTGGATCTGTAGCATAGATATCAAATTTATAAGCCAATTTCATGACCACAGTTCTCCCTTCAAAAACAGGGACGATTAACAGTTCTCCTTCAGGTTTGCTGTAGCCTATTTCGTTAGATTCATCTTCTTCTTCCCATAAATAAGCGGTTGCTCCTGTATGAGAAACAGCCATGTTAAATGCTTGTATGTTTGAAATAGTTGGTTCTGTAGACAGGTCCACTATTTTATAAAATTCGGAACTTATAGATGCTACCATCCCATTTATACTGTGAAGTGTAACTGTTCCAAATTCTACTTTAATATTGTTGTAGTATTGCTGATTTTTACTGTGGATATAGCCTAGTTTATCTTCTTCTTGATTAATTGATATAAAGGAAGTTTTTTCTGAAGAATCAAAAATATCTTTAAATAGTTGTGTGGAATTCTGAAGAGAAACCCTATCCGAATCATTGAATTTTAAAAATTTAGGAGGGGTTTTTAATTCTTGTTTTTGGTCTGTATTTTTTTGAGAAAACACTACTGTAGTATTTCCAAGAAAAACTAAGATTGTTATTGATAATAAAATAATTAATTTGGTCGAACTTTTCATAACTGAACTATGTTAACACATTTTAATTGTAAATGTAGGATATTATTTACGGACAAATCACATTATTCGTTGAAGAACATATTAATACTTTAAAAAGCACACATTGTAAGTTTAATAAATCAAAACATTTACTTTATCTTTAAAGTTATGAAAATAAAAAATATTTTAAAAATTAAAAAACTAGCTATCGCTTTTGGGAATAGAAAAAAAAGTACTGAAGTTGTTCATAATATTTCTTTTGGTATTTCTGAAAATGAAATACTTGGTATTGTAGGAGAATCCGGTTCCGGAAAATCGGTTACTTCTTTAGCAATTATGGGCTTATTGCCAGAAAAAAATACTTTTTTAAAAGGTGAAGTATTTTTCAAAACACAAAATCTTCTTAATAAATCAAAAAAAGACATAAGAAAGCTTAGGGGAAGTGAAATTGCAATGATATTTCAAGAACCAATGAGTGCTTTAAATCCTTCCATAATTTGTGGTTTACAAGTTTCAGAAGTTTTTCGCCACCATTTAAACTATTCTGCTTCAAAAGCAAAAAAAGAAACACTATCTCTTTTTGAAAAAGTAAAATTACCACGCCCAAAGGAACTCTATAACAGTTACCCACATCAAATAAGCGGAGGGCAAATGCAACGTGTTATGATTGCTATGGCGATAGCTTGTAAACCTAAATTATTAATAGCAGACGAGCCAACAACTGCATTAGATGTTACTGTACAAAAAGAAATTATTTTATTATTAAAAGATTTACAAAAAGAAACTAAAATGAGCTTGCTTTTTATCTCCCACGACTTGGGATTGGTTTCGGAGATCGCAGATAGAGTATTAGTGATGCATGAGGGAAATATTATTGAAGAGGGCAGTGCTTTTCAGGTTTTTAAAACACCAAAAAGAAATTATACAAAGGCATTAATGGCTTCTCGTCCAAGTTTAAATATTCGGTTAAAGACACTTCCCACAATAACATCCTTAACCGAAAAGAGTTTTAAACCTATAGAAGTAACTCCTCAAGAAAGAGCCATAAAACATAAAGATTTATATACCAAAAAACCACTATTAGAAATTCTTAATGTTAAAAAAGAATACTACTCCAATGCTGGTATTTTTAATAAAAAAAAGATTATTAACGCAGTAAATGAAGTGAGTTTCAAAGTCTTTGAAGGAGAAACTTTGGGCTTGGTAGGCGAATCAGGGTGTGGTAAATCAACATTAGGAAAAGCAATTTTACAATTAGAAAAAGCTACCAGCGGAAGTATTAAATATAGAGGAAAGGAACTAACCAAATTAAAACCTTCGGAATTAAGAAAACTCAGAAAAGAAATTCAGCTTGTTTTTCAGGACCCATATTCTTCACTTAATCCCAGAATATTAATTGGAGAGGCTATTATGGAGCCAATGAAAGTTCACGGCATTGGTAAAAATGATAGGGAACGAAAAAATAAAGTGCTGAGTATTTTAAATAGAGTAGAGTTAGACAATAGTTATTTTAATAGGTATCCCCATGAATTATCTGGTGGTCAAAGACAACGGGTTGGTATCGCTAGAACAATTGCAATGGAACCCAAATTAGTAGTTTGTGACGAGTCGGTTTCTGCATTGGATATCTCGGTGCAAGCTCAAGTATTAAATTTATTAAATGAATTAAAAGATGATTTTGGCTTTACTTATATTTTTATTTCCCATGATTTAGCGGTTGTTAAATTTATGGCAGATCAATTATTAGTAATGAAAAATGGAAAAATAGAAGAAATTGGAGATGCAGATGAAATATATGCAAATCCAACCAAAGAATATACACAAAAACTAATTAAAGCCATCCCAAAGGGAATTTGAGGTTTGCTTAAACAATGAAACAGATTATTGAAACAAATAGATTGATTTTACGAGAATTTGAGATCAACGATTCAGAAAACTTTTTTTATTTAAAATTAGATTCTGAAGTATTAAAATACACTGGAGATCTTCCATTTTCTTCAGTCCTAGATGCAAATTCTTTTCTTATAAATTATTCGGACTACAAAAGAAATGGATTTGGAAGATGGGCAGTTATTTTGAAGGAAACGGGATTATTTATTGGCTGGTGTGGTCTAAAATTAAATGAAGAAAATTTAGTAGATATTGGTTTTCGGTTTTTTAAAAAAGAATGGGGTAAGGGATATGCTACTGAATCTGCTAAAGCAGAACTAGACTTTGGTTTTAATACTTTAAATTTAACAGAAATTATTGGACGGGTATTCAAAGCCAATATTTCCTCTATTAACGTTTTAGAAAAACTAAATATGACCTACTGGGAACCAGATTTTTTTAAGAATATTGAAACATTGGTATACTACAGAATAAGGAAAAATGACTATATATAAAAAATTAGTTTTTAATCCATTTAGAGGTATAGGAAGCAATCTTATTAGTAATATTTATAAAATAAATACCTTTAGATATTCCTGAAACATCAATACCTGTATTTGAAATAAAATCGGAAGTATACACAACAGCACCTGTTATAGATATTATCGTTAGGTTATACGTTTCTGAATCATTTAATGCTCTTAAAGAAACAAAATCATTCGATGGATTAGGATAAACAGAAAAAGGGAAGTCATTATCAAACTCACTTAAACCAAGAGACTCACAATCACGATTTTCATCAAACAAAATCTGTAATTCTGTAATCGGCTCTATTTGATCAGTGCTTCCAGTTCTAACAGATAATAAAAAAGAAGGATCTCCAAATGTATCTGAAGGTTGTGCAACTTTTACAAAAGCAAACAAAGATGAAGTTCCGTTATTTGTACAACGAAAATCAGCACCAACAATATTAGCACCTTGTAATGCCCCCATTAATTTACATGCAAGATCACCTTCGGTATTTAAAAATCCGGCTTCCATGCCATTCAATACTTCCTCTCCTAATAAAATATTTCCTTGAATAGAATAATTTGGTCCTGTAATGTCATTTTTATAGTCATCAGTGGCAACACCTGTATAAGCTGCTGTTTCAATATTTTCTCCAACTTTGCCAACAATTCCATACTGCCTAAATTGAGGTTGATTTTGAACATCGTTGTTAATTAACCATTCAATTATTTCACTTGGCGTATATCCTTCGTTCATTCTCGCTCTTGCGTTTGCTTGATTTGCAGGTATATAATATGCTTGTGAATTTATAGCCCCTAGACCAGGAAATAATTCTCCTAAAAAATCATCTGTTGGAAGATTGTTAGCATCTAAGTCAACACAAGAAGCTCCAGCACTACCGACCTCTCCTGTAATTGGATCCATGGCAACTATTGAAAATGTATCTTGACTAATTCCATTTATAATACCTGTGATTATAAATAGTATACTTAAGGTAATATTTCTCATATCTATTTTTTTAAAATTTTATTTCCGGGATGTCACCTTCAACTATAAGATTTCCCTCAGTAGCATTTTTAATTTCTTCTATACTCACCCCCGGAGCTCTTTCTAAAAGCTTAAATGAATTATTGATAACCTCTAATACTGCAAGATTACTAACTATTTTTTTTACACAATTAACCCCAGTTAATGGTAAGGCGCATTTTTTAAGAAGTTTAGATTCTCCAGCACGGTTGGTATGCATCATTGCTACAATAATATTTTCTGCTGAGGCAACTAAATCCATAGCACCTCCCATTCCTTTAACCATTTTTCCGGGAATTTTCCAATTGGCAATATCACCATTTTGTGAAACCTCCATTGCGCCTAATATTGTTAAATCCACATGTTGTCCTCTAATCATAGAAAAACTCATGGCAGAATCGAAAAAAGAAGCACCCGGCAATGCGGTAATGGTTTGTTTACCAGCATTAATTAGATCTGGATCTTCTTCTCCTTCAAAAGGAAATGGCCCCATTCCTAATACTCCATTTTCACTTTGGAAATCAACTTCAATATCATTTTGCACAAAATTGGCAACCAATGTTGGGATTCCTATTCCTAGATTTACATAGAAGCCATCTTTTACTTCTTTAGCAATTCTTTGTGCTATTTGTTCTTTGCTTAATGCCATTAGTTTCTCTTTCTCACGGTTAATTGTTCTATGCGTTTTTCATAGTTCTCTCCTTGAAATATTCTTTGTATAAATATTCCAGGAATATGGATATGATTAGGATCCAAGGTTCCTACCGGAACTAATTCTTCGACCTCAGCAACCGTAATTTTTGCAGCCCCACACATATTAGGATTAAAGTTACGAGCACTGCCTTTAAAAACTAAATTTCCAGCAGCATCACCTTTCCAAGCTTTTACAAAAGAAAAATCAGCATTAAAAGCTTTTTCTAAAAGATACATTTTTCCATTAAACGCTCTAGATTCCTTGCCCTCAGCTACTTCAGTCCCATAACCTGCTGGAGTATAAAAAGCTGGTATGCCACTTTGTGCTGCTATACAGCGCTGAGCGAGAGTTCCTTGTGGAATTAATTCCACATCTAATTCTCCACTTAACATTTGACGTTCAAATTCTGCATTTTCTCCTACATAGGAAGAAATCATTTTTCGAATTTGTCTTTTTTGAATTAATAGTCCTAAGCCAAAATCATCAACTCCAGCATTGTTCGAAATACAGGTTACATCTTTTACATTTAGACGGACTAACTCGGCAATTGAGTTTTCAGGAATTCCACTTAATCCAAACCCTCCCAACATAAAAGTCATACTGTCTTTTATTCCTTGGCAAGCTTCTTGAACATTAGAAACGGTCTTATTGATCATAGAAAGATATTTGCTATAAAAATACTGAAAAGGAAGCAGAATTACTTCTGAAGCAAGCAGAATATTATTTTAAAACTCTTCAGGTATTTCATTATCAATAGTTTTTAGTTGCTCTTTCCATTTATCGCAATCTGTTTCTATAGAAAGGAATTCTGGAATAATAAAATCTTCTTTTGAAATATCTAGATCTTCGTTACCGTAACAATCTTTCATGTAATTAGCCCAAATTGGTAATGCCATTGATGCGCCTTGACCATATGCTATCTCAGAAAAATGCGTTGATCTATCTTCACCACCAACCCACACTCCGGTGACTAAATTAGGAACCACCCCCATAAACCATCCATCACTTTGATTTTGTGTTGTACCTGTTTTACCTGCAATGGCATTTTCGAATTCCCAAGGATATCCAGTAATCATACTTTTATAAACAGGATTGTTGATAGCCCAATCATGCCTCAATCTACTTCCAGAACCAGATTGAGTAACTCCTTCCATTAAACTAATAGTAACATAAGCAGCTTCTTCACTTAAAACATCCTTAGTTTCTGGTATATTTTGATATAATATACTACTGTTTTTATCTTCAATTCTTGTTATTAACGAAGGTTTAATATAAACTCCCTGATTTGCAAAAGTACTATAGGAACCCACCATTTCAAATAAAGAAACGTCTGGAGTACCAAGAGCAATTGAAGGAACTTCTAAAATATTTCTTGTATCTACTCCCATTTTACTCACTAAATCCAATACAGGTTTAGGACCAACACGATCAATTAATCTAGCTGTAACTGTATTTATGGATTGTGCTAAAGCATCTTTTAAGGAGATCATCCCTCCATATTTATCTCCTGAATTTTTTGGTGTCCACGGGTCAATTAATCCATATTTACCTGCCGCTATTGTATGTAATGTATTTGGCAACGTATCGCAAGGTGACATATGCATTTGATCGATTACGGTAGCGTATACGAAAGGTTTAAAAGTAGAGCCTATTTGACGCTTCCCTTTTTTAACCATATCGTATTTAAAATATTTATAACTAATGCCACCTACCCATGCTTTTACTTCTCCAGTTTGCGGTGTCATAGACATTAATGAAGCTTGAAGTATTGACTTATGGTATCGAATAGAATCCATTGGAGTCATCAAGGTATCGATATCACCACTCCAAGTAAAAATTCGCATTTTAGTTTTTACAGAAAAACTTTTTATAATTTCTTCCTTTGTTTTTCCTTGTTTTTTCATTTCTCTCCATCGATCACTTCTTTTCATTGCAGAATTTAGAATATGATCTACTTCATCTTCTGAGACATCTTGAAAGGGTGCTAGTTCATTGTTTTTGTTTTGTTTGTCAAATTCTAATTGTAGATTTCTCATATGTTGATCTACGGCTGCTTCAGCATATTCCTGCATTTTGGAATTTATAGTTGTATAAATTTTTAATCCATCACTATATATGTTATATTCAGTACCATCGGTTTTAGGATTTTCTTTAATCCAATTGTGCATAAATTTCCGAGCGTATTCTCTAAAGTAAGTTGCTATTCCCTCGTCATGTCCTTGTGGTGTATAAGTGATTTCTAATTCTGTTGCTTGAATAGAATCTTTTATTTCTTCAGAAATAAAATCATACTTAGCCATCTGACTCAGTACTACATTCCTTCTGTTTCTCACTCCAACAGGATTACGGATTGGATTATAAAGGGAGGAGTTTTTAAACATTCCTACTAAAATAGCAGATTCTGTAATTGTTAATTCTGTTGGTGCTTTGTCAAAATAGATATGAGCAGCAGATTCTATCCCGATGGCTTGGTTTAAAAAATCGTATTCATTGAAATACATCGTAAGTATCTCTTCTTTTGTATAACGCCTTTCTAACCTTGTAGCTATAATCCACTCTTTAATTTTTTGAGTTCCTCTTTCTAATTTACTTTTAGATACGTTTTCTGTAAAGAATAATTTTGCTAATTGCTGCGTAATAGTACTGGCGCCCCCCTTAGTTCCTAAAAATGCGAAGGCTCTTAAAGTACCCCTGGCATCAATACCAGCATGATCAAAAAACCTAACATCTTCAGTTGCGATTAGTGCATTTATTAAATAAGGCGGCAAATCTGTATATTCTATAGGAGTTCTATTTTCTTTATAAAACTTCCCTAATATAACTCCATCAGAGCCAATGATTTTAGTCGCTAAATTTTTTTCAGGATTTTCTAGACTAGTTTCATCAGGAAGCTTTCCAAACACTCCCCAAGATGCCAATAAGAATATAAAAAAAATAAAAAACACA
>Ga0115561_1002844_pt1 | contig 11405 bp, 9 predicted proteins | sample COGITO_mtgs_1105_4_FD_87201 | JGI IMG/M metagenome (GOLD analysis project Ga0115561, IMG submission 87201) | Pelagic marine microbial communities from North Sea - COGITO_mtgs_110512 | ecosystem: Environmental > Aquatic > Marine > Epipelagic | place: Germany:Helgoland, sampling site Kabeltonne...
CATCTTTAATTTCTGACTGCAATTGTTCTATCATGTACTGCTTCAATCCTTTAATGTATACGACTTCTTTTTCCAAATTCGTATAAGCCATTTCCATAGCCATGGCCATTCCAGAAATACCGAAAACATTTTCAGTACCTGCACGCATATTTCTTTCTTGTCCACCCCCTCTTATTAAAGGTTTTATTTGGATGTCTTCTGACACATAAATAAAGCCTACTCCTTTCGGACCATTAAATTTATGTGCTGAAGCAGCCATAAAATCAACATTTAAATCTTGCATATCAAAAGGAAAGTGTGCCATAGTCTGCACTGTATCCGAATGAAAAATCGCATTATATTCCTTACAAATATCTCCAATTTTTTTTATATCCTGTATAGTTCCAATTTCATTATTTGCATGCATTATGGATACAAACGTTCTCTCGTTATTTCCCAATAACTCTTTCAAGTGAGTAAGAGATACCTCTCCATTTTTATCTATATTAATATAAGATAATTTAATTTTTCCCGCAGCCGCTAAATCCTCCAAAGGATGCAAAACAGCAAGATGAGAAATTTTTGAAGTAATTGCATGTTTAATATCATTATCATGAATCCCGCACATAATTGCCATGTTATCAGCTTCAGTTCCTCCTGAAGTGAAAAATATTGATCCAGGTGATGTATTCAAAATATTAGCAATAGTCTTACGAGCAGTTTCAATCACTATTTTCGCCTCTCTACCAAAGGAATGCATAGATGATGGATTAGCATAAGTTGTTTTCATCATTTCACTCATCATCTCAATAATTTCTGGCGCCATTGGCGTGGTAGAAGCATTATCTAAAAAAACTCTTTTCATTAAATCAATTTCTTAATTTCGTTAATCATATTTTCTGCTAAAGCATTTGCTTTATCTTCTCCTTTACTTTCTGAATATATCCTTATGATAGGTTCAGTGTTAGATTTCCTAAGATGCACCCATCCTTGTTTAAAATCAATCTTTAATCCATCAATAATTGTTATTTTTTCGTGCTTAAATTTTTCTATTAAGGCCGTAAAAATAAAATTTAAATCGATTTCAGGCGTTAATTCCATTTTATTTTTTGAAATAAAATAATTAGGGTAAGAATCCCTCAAGGTTCTAGCTGATATCTTACGTTCGGCTAACTGCGTTAAAAATAAAGCAATTCCTATCAGAGAATCTCTACCATAATGCATCTCAGGGTAAATAACTCCACCATTTCCTTCTCCTCCAATAATAGCATTAGTTGCTTTCATCTTCTCTACTACATTCACCTCTCCTACTGCTGAAGCCTCATAACTTCCTTTATGTTTATTTGTAATATCGCTTAAAGCTCTAGTTGATGAAAGATTAGAAACTGTATTTCCTGGTGTTTTACTTAACACAAAATCAGCTACTGTCACCAAAGTATATTCTTCTCCAAACATAGATCCATCATCACAGACTAAAGCTAACCTATCTACATCAGGATCCACAACTATTCCAAAGTCAGCTCTTTCACTGACTACTAACTTTGATATTTCTGTTAAATTCTCCGGCAAGGGTTCAGGGTTATGGGGGAATTGGCCGTTTGGATCACAAAATAATTTAACACACTCCACTCCCATTTTCTTTAGCAAATTAGGCACCATAAAACCTCCTGTTGAATTTACAGCATCAACTACAACCTTAAATCTTGCTGATTTCACCAAAGCAGCATCTACTAAGTCTAATTTCAAAACTTCTTCAATATGTTTTTCATTAAAACTATCATCAAAAGTATAATTTCCTAAATCATCTACTTCAGTAAATTTAAAATCATCATTTTCAGCTAAGGATAAAATATTCTCTCCATCAGCTGCTGATAAAAACTCTCCCTTTGCATTCAATAATTTCAATGCATTCCATTGCTTAGGATTATGGCTAGCTGTAAGTATAATTCCTCCTGCACTTTTAAGCAATTGAACAGCAACCTCAATAGTAGGAGTTGTAGAAAGTCCTACGTCCAAAACATCAAAACCACAGCCCATTAAAGTACCTGAAACAATATTACTTACCATCTCTCCTGAAATACGAGCATCCCTACCAATAATTATAGTATTGGAGCTTCTATTTTCTTTTCTTATAAAAGCAGCATAAGAAGCCGTAAAACGCACAATATCCAAAGGTGTGAGCGCATTTCCAACTTCACCACCAATAGTACCTCTAATTCCTGAAATTGATTTAATTAATGTCATAAGCTATTCTATATTTTTTATACAAAACTAAAACAATAATCTTATATTTCTATCTTTGCAAAAATTAATAACCGATATAATATGAACTTCTTTTTAACAGACATTCCTGAAAGAACAAAAAAGCCCAGAGAAAATGGATTAACAATGATGATGGATAAAGGATTGAGCATCAATGATACTAAGAATTTTATTGAAATGTGTGGACCCCATACTGATATCATTAAGTTAGGTTTTGGAACTTCAGCTATATCTCCAAATATTGAAACAAAAATAAAACTTTACCAAGATGCAGGTTTAATGGTATATTTGGGAGGAACCTTATTTGAAGCTTTTATTACTAGAGGAATGCTAAAGGAATATATAGCATTACTCAAAAAATGGAATATAACCATGTGTGAAGTTTCTGATGGTAGTATTGATATATCTCATGAAGAAAAGTGTAAATATATTACTGATCTAGCTAAAGAATTTACAGTAGTTTCTGAAGTAGGTTCGAAAGATGAAAATGTATTAATTGCCCCTTATAAATGGATAGAGCTTATGCAAAAAGAATTAGAAGCTGGAGCGTGGAAAGTTATTGCTGAAGCAAGAGAAGGGGGAAATGTTGGTATTTTTAACAAAACAGGTGATGTGCGTTCAGATTTAATTGATGAAATTTTAACAAAAATAGCTAGTGAAGATATTCTTTGGGAAGCGCCTAAAAAACCACAACAAGTTTGGTTTGTAAAACTTTTAGGGGCTAATGTAAATTTAGGAAATATAGCTTGGGATGAGATAATTCCTTTAGAAACACTAAGGATAGGTTTAAGAGGAGATACTTTTAATACCTTTCTAAAAAATTAACAAATGAAGCACTATTTTATACTTTTTATAAAAGGAATGAGCATGGGGATTGCCAATGTAATTCCCGGGGTTTCTGGAGGAACAATTGCACTAATAACGGGTATATATGAAGATTTAATAAATTCACTTAAATCATTTGACACCAAATCATTAAAACTAATTACCTCAATTGATATTTTAGGATTTATAAAACACACCAACTTATATTTTTTACTAGCAGTTTTTGGAGGAAGTATTGTCAGTGTATTCAGTATTGCCAGCTTATTTAAATATTTATTTGCAGAGTACCCAATTTTAATTTGGGCTTTCTTTTTCGGTCTTATTATTGCCTCTATCTATTTTGTAGGGAAACGAATTTCAAAGTGGAATACAACTACTATCTTCAGCTTGGCAATAGGAACTTTAGCAGCCATATCTCTTAGCTTTATGACACCCGCTAGTGAAAATAATAATCTTTTTTTTGTATTTATCTGTGGTATTATAGGCATAAGTGGAATGATGCTTCCAGGATTATCTGGCTCTTTTATATTGATATTAATGGGCAATTACGAATTGCTTATGGTTACAGCCATAACAGAACTTAATATTCTATTACTGAGTGTTTTCTTTCTAGGATCAGCATTTGGACTTATGAGTTTTTCTCATATACTTTCCTGGGTATTTAAGCATTATAAAAACCAAACTCTCGCATTACTTACAGGATTTATACTAGGTTCATTAAGTATCATTTGGCCATGGAAAGAGGTTGCGGAAAGCATCATTATAAAAGGAAAGGAAAAAATCATTGCCTACAATTGGTATTTTCCAAATGAACTAAATACTGAAACTATACTAGCCATCCTTCTTATATTAGTGGGAATACTTAGTGTATATGCACTAGAGAATTTTGCTATATATAAAAAATAGATGAGCATTTTTGGATTAATAGGAAAAACCCTATCACATTCATTTTCAGAAGGATATTTCAATGATAAATTCCACAAGGAAGATATTAATGATGCTGAATACAAAAATTTTGAATTAAGCAATATATCAGAATTTACAGATTTAATCAGCAAAATAAAGTTATCAGGACTAAATGTAACCACACCCTACAAGGAAAGTATTATTCCTTTTTTAGATGAACTAACGCCACATGCAAACGCTATAGGAGCAGTAAACACTATACAATTTAAAGACAATAAATTAATAGGACATAATACCGATACAATCGGTTTTTTACAAAGTATATATCCTTTACTAAATAAAAGAAACAAAGCCTTGATTTTAGGCAATGGTGGAGCTTCAAAGGCTATACAATACGTACTAAAAATACTAAATATTGAATATAAAATAGTCAGCAGGAAATCATCATTTGATTATTTAGATATAAGCAGTGAATCAATTGGATATTATGACATTATAATAAACACAACACCTTTAGGTACACATCCAAAAATAGCTGATTTCCCTCAAATACCTTACAAGGAATTAAATGAAAATCATTTACTCTTTGATGTGATTTATAATCCAACAGAAAGCGCATTTCTACGCTTTGGAAAAACAAAAAATTGCAGCATTAAAAACGGGTTGGAAATGCTAGAAATTCAAGCTGAATCATCTTGGAACATTTGGAATAGTTAAGTCGTTAAATATTAGTAAATTTGCAATCAAATATAAGAAACGTGAACGAAAAGAAAGAAAAAGAATTTATAGAAGAAGTAGTTATAACTACACCTTCTCAGGATTCAACAGCCAATAATACTGACTTAGAGATTGAACAAGTAATAGAAAAAATTGATTTGCTTTCTCAGAATGAAAACCCCTACCTAGTTTCAAAAGAGATAGAAGAATTAAAATCGATTTTTTATATTAAACTTAAAGAAAAGACAAAAACTCAAGAAATAATAATTCTTGAAGACATACCTAATACAGATCAAGATGAGTCTTCTGAAGAAGAAAGTAAAGAAAATTCGTTAGACCCTCTAGAAATTAATTTCAAAACATCCTACGGTAAATTTAAAAAAGTAAAATTTGAATATCGTAAGAAAAGAGATAGACAGGAACTTGATAACCTTAAAACTAAACAGCAAATAATTGCTGACATTGACAAACTAACTCAAGAAGATGAGTCTATTAAAAAGACTTTCGAGCATTTTAAGATCCTTCAGGAACAATGGAAAAACACAGGGCATGTTCCTCAAAATGAAAATAATAACCTTTGGCAATCTTATCACCATCATGTTGAATTATTTTACGACTACATAAAACTAAATAATGATTTAAGAGATTTAGATTTCACCAGAAACCTAGAGGAAAAAACAGCTATACACGAAAAAGCTGAAGCATTACTAAATGAAAAGTCATTTAACAAAATGCACAATACCCTACAAGAACTTCACGAGCACTGGAAAAATGTTGGTCCTGTAAAAAGAGAACTCCGAGAAGAACTTTGGAAGCGCTTTCAAAACATAAGCAAAACACTAAACAAAAAGCGTAATGACTACTTCTTAAAAGAGAAGGAAAAAGATCAGAATAAGATTATTAAGAAAGAGGAAATCTGTAAGAAAATTAATGCTTTAACTTCAGAAGTATTAACTACACATAAAGAATGGGAAATCATTACTAATAAATGCTCTGAACTTGAAAAAGAATGGAAAGATATTGGTCGATTAAACAAAACTGAAAATAGCATTGCATGGAAAAGTTTAAGAACAGTTTTAAATAGCTTTTATGATAAAAAGAATACTTACTATAAACAGAAAAAAGAAGAAGGAAAAAGTGTCTTAAAAGTAAAAATTAGCATCTGTGAAAAATCAGAAGAGTTACAAAAAAGCACGGATTGGCAGGTAACAGGAAACCAATTAATAACACTACAAAACGATTGGAAGAATGCCGGGTTTTCATCTGCCGATCAGTCTAATAAAATATGGAAACGATTTAAAGCCGCTTGTGACACATTCTTTAATGCTAGGAAAGCACATTACAAAGCCATGGATAAAGAGAAAGAAGGTGCTTTAAAAGAGAAAAAAGAACTTCTTCTCACTCTTAAAGAATTTAAAGCCTCTTCAAATTCAAAAGACGATATTAAACAGCTTAAGGAATTTTCTAACCAATGGAAAAAGATAGGGCATATTCCTAGAGATAAAATGAAAATAAATGATGAGTTTTTTGATTTAATTAATGCAAAATTTGAAGAACTAGGTCTAAGTAAAAAAGTATTAGCAGAAGAACAATATAAAAACAAAGTTAGCTCGATAAAAGGAAATGATAAAGCCATTAGTAGCGAGAAACAGTTTTTAAGATTAAAAATAGATAGCCTTAAAAAGGAAATTTCTCAATACGAAAACAATATATCATTCTTTGGTAAAAATAAAGGCACTGAACCTCTAAGAAATCAAGTTGAAAAACAAATCGCTAAAGCAAATACTGAAATTGAAACTCTAAAACAAAAACTTCAAATCCTTAATAAAGGATAAATGCAATTTAAACTTGAATCAGAATTTTCTCCTACTGGCGATCAACCATCAGCAATAAAACAATTAGTTGTCGGATTAAATGATGGGGAGGATTTTCAGACTTTGTTAGGAGTAACAGGTTCAGGAAAAACATTTACAATTGCCAATGTGATTAAAGAAGTTAATCGCCCCACCCTTGTATTAAGTCATAATAAAACACTTGCTGCACAACTTTTTAGTGAATTCAAGCAATTCTTTCCTGATAATGCAGTGGAATATTTTGTATCCTATTACGACTACTATCAACCAGAAGCCTATATTCCTAGTTCAGGAACTTATATTGAAAAAGATTTATCCATAAATGAAGAAATTGAAAAATACAGACTAAACACAACTTCTTCGCTACTTTCTGGAAGAAAAGATGTGATTGTAGTTGCCTCTGTAAGTTGTATTTACGGAATAGGAAATCCTGAGGACTTTCATAATGGAATAGTTGATATTGCTGAAGGTGATATTATTAGTCGAGATCAGTTTTTACAAAAACTTGTACTTGCCCTTTATAGCCGTACAACGGCTGAATTTAATAGAGGTGATTTCAGAGTAAAAGGAGACACAGTAGATGTATTTTTAGCACATAATGATATTGCTTATCGTTTTCATTTTTTTGGAAATGAAATTGAAGAAATTGAAAGCTTTAATACAGAAAATGGGAAAATAATTGATTCCCTAGAAGAAGTTAGGATTTATCCTGCCAGCATCTTTGTTGCCTCAAAAGATAAAATACAAGATGCCATCTCACATATACAAGATGACTTAAGAAAACAAGTCGATTATCTTAAAGAAATAGGACTTTCTACTGAAGCAAAACGATTAGACGAACGCACTAACTTTGATCTGGAAATGATTAAGGAACTAGGCTATTGTTCAGGAATTGAAAACTATTCTAGGTATTTTGATGGAAGAAATGAAGGCAGCCGACCTTTCTGTTTATTAGATTATTTTCCAAATGATTTTATTACTGTGATTGATGAAAGCCATGTAACCCTATCACAAATACGTGCTATGTATGGAGGAGATAAAGCAAGAAAAATTAATCTAGTAGAACACGGATTTCGTTTACCTGCTGCAATGGACAACAGGCCACTCAAGTTTGAAGAATTTGAATTGATAAGCAATCAAACTATTTATGTTAGTGCTACTCCTGCTGATTATGAACTAGAAAAATCTGAAGGTATAATTGCAGAACAAATTATTCGCCCAACAGGATTGCTTGAGCCTATCATTGTTGTGAGTTCTTCTGGAAATCAAATTGATGATTTACTAGAGGAGATTAGAATACGAATTGAGAAAAGAGAACGAGTACTCGTCACTACCCTTACCAAGAGAATGGCTGAGGAATTCAGTAAATATCTAACAAAATTTAGCATTAAATGTCGCTATATCCATTCTGATGTTGACACCCTAGAAAGAGTAGAAATATTAAATGGATTAAAGGAAGGAGAATTTGATGTGTTAATTGGGGTAAACCTATTAAGAGAAGGGTTGGATTTACCTCAAGTAAGTTTAGTTGCTATTATGGATGCTGATAAAGAAGGATTTTTAAGATCAGAAAGAGCTTTAACCCAAACTGCTGGCAGGGCTTCTCGAAACATTAACGGACTTGTAATTATGTATGCAGATAGAATTACAAACTCAATGAAAAGAACTATTGATGGAACCAATAGAAAAAGAGAAAAACAACAGGCATACAATAAAAAGAATGGATTAACACCTCAACCCCTAATTCAGAAAAAAGGAAATTCATTAACTGATAGTTTAAATCCTTACAAAATTACCGGACCAAGCACCAATAAAAATATACCAAATATTGAAAATGCTAATAGCGATCAGTTAAAAAAAATGATTAGTCATACAAAAAGAGAAATGGAACGTATGGCGAAAAACCTAAATTTTATGGAAGCTACTCGTTTACGAGATGAATTGCAAGAACTAGAAGAAAAGCTTAAAAATAAGGCATAAAAAAAACGGGCATTAAGCCCGTTTTATTTTGTATATTATATTAAGCTAATTAAGCGTTTACAATATTTTTAGCTACTGGCCCTTTTTCACCATCTCCTGGCTCAAAAGATACCGCTGAACCTTCTTTTAAAGTTTTGTAACCTTCAATTTGAATTTCTTGGAAATGCGCAAAGTAATCAGTTCCGTCTGAACCTTCAATGAAACCATAACCTTTACTTGCATTAAACCATTTTACTGTTCCTTCCATAATTGTTTTTTTAAATTTTATTAATACTAGTGGGAACAACCCCACAAAACTGCGGCAAATATAGTAAAATTTTAATACAAATTACTTTTTGACGATAATAATGTGTTTTTTAATAACATAGCAATCGTCATAGGTCCTACTCCACCAGGTACAGGAGTAATAAAATTACACTTATTCTTAACCCCTTTAAAATCAACATCTCCTAGCAACTTCCAGCCACTTTTTGTCTTATTTGACTTAACTCTTGTTATTCCAACATCAATAATAGTAACCCCTTCCTTGACCATATTAGCTGTAACAAACTCAGCTTTACCTAAAGCTACAATTAAAATATCAGCTGTTTTAGTAATCTTAATGAGGTTTTTTGTCCTGCTATGAGTAAGTGTAACCGTACAATTCCCCGGATTAGTATTTCTTGCCATTAAGATACTCATTGGCGAACCTACTATATTACTTCTGCCAATTACTACGCAATGTTTTCCTGATGTTTCTAAATTATACCTTGCTAATAATTCTAGAATTCCCGCAGGAGTTGCAGAAAGATAAGTAGGTAAATTTAAAACCATTTTACCAATATTAGTTGGATGAAAACCATCAACATCTTTTGTTGGTAGTATGGCCTGAGTCACTTTCATTTCATCAATATGACTAGGTAAAGGCAATTGCACAATCAAACCATCAATATCAGAATTAAAATTAATTTTCTCCACTTCAACAAGTAATTGCTCTTGGGTAACATTTGTATCCAAACGAACCAATGTGGAATTAAATCCTACTTTTAAACAAGCTTTTACTTTTGCATTTACATAGGTTTCACTTGCACCATCTTTTCCAACAAGTATTGCTGCCAAATGTGGTTTTTTACCTCCACCTGCAACTAATTGAGCTACCTCAATGGCTATCTCATCTTTAATATCATTTGATGTTTTTTTTCCGTCAAGTAAAATCATTGTTGTTTTAATTTTCTTTATTCAAATCTCTCAATACTAACATTTACTAGTGTAACAATCTAGCTCCTTACTTTAATCCTGGCGATCCTCCTTGGCCTTTCATCATCTGCATCATTTGCTTTGCTCCACCTCCTTGCATCATCTTCATCATTTTACCCATTTGGCTAAACTGCTTAATTAACTGATTAACCTCAACTACTGAAGTTCCACTTCCATTAGCAATTCTTTTCTTTCTACTTCCATTCAGTAACTTAGGATTTTCACGCTCTTGTTTGGTCATAGAATGTATAATTGCTTCAATTCCCTTAAATGCATCATCCTCAACATCTACTCCCTTCATAGCCTTACCCATTCCAGGAATCATACCCATCAAATCCTTCATGTTTCCCATCTTTTTTACTTGCTGGATTTGCTTTAGGAAATCATCAAAACCAAATTGGTTTTTAGCAATTTTTTTCTGCACTTGCCTAGCCTCCTCTTCATCAAATTGTTGCTGAGCACGCTCTACTAAGGAAATAACATCTCCCATTCCTAAAATACGGCTTGCCATTCTATCAGGATAGAATACATCAAGCCCATCCATTTTTTCGGAAGTTCCAATAAATTTAATTGGTTTATCCACAACTGAACGAATAGTAAGTGCAGCACCACCTCTTGTATCACCATCTAATTTGGTAAGGACTACTCCATCAAAATTTAGTTTATCGTTAAAGGATTTTGCTGTATTGACAGCATCTTGCCCTGACATGGAATCCACAACAAATAAAATTTCCTGAGGATTAATAGCCTTCTTAATAGCGGCTATTTCACTCATCATAGCTTCATCAACTGCCAAACGACCAGCAGTATCAATAATTACGACATTATGTCCATTTGTTTTAGCATGCTTAATTGCATTTTGAGCAATCACTACAGGATTTTTATTTTCTCTATCCTGAAAAACATCAACACCAACTTGCTCGGCTAACACACCAATTTGATCAATTGCAGCAGGACGATATACATCACAAGCTACCAATAAAGGACGTTTACTTTTATTATTCTTAAGATGTAATGCTAGCTTTCCAGAAAAAGTGGTTTTACCACTTCCTTGCAAACCTGCAATAAGAATTACTGTTGGCGAACCCTCTAAGGAAATTTCAGACTGACTACTTCCCATGAGTTCAGCCAATTCATCCTTCATTATTTTAGTAAGCAATTGTCCTGGATCAATAGCGGTAAGCACTTTTTCTCCTAAAGCTTTTTGCTGAACCTTTGCTGTAAAGGACTTAGCTGTTTTAAAATCAACATCAGCTGAAAGTAATGCCTTACGGATTTCTTTCATTGTTTGAGCAACATTAATTTCGGAAATACTGCCCTGCCCTTTTAAAACTTTAAATGCCTTGTCTAGTTTTTCTGATAAATTTTCAAACATAGTTACTGCCCTATTTTTAATTTCTTGTTATTAGAATGTTGCGCGAAATTAACGAAAAGAAAGCATACTTTAAAAGTAAAAGCATTATCAATTATTTTCTGCTAATCAACTACGACACCATACAAATCAAAATGATCGGTCTTTTCAATAAGCACATTAGCAAAATCACCCATTCTTATATAAGTATCATTAGCTTTTACCAACACCTCATTATCGACATCAGGACTGTCAAACTCAGTACGCCCAATAAAATAATCTCCCTCCTTACGGTC
>Ga0115561_1002851_pt1 | contig 11381 bp, 7 predicted proteins | sample COGITO_mtgs_1105_4_FD_87201 | JGI IMG/M metagenome (GOLD analysis project Ga0115561, IMG submission 87201) | Pelagic marine microbial communities from North Sea - COGITO_mtgs_110512 | ecosystem: Environmental > Aquatic > Marine > Epipelagic | place: Germany:Helgoland, sampling site Kabeltonne...
AAGCCGTGGCGGGGCGCTGCAAGACGGTGCGCCACTTCGTCGCAATGATCGACAAAGACAAGATGCCTGCGAGCAAGCTGCCCAATCTGCTGTGCTACGAAGACCTCATCGCGGCGCAAAAGCCTGACTTCGTATGGCCCACCTTCGACGAAAATACCGCCTCGTCGCTGTGCTACACGTCCGGCACCACGGGCAACCCCAAGGGCGTGCTCTACAGCCACCGCTCGACGATGCTGCACACTTACGCATCGGTCATGCCAGACGCGATCGGCATCTCGTCACGCGACTGCGTGTTGCCGGTCGTACCGATGTTCCACGTCAACGCCTGGGGACTGCCCTACAGCTGCGCGATGGTCGGCGCGAAACTGGTGCTACCGGGGCCGGCGCTGGACGGCAAGTCGCTGCACGAGCTGATTGCCACCGAGCAGGTGTCCTTTGCGGCCGGAGTGCCCACCATCTGGCTGGGCATGCTCCAGTACGTCGAGCAAAATTCGCTCAGTCTCGCCCCCCTGCAGCGCACCATTATCGGCGGCTCGGCGGTGCCACCGAGCATGATGCGGTCTTTTGAAGACGGCTATGGCATCGAGGTCATCCACGCGTGGGGGATGACGGAGATGTCGCCGCTGGGCACGGTGTGCCGGCTGCGCCAGAAACACCTGGCCGACCCGCTGGATGTGCAGCATGCGCGGCTCGAGAAACAAGGCAAGGCGGTGTTCGGCGTGGACATGCGCATCGTCGATCCGCAGGGCGCTGACGTCGCGTGGGATGGCAAGTCGCAGGGCGATCTGCTGGTGCGCGGCCCCTGGGTGGTCCAAAGCTACTTCGGCCCTGATGGCGCCCAACCGCTGGTCAGCGATGAGACGGGCGCGCAGTGGTTCCCCACCGGCGACGTGGCCACGATAGACGCCGACGGCTACATGCAAATCACCGATCGCAGCAAGGACGTGATCAAGTCCGGCGGTGAGTGGATCGGCTCGATCGACCTGGAAAACGTCGCCATGGCGCACCCGGCGGTGGCGATGGCTGCGGCCATTGCTATTCCTCACCCGAAGTGGGATGAACGGCCCTTGCTGGTGGTGGTGCGCAAGCCGGGTACGGAAGTCACGCGCGAAGAATTGATCGAGCACTACAAAGGCAAGGTCGCCTCCTGGTGGGTGCCTGACGATGTGGTGTTCGTGGACGCCATTCCGATCGGCGCGACCGGCAAGATGCTGAAGAACAAGCTGCGCGAGCAGTTCAAAGACCATCGGTTGCCGGGGGTCTAAAAGGTTTGCGGCCCATGAAAACCACGCCGCAAAAAGCAAGCCCGGCGATTTGCCGGGCCCACATCAACGCAATGGAGACAAAATGAAAAAATCGAATATTCGGCGATTGGCCAGCTTGACTGTATTGTGCGCAATCACAGGCGGTGCTGCTGCACAGGAATCGCCATGGTTTGTACGCATGGGTGCCACATCGGTTCAACACCAGTCGGATGCAGATATTGCTGTTGGGGGGGGGGCAGTGCCCGGATCTGGTTTAAACCTGAGCGACGCCTCGGCCCTCACCGCCGAGTTTGGGTACTGGCTCACGCCATCGGTGGCCTTGCGAGGGCTGGTGGGTTTTCCGCTGCTGAAGACTCGTGCCGAAGGTCGCGGGACGCTGGCGCCTGTTGGCGAGTTGGGAAAGATCACTTATGCGCCTTTGGTGGTTACAGCGACTTACAGCTTTGACCTGGGGTCTGTCAAGCCTTACGTCGGTGCTGGAATTGGCTATGTCGGTATAACGGATACGAAAGACGGTGCACTGAAGAACCTGAAAGTGGACAGCGGGTTTGGTAGTGTGCTTCAGGTGGGCGTCGACATCCCCATCGACAAGACGTGGGGCGTGTTCCTCGACTACCGTAAGTTGTACTGGAAGACCAAAGCGACCGGAACGGTTCCCGCATTTGGAGGCGCACCCGCACAGGTTGATTTGAATCCGTCTCCATCCGCAGTGACCATCGGTGTATCCATGCGGTTTTAATGGCTCACCTTTGGCCTCGCGTCGTGTGTAGCAAACTGCGGGCACGCAATGTGTGGTCAAAGGTATTGACATCCCAGTCCATGCTGTGCCGCCCCTCATGCCACTGACAGGAGGGATTCTTATGACAGGACTGACGCGTCATCACCCATTGTTTGTTCCAGCGTATTGCCGTTTTCAATTCCGCCACCCCGACTTCTGCCAAACAATTTGTCAAGGAATAATACATGCGTCCAGCAGGTGAGAAAAGTAGGAGGACTTTGTCCGCCAAAACAGCCTTGACCCTGGCCGTGACCTCACTGTTTTATCCATGTGTCGATGCGCAGACGCTGGCGGACGTCGTGGTGACCGCCTCACGGGCTCAACAACGCAGTTTTGATGCGCCGGCCGCCATTCAGTCAATTGATCGCGACACGATTCAAAACGCCGGGCCTCAGGTCAATCTATCAGAATCGCTCAACCGGGTCCCAGGTTTGACGATCCTGAACCGGCAGAACTATGCGCAGGATCTGCAGCTGTCCATCCGTGGTTTTGGCGCACGCTCGACCTTCGGCATCCGGGGCATCCGTTTGCTGGTCGATGGCATTCCGGCCACCACGCCGGATGGCCAGGGCCAGGGATCGTCGATCAGCTTGACCTCCACCGAGCGTATTGAAGTGTTGCGCGGACCGCTGGCGCAAATGTATGGCAATTCAGCGGGCGGTGTGATCCAGGCGTTTACCCGGGATGCCCCCGAGCAAGCGGAAGTGGGGGCACAGTATTACCTGGGGTCCTTCGGCATGCAGCGCTCCGACTGGCAATACGCGGGACGTGCTGGCGACTACGGCCTTGTGGTCGACTACAGCACGTTTGACACCCAGGGCTACCGCGACAACAGCAAGACCGAGCGCAAGCAGTTCAACGGAAAGTTGAGTTTCAATGCCAGCGAAAAGACGCATGTGAATGTGGTTTTCAACCAGTTTGACATGCCCCTTGCCCAGGATCCTTTGGGCCTCACCGCCGCTCAGTTAGCCGCAAACCCGGCGCAGGCGGGGAATAATGCGGTCAGCCGACGAACCCGCAAAACGGTGCTGCAAAACCAGCTCGGCAGCTCGCTGGTGCACACCATTGATACAGAGCGGGCCGTGACTGCGCGTCTCTATTACGGCACCCGGGACAATCTTCAGTACCAGACACTGGGTGCAACCGGAGCATGGGTGGGGCTGAATCGACACTACTATGGCGCCGGCCTGCAGTACAACGCCCAGTCCAAACTAGGCGGCATACCGGTGCGGTGGGTCGCGGGGTATGAGTTTGATCGCTCCCAAGAGAAGCGTCAGGGCGGCGTTGCGGCACTGGGCGAAAAAGCGTCCACCACACGCAACGAAGACAATCGTGCCGAAAACAATGATGTTTTCATCCAAGCGAGCGCCCTGGTCTCGGACAAAGTATCGATGGTGGCAGGCCTGCGACACAGCACGGTCCGTTTGAGCAGCGCTGACAATTACCTCAGCGATGGCAACGGATCTGGTTCGGTCAGCTACCAGGCTGCCAGCCCGGTGCTGGGGTTGACCTACCATGCGTCCGATGACCTGAATCTGTACGCCAATTACGGCAAGGGGTTCGAGGGTCCCACGCTGGCTGAAGTCGCCTACAGTGGCGGGGGAACACCTGCATTCAATACCGCCATCAACGCGTCAAGCAGTCAGCATTACGAACTGGGGATCAAGTGGGCACCAAGTTCTCGGTTACGTCTTGATTTCACCCTGTTCCAGATCAACTCGGATGATGAAATCGTGGTCGCCAGAAGTAGCGGTGGTAACACCTCTTTCAAAAATGCACCGGGAACACGGCGAACAGGATGGGAACTTACGGGCAGCACCCAGCTAGCAGCCAATTGGCAAGCGACGTTGGCCGCAACCCAGATTGACGCGACCTTCTCACAGGCCTTTACCAGTGGCACGTCCGGCATAGCTTCCGGTAATCGTATCCCCGGCATCCCAAAGCATTTCATTTTCTCCGAGTTGCTGTGGTCGAGCCAGTCCCTGGACGGTGCAAAGAGGTTACCCAAGCCAGGCAGTCAGGTCGGCATCGAGTTCACGCAAGCCGGCCGACTGTATGCAAACGATACCAATACGGCGTCTGCCGATGGTTACGCTACCTTGAATTTGAAAGCAAGTCACGCCTGGGCAGTGGGTGCTGGCAGTCTGACGGTCTATGGCCGGATCGACAACCTCACCGATGCGCGTTACGTGGGGTCGGTCATTGTCAACCAGGCTTTGTCTCAGTTCTATGAACCGGCACCCGGAAGAACTTGGACACTGGGACTTCGTCTGATCTTGCCGCTTTGAATTGGTCGTGCTGGCCTGGGGTGAGGACTATGCGTATTGGCCTTGTGGGAGGTCGTGCTGTTGCGACCGTGGACAAGTCATTGAATACTGGCTTCATCTGCGTCCAGCCCAAGCCTTCGCTCAATCTTTTGTTGGTCCTGCATCGGTGGCAACGTTCAGAAATATCGGTCAAATCGTCTGCCACGATAATACGGTTGCGTCCGGCCGAGTTGGCCCGATACCTTGCCTGATCGGCTGCCTCACCCGCAACTTCCTTTTTTCCCCGATCGGTCGGATTGCGGCCGAGCGCTTCTTGCGCCAGGGGTGCCTTGAACATGGCTGCGTCAATGCTCTGCCAACGCCACGCGATACCTTGCACCTGGTCGTACTCAGTCAGCCCGGCTTTCCAGATGGCCTCGAAGGCGCCCGCTCTCTCCCATTCAAGAAATCGCTTGCGGACTGCGCTGGCACTGCCAAATCGCTCCTGGGGCAACGCTTTCCATTGACAACCCGTTCTCAGCACATACACGATGGCCTCGAACACCAGCCGCGCTGGCTTGGGTGGGCGACCAGCGCCGGGCTTGCGCACATACGCTTTGTCGGTAGGGCGCTCACGCACAGGCTCCGTTTCGTCGTATAAAAGTCTTTTGTCGCACCCCATGCCGACCGGTTTCAGGCAAGCAAGCCCCCAGACGTCAGCTTGAAGACCGCAACCGTTTGCACCAGCTCCTGCGCCTGCGATTTGAGGCTGGAAGCCGCTGCGGCCATCTCCTCCACCAGCGCCGCATTTTGCTGCGTCGCCTGGTCCATTTGCATCACGGCCTCGCCCACCTGCGCAACGCCTGCGGCCTGCTCGTTGCTGGCCGCACTGATTTCACCCATGAGGTCGGTGACCCGCTTGATGGCGCTGACTACCTTGGTCATGGTGGCACCTGCCTGGTCCACCAGCACCGCACCCTGTTCCACACGCTCCACACTGGCATTGATCAGGGATTTGATTTCCTTGGCGGCTTCGGCACTGCGTCCGGCCAGACTGCGCACCTCGCTGGCCACCACGGCAAAACCACGGCCCTGCTCACCGGCGCGCGCGGCTTCCACTGCCGCGTTCAAAGCCAGGATATTGGTCTGGAAGGCAATACCCTCAATCACGTTGATGATGTCAGCCATCTTCGTGGAGCCGTCGCTGATGCCTTTCATAGTTTCCACCACCTGGGCCACGACCTCACCCCCCTCCGTGGCAACGCTGGAGGCACTCATGGCCAACTGGTTCGCCTGGCGGGCGCCGTCTGCATTCTGCTTGACGGTGGCACTGAGCTCTTCCATGGAGGCCGCGGTTTCTTCCAGTGCACTGGCCTGGCTTTCGGTGCGGGCCGATAGATCGTGGTTGCCCGATGCAATCTCGGCGCTGGCAGTGGAAACGCCTTCGGCGCCCTGGCGCACGCTGGACACTGTCTTGACCAGGCTGGTCTGCATCTGCTCAAGGCTGATCATCAAGCGGCCGACCTCATCATTCGAACGCGCCACGATGCCCCCCGAAAGATCTCCTTGGGCAATGCGGCTCGCCACACCCACCGCATCCTCCAGCGGCCCGAGAACCGCCTTGCGCAGACCCCAGAAGATGGCCAGCAGCACCAAGCCCCCCAGCAAGTTGATGGTGAACACAACCGTCTGAACAAAGCTTACCGCCTCAGCTACCAGCGGGGCGAAAAGGTCGGAGTTGCGCTGTACGATCACCATTTCGGGTTGCAACCGCTCGACCAGCGCCGGGCTCACGGAGAGGCCGGGTTCGGCCTCGATGATCTTTCGCATGCGCTCCAGATCGTCGATGTCTTGGTGCGGCAAGTTGATGATGTCACCGAAACCGACCAGGCGGAACAGCCCCTGCTCGATCTTGAACAACTCGACATCAATCTGCGCGGCAATCCACTGCCCACGCCCAATCAAATTGAGCAGAACGTCCTTGTCGAGCGCAGGCGCCGATCCACCGGAGGTAACCCTTTGCATTGCGTGGGTCATCTGCATGACGGCCTCAAGGTGGTCCCGCTCAAGGTGGTGAAACCGCGCGGCCTTGCTAAGGTAGCGTCCGCCCAGCATCACCAGCACAGACACCACGAGTACGGCTATCAAACCAAAGCGAAATCTCTGGCGCAGGGTCAATCGGGACATTTAACAACTCCTGAAACTGAAAAGGATTTCCACACAAGTCCTGTCCAGCAATATCGGCTATCAAGGCACTTTTCTCAAACCCGTGAGACTCTCGTCAAACGAGCAGCCAGGCCCGGCTACGGGCTTCCCGCAAAGCGGCGGTGCGGTTTTTGACACCCAGTTTCGCGTACAGGTTGTGCAGGTGCCACTTGACTGTGCCCTCGGTCAACATAAGCCGCCCCGCCACTTCGCTGTTGGACAGGCCATCAGCCAACAGGCGCAGGATTTGCAGTTCGCGCTCGGTCGGCCGCTCCTGGTCGGTGTGTACCGCAGCCTGGCGCGCAATAGCGGAACCCGTGGCAGACAGCAGCGTGCGCGCGTACAAAAGCGCGGGGGTTGGGCTCTGCGGCTTGTCGACCACTCGGCGCAGGAGGCTCTCTAATTCGGCACCCTCGTCAAGGTACAGACGCACGTAGCCGTTCGAGGCAGCAATGCGCAGGCTTTCCATCAACGCACTGTGGGCCTCGTCCACGTTCCCCGTCCGGTCGAGCGCCAGTGATCGCAGCATCAGCAATTCGGCCAGCTTGTGCTGCTGGTGACTGCGCCATGCCCGCCCAATGCCGGAATCGACCCATTGCAAGGCAAGTTCTGGCCGGCCCTGTGCGAGATCGAGCCGTGCCCAGAGTCGCTCAGCTTTGTCGCGGTGAAGGCTGGTGTGCGGCGCTTGCGGTAGCAGGCCGTGTTCGACCGCCATGCGCCGTGCAGCCTCGGCATCTCCGGCCCGCACGAGCAGGAGGGCGCGTTCGGCCACCATCGTCAACCGCAGACGCGCGAAGCCGCGCGCCAGCCCGACCCGCTCACCCTCGGCTGCCACGTCGAGTGCACCCGAGATGTCGCCCCGCGCCGCTTGCAGACGTGACGCCGCCACATAACCCGCAACCATCGCATCCACGATGCCCTGGTGCGGCAGCAGCGGCAAGGCCGCTTCTGCTTCCACCATCGCGCCCGCGCAATCGTTGCGTTCATAGAGCAGCAAGGCGCGGATCGCGCGCAGCATGGCCACCAGTCCGGTGGCCCCAGGCACAAAAGCTGGTGCTTCGGTCAGCGCCGAGGAAGCGTCTGCCAGGGCATCCCTATGCCGCCCTGCCTTGAGCAGTGAGGCGGCCGATACCACTCGCACCCACATCAGCCCGTAAGGCGAAGGAATGGCATCGAATTTAACTTGCGCCTCGCGCAAGGACTGGGCGGCTTCGGCAAAGCGTCCATTGCATTTGTGCGCATAGGCCAGAACCGTCTGCGCGGCACCGTGGTCGAAGGGGTCCGAGTCCGGCGGCGGTCCAGCCAGCCACTGGCGCACAAAAACTTCGGCATCCGCCGCGTCATCACGCAGGGCTGCGAGCACACCCCGCTGGAGAACCGTTGTGCCCAGGGTCGTGAGTGCGACGGCCGAGCACGTCTTGCCGCAGGCGCGCTCGATTCGCGCCAGCCACGACGCCGCTTCGGCATAACGGCGCAGAAATATGAGCGCCCACGCCGCATACAACATCAATTCGCTATCCAGCTCGGCGCTGCGTGACTCCACTTGCGTGAGCATGTCCATGAACGTTTCGTGCCGGCCCTCGCCTTTCACCAGCTGACGTGCACAACCGGTCAGATAGGACGATGCAAGCATCGCGTCGTTCCCCTCCAGTGCTGTGCGGATGGCCCGGTAACCCTCGCCACGGGTATGCCACCATTGGGCACAACGCGAACGCAACGCTGACGCGCCAGAGCCCGCCGCGTCAATCAATCGCGTCAGCGCCCGCTCAGCCACCAGTGCATGCAAAGCGTAGAACGGTTCACCTGCCACGAGTCCTCGACGCTGCACGATGCCCAGCCGTTCCCCCTCGGCGATCGCCTCCGCACCCTCGGGCGCATCGAGCGCGGCCAGCAGCGCCATTGTGAAGTCGCCAACAGCGGCCATCACGAACAGCGCCTGCTGGCGGGCCGGCGCCATGCCCAGAAAGAAGCTTTCATAGACAAAGCTGTCCATCAGCATGTTGCTGCTTTCGGCGGACTCCTGCAAACCGCCACGACTGGCTATCGCAAGCCGAACCAGTGTCGGCCAACCCTCGGTGATGCCGAGGATGCTGTCTATCTCGTCGTCCTGCGCCGACAAGCCGCAACGGCGCGCCAACTCTCGAACGTCCTGCGCGTCGAACCTCAGATCGCGCTCCGTCACCCAGCGCACCAGCCCGCGCGAGGTCATGGTGGTCAGATCGAGTTCCATCCCGTCCCGGCCGCAAACCACGAAGCGCACATGGTCAGGCGCAGCGACCAGCAGACGGCTCAGGATGAAAGCACTCTTGCTGCCGCGCAGCGCATGCACATCGTCGAAGAACAGCACCACGGGCCGGGGGCGTTCGCCAAGAGCCTGCAACAACTCCATCAGGCCGCTCTCGACCGCTGCCGCCGCGTCGGGAGCGGTCATCGCGAGGGGCTCCGACGGACCTCCGACGGCCTTCAGCAAGGAGTGCACGAAGAAAACGGGATCGCGCCAGGAAGCGTCGAGCCCGACCCACAGGGGGTCGGCGTCGTCTTTGCAAGCGCGAAACCATCCTCCCGCCAGCGTCGTCTTGCCATAACCGGCTGGCGCAAAGACAGCGACGATTCGATCGCTCATGGACAAAGGCAGAAGTGCGCGCCGCGTCACCGTGGCCGATGTATCGCCTGGCGGCACCCACTCACTCGCCGTCTGAGACAACGACGACGCCGGAGCGGCGAGAGGGGAAACGCAAGATGTCATTTTGGGATGGGTTATTTCATGGCGGCGCGAAAATGATGACCCTGCAGTATTCTTGCGATCAGACCGCCCGGAATCGCGGCAGTGCCATGCCGCCCCCGGCGGGCTCGCAGACCAACTCGACTGCCATGTCGAAACCCACAAGCGATGGGTCGGCGCCGGCAAAGGAGCTGATCATCCGCGGTCCTTCTTCGAGTTCGACCAGGATCACGGCATAGGGCGTATCCTGCTTGAAGGCCGGCCCGGGCGCCCGGTGAACGACGCTAAAGGAGTGCACTTTGCCGCGGCCGCTTGCGGCACGGTGCTCCAGGCGCTCGCTGCCGCACGCGCGGCAGATGGCCTGCTGGTAGTACTGCACGTGGCCGCACGCCTGGCAGTGTTGCAACAGCAATTTGCCCTCGTTGATGCCCTTCCAAAAAGTTTGCGAATCCGCATCCGGCATGGGCAGCGGCTTGATGTGGGCGTCTTGGGGATTGATCACAGCGTCGCCTCCGTTCCCAAAATAGTCGTCGCGTTGGTTGCGAAGCCTGCCCCCAGGCTGTGTACCAGTCCGAGTTCGGCACCCGCCACCTGGCGTTCGCCGCAGCGTCCGCGCAACTGGTTGATGACCTCGTAAAAGTGGAACAGGGAGCCCGGCATGCCCGAGTGCGCGAACGACAGCAGGCCGCCGTGCGTGTTGCATGGAATGGCACCGCCGTAGGTCATCTGACCATCATCGACAAAAGGCCCGCCCTCGCCCTTGGCACAGAACCCAAGGTCCTCCAGCATCATGATCACCGTGCCGGTGAAGCAGTCATAGACCCCGGCCACGTCAATGTCCTTGGGTCCGCAGCCGGCCATGGCATAGGCTTTGGCACTCGACTGCACCGCGCCGGTGGCAGTGAGCGAGGGCATCAAGAAGATGTGCTCGTGCGTGTAGCATTCGCCGCCACCCAGGATGTAGACCGGCTTGGCAATGCCCAAGGCCTTGGCACGCTCGGCCGAAGTGACGATGAAAGCCGCACCGCCGTCCGAGATCAGCGAGCAGTCCAGCTTGTGATAGGGGGTTGTCACCATGCCGGAATTGAGCACGTCGTCAACGGTGAGTGGGTCGGTCATCTGCGCCCCCGGCGTGCGGCGTGCGTGTTCACGGTGGATCACCGCCACCTTGGCCAGCTGCTCGGAGGTGGTGCCGAATTCCTTCATGTGCCGGTGCGCGGTCATGGCGAAGGTGTTGGCCACGGGAATGCCGAATGGCATCTCGTATTGCTGGTCCCGGCTTTCGGTCATCGAGCGCAAGGCGAGGTCGGGCGACAGGCCGGTCAGCAGGCTGTCTCCACCGACCACCAGCACGGTTTCGGCCAGGCCGCCGGCAATCGCGGCGGCGGCGATATTGAACATCGTCGCCGCCGTGGCGCCCGAGACCTGCAGCGTGTTGGAGAATGTGGGCTGGATGCCGAGGTACTCGCTGAAGGCGACGCTGAAACGATGGAACGGCGAGGCGAAGGCAGCGCTTGACAGCACGCCGTCCACCTCGTGCTTGCCGATGCCGGCGTCGGCCAGCGCCTTGCCCGCCGCATCAGCCGCCAGCGCGAGTGCGCTCTTGCCCGGCACGCGCCCGACCGCCGAAAGACCGGCGCCGATGATCGCGGTCTGGCCGCGAAGCGTCTGTCTCGATGACGAGGAAGACGATGGTTTGAAACTTGTCATGGTGATTCAGAATGGGGACGATCTGAGGCTGCGGGGACGCGCAAATGCTGGCGCAATTGCGCCTTGAGGATTTTGCCCACCGGATTGCGCGGAATCACGTCGATCAGCTCCATGCGCTCAGGCAGCTTGTAGGTCGCCACGCCGATCTGCTTCAGGTGCGCGACGATGTCTTCCAGCGTCGGTGGCCGCGCCTTGTCCTTGGGCACGACCATGATGCAGGTCTTCTCTCCCATGATGTCGTCGGGCACAGCCACCGCCGCCACCTCTTGCACGCCAGGGTGGGTCAGCACCAGATTCTCCACCTCGGCAGCGCTGATATTGAAGCCGCCGCGGATGATGATGTCTTTCTTGCGGTCAAAAAAGCCAATGTGGCGCTCGTCACGCACGATGAAGAAATCGCCGGTACGAAAGAAGCCGTCCGGAGTGAACGAATTCGGCGCAAGGTCGGGCCGTCG
>Ga0115561_1002860_pt1 | contig 11367 bp, 6 predicted proteins | sample COGITO_mtgs_1105_4_FD_87201 | JGI IMG/M metagenome (GOLD analysis project Ga0115561, IMG submission 87201) | Pelagic marine microbial communities from North Sea - COGITO_mtgs_110512 | ecosystem: Environmental > Aquatic > Marine > Epipelagic | place: Germany:Helgoland, sampling site Kabeltonne...
AGGAAGTATTGCGTCAACAATTCTTCTGGCAGAATGTTCTATCATATTTGATCGGATTGCCATTTTCTCCTTTACAATAGCTATGATTTTCACATAATCAACTGTATGATTCAAATCATCTGTTTTTTCAACTTCCACTGTATCCGCCTCAACCCAAACATTTACTATAAAGTGTCCGCCTAAAACCGCTTCTTCTGGTAAGTGGCCATGATAAGCAAAAACTCTTATTCCTTCTACGGTAATTAATCCCATTAGTTAATTTTTTCTAAAGCTGTTTCCATTCTTTTAATCGTCTCTTCTTTACCTAAAAGAGAAGCAATATCAAAAAGAGAAGGTCCCATCCCAAGTCCTGTTAAACAAACTCTAAAAGCGGGTAACAATCTTCCCATTCCTAACTCATTTTCCTCCAAGTATTTTTTAAATTCTACTTCAATATTTTCAGAAGAAAAATCAGATAATACTGATAATTTATTTTTTAATTCCAACACATATTTGGGAGTATCTTCTTTCCATTTTTTACGAATTGTTTTCTCATCATAAATAGTAGGTACAGAAAAATAATATTTTCCTTCTTCCCACATATCTTTTACAAAAGTGGCTCTTTCTTTCAACTGCTCACAAACAGTTTCTACAAAATTATCTTCAGCCTCTACCCCATTTTCTTTTAAGATAATTTGTAAATCTTGTGCTAATTCTTCTCTAGATTTTGACCTTAAATATTGTTGATTGAACCATCTGGTTTTATCAAAATCAAACTTTGCTCCTGCTTTTCCTACTCTCTCTAAACTGAAAGCTTCAATCAATCCTTCCATAGAGAAAATTTCTTGTGTAGTTCCTGGGTTCCATCCTAAAAAGGAAAGCATATTTATAAAAGCTTCCGATATGTAACCGCTCTCTCTGTATCCTGAACTAATTTCTTTTGTTTCAGGATTCGTCCACTCAGTTGGAAAAACCGGAAATCCTAATCTATCTCCATCACGCTTACTTAACTTCCCGTTTCCATCTGGCTTTAGAATCAAAGGTAAATGTGCAAATTGTGGCATTGCATCCTCCCATCCTAAATATCGGTATAATAAAACATGTAAAGGGGCTGATGGCAACCACTCCTCTCCTCTTATTACATGGGAAATTTTCATCATATAATCATCAACTATATTTGCCAAATGATAAGTTGGCATACCATCCGATTTAAAAATAACTTTATCATCCATATTATTGGTGTTTACTACAACCCACCCTCTAATAATATCGTTTAGTTTCACTTCTTCATTTCTAGGCATTTTTATGCGGATAACATACGTCTCTCCCGCATCCATCCTTATTTTCACCTCATCTTCTGATAGAACTAAAGAATTTTGCATTGTAGTACGCGTTACTGCATTGTATTGTGGTGAAGGAACGCCTGCTGCTTTCATTCTCTCTCGCATTGCAGTTAACTCTTCTGTAGTGTCAAAAGCATAATAAGCAAAACCATCTTTTACCAATTGCTCAGCATAAGGCAAATACAAATCCTTTCTTTCCGACTGCTTATAAGGTCCAAAATCTCCCCCAGCAACAACTGATTCATCAAACTCGATTCCACACCATTTTAAAGATTCAATAATATATTGTTCGGCTCCTTCTACAAATCTTGCTTGATCGGTATCTTCAATTCTCAAAATCATTTTCCCACCTTTATTTTTGGCAAAAAGGTAATTGTAAAGAGCTGTTCTTACTCCTCCAATGTGTAATGGTCCTGTCGGACTTGGTGCAAATCGTACTCTTACTTCTGACATTGTATTTTATTTTTCGTTTGCAAAGATAAGATTTATCAAGTAATATAGTTTTATGAAAAGCCGTTAAAAATTGTACTTTTGCAATGATGAATACTGAGCCTAAAATAGAACTGTTTGAAAAACTGAATAAATTCGTTAAACGATTTTATACCAATCAGCTAATTAAAGGGGGTATTTATTCTTTAGCGGTACTGACTATCTTCTTTATTCTTTTTTCGACTATTGAACATTTCACACAATTTGGAGTAGGAAGTCGAACCTTTTTATTCTGGACTTATCTTACAGTTAATACACTAATTGCTATAAAATATATTCTTATTCCATTACTTCATTTGTTGAGTTTTGGGAAAATATTAAGCCATAAACAAGCGGCAAAAATTATCGGAACTCATTTTACTGAAGTTGGAGATAAGCTACTAAATATTCTGGAATTACAGGATATGAGTGCGAGTGAAAATGCACTAATAAATGCGAGTATTCAGCAAAAAATAAACGATATAAAACCCATTACTTTTGGGAATGCAATTAATTATTCTGATAATAAGAAATATACAAAATGGATACTTATTCCACTTGCAATAATCTTACTTTTCATCATTTCTGGGAAACAATACATACTTACAGAAAGTTCAGCCAGAATACTAAAACACAATACTTTTTTTGAACCAAAAGCACCATTCCAATACCTTATTTTAAACCCTAAACTAGAAGTAATTCAATTTGAAGATTATAAGCTAGCGATAGAAATAATAGGAAATGAAATTCCTAATGAAGTATTTATTCAATCAAATGGTAATTCATTTCGTTTTAAAAGAAATAGTAATACTACTTTTGAGTACCTATTTAAAGGTGTGAATAATGACATTCAATTTCAATTCTTAGCAGGAGGCTATAAAAGTGAAAACTATACTTTGAAAGCACTCCCACAGCCTAAGGTGGTAGATTTTAGTCTGCAATTAAAATATCCAAACTACACCAAAACAAAAAATGAAACCATAAAAAATAATGGAGATATAATTATTCCTGAAGGAACTAGCGTACAATGGCAAGTGAAGCTACAGAATACAGAGCATGTCTATTTTGTTTTTTCTGAAAGCAAACACAACCAAAGCACAAAAAATACATTTACTTATAAAAAATCTTTTTTCACTAGTACTCCATATCAAATAATCACCCAAAACAAACATCAGCTAAGTGACACATTATCCTATTATATAAAAGTTATTCCTGATGCCTACCCAGTAATTAAAGTAAGCCAGAGTTATGATAGTACAAATGCTCAGTTTTTGTTTAGCGGAGAAATTGAGGATGATTATCTATTAAAAAAATTTATTTTTTATTATCAAAATACGAGTAATGACACAAGTCCTTTAATAAGTCAGCAGTTAACAATTAAACAACTATCAAAAGAACTTTTCTTTTTTACTTTCAATTTTAATGATTTAAAATTAGCAGCTGGAGATGAGATAGCATACTATTTTGAAGTCTTTGACAATGATGGTGTAAATGGATCAAAAAGCACAAAAAGCAAGCGTTTTTCATACAAAGAAACAACAAAAGAAGAGTTAATCTTAAAAAAGGATGGTGAAAACAAAAAAACAAAAAGCGGACTTAACAAGTCAATATCACTTGCTAATGAAATTAAAAAAGATATTGCAGAACTGAATAAATCCATTTTAGAAAAGAAAAAAATAACTTGGGAAGACAGGCAAAAAGCTAAAGAAATTCTTAAAAAACAGAAACAATTAGAAAAACAAATTAAAGATACCCAACAAAAAAATAACGATAACCTTAGGAACAAAGAAAAATTAAATTCTTCAATACTGGAAAAGCAAAAACAACTACAGGAATTAATGAATAAAGTACTTGATGAAGAGACCAAAAAACTCTTACAGGAAATGGAAGAAATGATGGAAAAGGCTGATAAAGAAAAATTGAAAGATTTACTAGATAAATTAGATGAAGAAAACTCAGATTTAGAAAAAGAATTAGATAGAGAGCTAGAGCTATTTAAACAATTAGAATTTGAGCAGAAAGTAGAAGAAACACTTGAGAAGATAGAAGAGCTTAAAAAAGAACAGGAAGCATTAAAAAAAGAAACTGAACAAGGTAAGTTAGAAAAAGAAGAGCTTGCTAAAAAACAAGAAGGGCTAAGTAAAAAAATGGAGGATTTGAAAAAGGATTTGCAAGATATCAGAAAGAAAAATATGGAGCTAGAGGATAAAAATAAAATTCCTGATACAAAAGCTCAAGAAGAAACTATAAAACAAAAAATGCAAGAGAGTAAGGATTCTCTGGAAAAAGGAAAGAAAAAGAAAGCTAAAAAAGCACAAGAAGAAGCAATTAAGGAACTAGAAGAATTAGAGCAGCAACTACAAAGTATGCAGAAAAGTAGCTCCGAGCAAAAGCCCCAAGAAGATATGGAGACTTTAAGAAAAATACTAGAGAATTTGGTAACTCTCTCTTTTAATCAGGAAGAATTAATGCTACGCGCTAATAATATTCCTAAAAATAGTGCTGAATTTATACAGGTTGTGAAGCAACAAAACAAACTGGCTGACGATAGCCAAATTATTGAAGATTCATTATTAGCACTAAGCAAAAGAGTTGTTCAAATACAAGCAACTATCAATAAAGAGATAGCCGCTATCAATAATAATATGATAAAGTCAACAAATGAATTGGAGGAAAGACAAGTGAGAAAAGCAGCAGAACGCCAGCAATTTGTAATGACTTCTACTAACAATTTGGCTTTACTTTTATCAGAAATACTGGAGCAAATGCAAAAAGATTTAGCCAATAAAACACCTGGTAAAAAACAATGCAACAAACCTAATCCTAATTGCAAAAAGCCATCAATGTCAGAATTAAAAGATGCCCAAAAGAAACTGAACAAAAAAATGAAAGAAGGAAAAAAGGGTGAAAAAGGGAAGAAGGGAGAGAAGAATTCAAAAAAATTGATGCAGCTAACAAAACAACAGGAATCTATAAGAAAACAGTTAATGGAATTAAGAGATGAACAAGGAAAAAATGGCGAAAAAGGAAAGCTTGATAAGATTCTGGAGGATATGGAAGAGAATGAAACAGATATCATAAATAATAGAATAACACAAGAAACGATAACACGGCAAGAAGAAATTCTTACTCGATTACTTGAAGCCGAAAAATCCGAAAGAGAGCAAGGAGAGGATGATCAACGAAAATCAACTGAGTGGAATTACACGCCTAATAATACAACTGAACAATACTTGGAGTATAAAAAGAAAAAAGAACAGCAAGAAGAGCTTTTAAAAACAACGCCTGTACAACTAAAACCCTATTATAAAAAGAAGGTAAACACTTATTTCAATACCTTAATAAAAGAAGAAAAATGATAGATTTTCAGTACATAGAAAATGATAAACTGAGCAATACTGAAGATCTAAACTTATGGATCAATAATGTTATCAAAGAGGAAGAAATGATAATAGGTGAACTTGTCTATGTACTCTGTAATGATGAGTACTTACTTAAAAAAAATATCCAATTTCTAAACCATAACACTCTTACTGATGTAATTACTTTTGATTATTCTGATGATAAAATTATAAGTGGAGATATACTTATAAGTACTGAAAGAGTAGTTGAAAACGCTAAAATATTCAATGTTAATTATTTAACTGAATTACACAGAGTGATAGTACACGGTTTACTACATTTGCTCGGCTATAAAGACAAGATTGAAAAAGACGCAAATACAATGCGAGAAAAAGAAAATTATTACTTAAATAAATTTACAAATAACTGATTATCAATATTTTTGATATGATTCTAGTAAAAACAATATGAAATTAGAAGAAGTGTATGATGTGATAATAGTAGGGGGAGGGCATGCTGGTTGTGAAGCAGCACATGCTGCAGCAACTCTTGGTTCAAAAGTACTATTGGTAACACAAAATTTAGAAACTCTAGCACGTATGTCTTGCAACCCTGCTATGGGTGGTGTGGCAAAAGGCCAAATAATTAGAGAAATAGATGCTTTAGGAGGAATGTCAGGCATTATTACTGACGCTTCAACTATTCAGTTTAGAATGCTAAATAAAAGTAAGGGACCCGCAATGTGGAGTCCAAGAGCACAATGTGATAGAAAAGTATTTGAGAAAGAATGGCGTAAAGGACTTGAGGGAAATAAAAACATTGATTTCTGGCAAGATACTGTAGATAATATAACTACTAAAAAGGGAGGGGCTACAGGAGTAATCACTAAAATGGGAGTTGAAATATCAGCAAAAAGTGTCGTGCTATGTAACGGAACTTTCTTAAACGGACTTATTCATCTAGGTAAAAAGAATTACAAAGGAGGCCGTTCAGGAGAGCCATCAGCTGAAGGAATCACAAAGCAATTGATTGATTTAGGATTCACAAGTGGAAGAATGAAAACTGGTACACCCCCACGATTAGATGGTAGAACAATTGACTATTCAGTAACTGAAGAACAAGCAGGAGATGAGAATACTGTCAGTTTTTCATACATGACTAAAGAGAAAATAAAAGATCAACATTCTTGTTTTATAACTTACACTTCACCAGAAGTACATGCGATATTAAAAGAAGGATTTGAAGATTCTCCAATGTTTACAGGCAGAATAAAGGGAGTAGGAGCAAGATACTGCCCTTCAATTGAAGATAAAATAGATCGATTTGCAAGTAAAGATAGGCATCAGTTATTTATCGAACCAGAAGGACGCGATACTGTTGAAATCTATTTGAATGGATTCTCAACTTCACTTCCTGAAGCTGTACAGCTTAAAGCATTGAGAAAAATTAAAGGTCTTGAAAAAGTAAAAATGTTTAGAGCAGGATATGCTATTGAATATGATTATTTCCCACCAACACAACTTAAACATACACTAGAAACCAAACTCGTAAATAACCTCTTCTTTTGCGGTCAGATAAATGGTACTACAGGATATGAAGAAGCTGCAGCTCAGGGACTAATGGCAGGTATAAATGCTCATCAAAATACGCATGAAAAAGAAGAGTTTATTTTAAGTAGATCGGACGCTTATATTGGTGTATTAATAGATGATCTAATAACAAAAGGAACTGAAGAGCCATACAGAATGTTTACATCTCGTGCTGAATACCGCTTACTTTTAAGACAAGACAATGCAGATATCAGACTTACTAAAAAAGGGTACAAATTAGGACTTGCTAAAATTGAAAGACTGGAACAACTTGAAAAGAAAGAAATTGAAACTGCAGCACTTATTAAATTCTTAACAATACAGAGTATAGACCCAAATGACATAAATCCTGTGTTAGAAAAATTAGGAAGCGCAGTTTTAAAGCAAAAAGTTAAAATTAAAGCAGTACTATCAAGGCCCCATATTACTCTAACTGACCTATTAGTTTGTGAGGAATTAGATAGGTACTTAAAAGTAAAAAAGTGTACGATCGAAGCAATTGAACAGGCTGAAATTGAAATAAAATATTCAGGTTATTTAAACAAAGAAAAGGAGTCAGCTGAAAAACTATCAAGACTTGAGAACATTAAAATTGTTAAAGATTTTAAATTTGATAAACTGCATTCTATATCAACTGAGGGCAGAGAAAAACTAACTGCTATACAACCAAAAACTATAGGGCAAGCATCAAGAATAAGTGGAGTTTCACCTTCTGATATTAATGTACTTTTAATCTACTTAGGAAGATGATATTATTAGGTAATTGTCCTCTTTGTTCAGGAAGTAATTTGTTAAAGAAATTTGACTGCATAGATCACTCAACTTCTAAAGAAAAATTCACAATTGTTTCATGTGAAACATGTGAGTTTACCTTTACCAATCCAAGACCAAAAGATAATTCATTAGGAGAGTATTACGAGTCAGATATGTATATTTCTCATACAAACAACAACAAAGGACTGTTTAATTGGATGTATCATACAGTTAGAAAATATGCAATTGGAACGAAATTAAATCTTCTTAAAAGAACATCGAAAAATAAAAACCATCTAGATATCGGATGTGGAACAGGAGAGTTTTTAAATGCTTGTAAAAATGCAGGATATAAAACAAAAGGGATAGAGCCTTCAAAACTTGCAAGAGAACAAGCAATCAAAAACTTCAATCTATCAGTTAGTGAAAACACAAATTTAAATCAATTTAAAAATAATCAATTTGATTCAATAAGTATGTGGCATGTTCTAGAACACGTCCCCTCTTTAAACAAAACAATAGAAGAGTTTAACAGAATACTGTCAAAAAATGGTAAAGTTATTATTGCCGTTCCTAATCACAAAAGTTGGGATGCAAAATATTATAGAGAATTCTGGGCGGGCTGGGATGTTCCAATTCATTTATGGCATTTTTCAAAATTAAGTATTGAAAAACTATTTCTTAAATATAATTTTAAGCTAGTAGAAAAAAAACCAATGTTATTTGATTCTTTTTATGTTTCATTACTTAGTGAAGAATTTAAAAATGGTAGGAAAAATTTTGTTAATGGATTTATAATTGGCTTAATATCAAATGTTATTGGTATTTTTACAAAAAGAGGATGCTCAAGCATCATTTATGTCTTCGAGAAACAATAAAAGCATTCTAAGCTCATTTAAGAGCGCTTGAGATCATTGCCTGATCCAATGATAAAAAATTAAAGTTTATTCCTTTTATAGAATCTAACTAAACAACTGATTATCAATAGAATAAAAAAAGTAAGATGTTTTGATGATAATTATATACCTTTGTAATATGAAAAAAATCATTTTAATAATGTTGTGCTCTACGATTTACTATAATAGTATTGGACAGTGCAACCCACCAATTAATGTTTACAGTTCAAATATAAATTATTATAATGCAGATGTTAATTGGAATTACCAAACGAATATTAATAACTATAAGATTCGTTACAAATTAGTTGGGGCAACTTCTTGGTCGTACAAAAATAATATTGATTCTTTAGCTTTAACAGAAAACCTAAATAGTCTAATGCCACAAAATTTTTATATTTGGCAAATAAGAAGCTATTGTGACACAATAGGGACAAACTACTCTACGTGGTCAATTGCAGATACATTCTATACTAATACATTAAACTGCCCCAGTATAACGGGACAATTTACAAATAATATTAGTTACAACAACGCTACATCAAACTGGGCCATAAATACTAATGTAGATAGATACAAAATTCGATATAAAATTTATGGAAGTTCAAATTGGTCATTTCTAGGGCCTATATTTCAACCAACTAATAATAGAATAATTCCTTCATTACAACAGAATACAACATACGAATGGGAAGTTATGGCTTTTTATGATTCAACCTCATTGTGCGCATCATTATGGTCAATACCAGATACTTTTAGCACAGCTACATTTATCTATTCAGCATTCAATCCAATAATAACGAATACTATTGGCAACACAATTTGCAACAATGCTACTAAACTAACATTGTTTGCAAGCCAGTCATTAAACGAGCCTGATATAGGAGGTTCAACAATAACTTCAGATGGAGGTTCATTCAATATCCAATCTATATCAATTGGAGATTCAGTAGGTTATGCAATAATGAATACTAGCACGCAAATAATTTCAGCAACATTAAAAGCGGGAATTATTACAGGACAAAACTATGCTATAATTAATTCTTATGATAGCTCTGGAGTAATAATAGGATTCTTTGCCATAGAAAATACCAATGGAGGAATAAAAATAAGCTCAACATCCCCAAATGACGGCAATGATTATACTAGCGGATTTACAAGTGAGGTAAATTTCAATAACCTATTTATCAATCCAAATATTAATGGTCCTTTAAATTTTTATACTGATATTCAGTCTGAACTTAACCATCAATTTAATGATACGGCAACAGTGATAATTAACTGTACTAGTTCAATTTCAGAAGATAGTCAGAAAAATAAAATAAGTTTTGAAATTTATGATTTATTAGGAAGAAAAACAAAATTTAAAGACAATACAATACTTATATATAAGTATTCAAATGGAGAAATCAGAAAAATTATTACCCTAAAAAAATAGTGACCTAGGAGGGACTCGAACCCCCAACCGTCAGAGTCGAAATCTGATATTCTATCCAGTTGAACTACTAGGCCTAAAGCGCAAAAATAAACTTTAATTAAGTATTACAATTTTTTATCTATTAAGAAGTTATCTGATTGTATTATAGTATTATTGCTATTAGATTATGAAAAAACTTTTCTTATTATTTTTACCATTTTTGATTAACGCACAAGATGTACCAATTGGTTATTGGAAAGATTACCAATCCTACACTAGCGCTAGCTACATAACAGAAGCTGAGAATAAGATTTATTGTGTAACTAATGGCGGACTCTTTTACATCAACAAAACAGACAACACAATTAATAGAATATCAAAAGTAACAGGACTCTCTGATGTTGGAATAAAGCATGTCGATTATTCTGAAACATTAAAGACAACCGTAATTACTTATGAAAATTGTAATATTGATCTTATAAAAAATAATCAAATTATTAATATTTCAGATATAAAAAGGAAAGAGATTACCGGACTGAAATTAATCAATAATATTACATTAAGAGATGGGATAGCTTACCTTTCATGCACCTTTGGATTGGTTTTAGTTGATTTAGAAAATGAAGAAATAAAAGACACATATAAAATTGGTCAAAATGGTAATTTTGAAGGGATAAATAGTTGTACTTTTAACAGTAATAATATTTTTGTAGCTTCAGAAGGGGGCGTATATTATGCAGATAAAAACTCTTCAAGTTTATTTGACTATAATAGCTGGATATTGGATACAAATAGAAGGGAAAATTATCAAACTATTTTCGCAATAGGAGATTCAATTTGGGTTGGGAATCGGAACAGTTTCTACAATAATAACTCTTTATTCCTATCATTTAATGATACTATATTAAAGTATAATAATCTCTTATTAAATGCGGACACTTTACTTAATAATCAATTAGAAGATATTAATTTTATTTATTCCGATAGTGAAGGATCTATATGGGTAGCAGATGAAAAAAATGGTCTTTTAAAATTTACAAATTCACAGTATCAAGAAAGTTTTATACCTGATGGACCTAAGGAAAATAGTATTTTCAGTCTTGAATTTCTATCCAATAAATTATATGCATGTCATGGCGGGCACATTAACTTTGGATCACTTTGGAATAAAAATGGCGCGTCTGTAATGAGTGGATTTGAAGTCTGGAGAAATTATGATTATTACGAACTTAAAAACGCAAGAGATATAGTTGCAGTTGCAGAATATAATGGCTCAGCTTATTTTGCTTCTTATTATAATGGTGTAGTTGAAGTAAGAGATGATGAAGTTATAGAGCGTTATTCAAACACCAATACAAATGGAGCTCTTGATACAATTGCAAATTGGGAGAATGATAGGAAAATGGCCATAGCAGACCTTAAATTTGATGATTTCGGAAATATGTGGGGCTTAGTTTCTAGAGTAACAAATCCTCTATTTGTAAAAACAAAAAATAATGAATGGTATAACTTTCAACTTTCACCAACTAAACATTTTCATTATGATGAGATTCTGATAGATGACAATAATCAGAAATGGG
>Ga0115561_1002864_pt1 | contig 11354 bp, 10 predicted proteins | sample COGITO_mtgs_1105_4_FD_87201 | JGI IMG/M metagenome (GOLD analysis project Ga0115561, IMG submission 87201) | Pelagic marine microbial communities from North Sea - COGITO_mtgs_110512 | ecosystem: Environmental > Aquatic > Marine > Epipelagic | place: Germany:Helgoland, sampling site Kabeltonne...
AGGATTTTTCTTTCCAGTTGTACCGAAAGATCAAGCTAGAATTAGAGTCCAAATTTCTGCTGCACACACTCGTAAAAACTTAGAAAAAGCTATAGCAGCTTTTACTAAAGTTGGGAAGGAATTAGGGATGATATAAAGGTTATAAACAATAATAGTTAATAATACTTTGCGGAATAGTAAAAAAGTGTAATTTTGCAACCCTTTTATTAAGGACTAAATAAACATATATACAGTGGATACATTAAGTTACAAAACATTATCAGCAAATAAAGAAACAGCAAACAAAGTATGGTTTGTTGTTGATGCTGAAGGACAAGTTCTTGGAAGAATGGCATCAAAAATTGCTAAAATTCTAAGAGGAAAATACAAAACAAATTTTACTCCTCATGCGGATTGTGGTGATTACGTTATCGTAATTAATGCAGGAAAAATCGTAATGACAGGAAATAAAATGGAAGATAGAAGAATATTTTCTCATACAGGATATCCTGGTGGACAAAAAAGAATTTCTCCTTCTGCAATGTTAGAAAAAGACGAATCATCAGTTGTAAAACATGCAGTTAAAGGAATGTTGCCTAAAAATAAATTAGGTGCAGCTATCTTAAAAAACTGTTATATTTATTCAGGTACTGAGCATGAGCAAGAAGCTCAGAAACCAACAAATCTTAACTTAAACGACTTAAAATAATCATGGATACAATTCACACAATTGGTAGAAGAAAAGCATCTGTTGCTAGAATCTACATGTCAGAAGGAAAAGGAAACATTACTGTAAACGGTAAAGACTTTAAAGAGTATTTTCCTGTTGATACTATGCAATTTAAGTTAGAACAACCATTCAATATTGCTGACCTTGCAGGTAAGTTTGATGTAAAAGCAAATGTAAATGGAGGTGGTACTACTGGGCAATCTGAAGCTATTCGTTTAGCAATTTCAAGAGCGCTTTGTAAATTAGATCCTGAAAATAGAATTACATTAAAGCCAGAAGGAATGCTTACAAGAGATGCAAGAGTTGTAGAGCGTAAAAAACCTGGTCAGAAAAAAGCAAGGAAGAAATTCCAGTGGGTTAAAAGATAGAACCAATCAATTTATTAATAAATGTTTAGCATCTAAACTGTTGGGACAAGTGAATAACTTCTACCGAGCAGTTGCTTAACGAAAAAAAAGAACGTAAACATGTCAAGAACAAATTTCAAAGAATTATTAGACGCAGGTGTACACTTTGGACACCTTAAGAAAAAGTACAACCCAGCAATGGCTCCTTATGTATTTATGGAGAAGAATGGGATTCATATCATTGATTTGAATAAAACTGTAGCAATGGTTGAAGATGCAGCTGCTGCAATGAAACAAATTGCAATATCAGGAAAAAAGATTTTATTTGTTGCTACTAAAAAACAAGCCAAAGGTTTAGTTGCTGAAGCTGCTGAAGCTTTAAATATGCCTTATATTACTGAAAGATGGCCTGGTGGTTTGTTAACCAATTTTGCTACTATCCGTAAGTCAATCAAAAAAATGCAAATAATTGATAAAATGAAAGAGAATGGTACATTCGCTTCATTATCAAAAAGAGAAAGATTGCAAATTGATAGACAAAGAGCTAAGTTAGACCTTAACTTAGGTTCTATTGTAAAAATGACAAGAATGCCGGAGGCTGTTTTTATTGTCGATACAAACAAAGAGAGCATTGCTTTAGCTGAATCAAATAAGTTAGGTATACTTTCATTTGCACTGAATGATACAAATACTAATCCTTCTCAAGTTAATTTCCCAATTCCTGCAAATGATGATGCTACAAAATCAATTGAATGCATCTTATCAATTGTAACTAAAGCAATTACTGAAGGTTTAGAAGAAAGAAATGCTGAGCAAGATAAAAAAGCAGTAGAGAAGAAAGAAAAAGCTAAAAAAATAGCTGAAGGTTTGGAAGAAAAAAATGCTGAAAAAGATGCAAAACCAGTAGAGAAAATCGAAAAAGCTAAAAAAACAGCTGAAGAAAAATAATATTAATTTTTTACAAAAGAAAAATGGGAGCAATTAAAGCGGCTGATGTAGCCACATTAAGAAAGCAAACAGGTGCAGGAATGATGGATTGTAAAAACGCATTAGTGGAAGCTAATGGTGATTTTGATGCTGCAATTACTGTATTAAGAAAGAAAGGACAAAAAGTAGCTGCAAAGCGTGCTGATAGAGATGCAAGTGAAGGAATTGCAATTACTAAAATGAATGCTGATAATACTGCAGGTATTGCTATTGTTTTAGCTTGTGAAACTGATTTTGTTGCAATTAATGATTCATTTAAAGCTTTAGCCAATAGTTTTGCTAATATTGCTTTAAATCATGCTGATAAAGATGCATTTTTAGCTGCTGATTTTGGAGGAATGACTGTTGCTGAAAAATTAACAGAACAAACAGGTGTAATTGGTGAGAAAATTGAAATTTCAGGTTTTGAAAGAGTTGAAGCAGCTTATGTCGGTACCTATACTCATGGTTCTAAAATTTCAGTTTTAGTTGGCTTAAACAACTCAGTTGATAATGCTGATGTTTTATCTAAGGATTTAGCAATGCAAGTTGCATCAATGGGAGCATCAACTTTATCTTATAAAGATTTTGATGCCGAATTTGTTGCTAACGAAACAGAAGCAAGAATAGCCGTTATCGAAAAAGATAATATTGAATTAGGAAGATTAGGAAAAACATTAAAAAATGTTCCTAAATATATTTCTATGTCACAATTAAGTGATACTGTAATGGCAGAAGCTAAGGCTGCTATTGAAGCAGAATTAAAAGCAGAAGGTAAGCCAGAAAAAATATGGGATAGAATTGTACCAGGAAAAATGGATCGTTTTGTTTCTGACAACACATCACTTGACCAAGAGCAGTGTTTATTGGATCAAAATTTCATTAAAGATGAAAATAAAATCGTTTCCGAATACATTAAGTCCTTTGGTGATGTAGCGGTAAATAGCTTTAAAAGAGTAGCTTTAGGTTAATAATATAGCTTATTGAATAGTTAAAAGCCATCCTTTTTTGGGTGGCTTTTTTTTTGTGTATAAATTCCATTCTTCAGTTTCCTTTTGCTTGTGTGTAATTTCTTATCTTTGAGAAATTTTTAACACAATTATGCAATACAAGAGAATTCTTTTAAAATTAAGTGGTGAGGCTTTAATGGGTGATGGAGAGTATGGTATCGATTCTAAGGTTTTGAGTGCTTATGCTAATGAAATTCAAGCTATTGTCAATAAAAATGTAGAGCTTGCTATTGTAATTGGTGGCGGAAATATTTACAGAGGAATCCAGTCAGAAGGTGCAGGTTTTGATAGAGTTCAGGGAGATCACATGGGTATGTTAGCCACTATTATTAACGGAATGGCGCTACAATCAGCTCTCGAATCAATTAACATTGAAACTAGATTGCTTACAGCTATAAGAATGGAGCAAGTTGCTGAGCCCTATATAAGAAGAAAGGCAATGCGTCACTTGCAAAAGGGAAGAGTTGTTGTTTTTGGAGCCGGCACAGGAAATCCATACTTCACTACAGATACTGCTGCTGCTTTGCGTGCTATTGAAATTGAGGCAGATGTTATCTTAAAAGGAACAAGAGTGGACGGAATTTATACTGCTGACCCTGAAAAGGATCCAGGTGCAATAAAATATGAAACGATTACTTTTGATGAAGTATTCCAAAAGAAATTAAGTATTATGGATTTGACAGCCTTTACACTTTGCCAAGAAAATAATTTGCCAATTAAAGTGTTTAATATGAATGTTGAAGGAAATTTAGCTAAGATTTGTAAAGGTGAGAATGTAGGAACTCTCGTCAATTTTTAAATATAATTTGATATATAGACTATTATGACTGAAGATGTAAATTTTCAATTGGACATTACAAAAGAGCAAATGCTAGAAGCTATTTCGCATCTTGAAAATGTATTAGGAAAAATTAGAGCTGGAAAAGCTAATCCACAAATGCTAAGAACAATCAAGGTGGATTATTATGGTGCTTCAACTCCACTTTCACAGGCGGCTAATGTTTCAACTCCTGATTCTCAAACTATTTCTATTCAACCTTTTGATAAAAGTTTAATTTCTGAAATTGAACAAGCTATTGTAGATGCAAATCTAGGGTTTAACCCATCGAATAATGGTGAGAGAATAATTATTAACGTACCGCCATTAACTGAAGATAGAAGAAAGGATTTGGTAAAGCAGGCTAAAGTTGAAATAGAAAATGCAAAGGTTAGTATTAGAAATATCAGACAAAAATCAAATGATGAAATGAAAAAATTAGGAAAGGAAGGTCTTTCAGAGGATGCTGTTAGAGATGCAGAGACTTCTGTTCAGGAATTAACCAATACCTATTCAGCTAAAATTGATGTCGTATATTCAGCAAAAGAGGTTGAAATTATGACGGTTTAATTATTTCTAAATATAAAAATGAAAGGGGCTAAATGCCCCTTTTTTATTGGTATATTTCAGCTTTAAGCTTTAAAATTGAAGTATTTTAGCGCAAATTATTTACCCTTATGTGGATATTTCTCTCTAGATTAATCTTAAAAAATAGAATCATTATTATTCTGCTTATTGCCGGGATAACTGTCTTTATGGTTAAGAAAGGTAGAGATGTTGGTCTCTCTTATAGCATGGCTAAATTACTGCCTAACGACCATCCAATAAGTTTGGATTATCAAGTTTTTTTAGAAAAGTATGGAGCTCAAAATGTCTTAGTAATTGCAATTGAAGATAGCTTAATATCAACATTGGAACATTTGTTAAAATGGGACAAAGTAACTCAGGATATTGAAATTATCAATGGAGTAGAGCAAGTTGTTTCATTTGCTAATCTTCCTGTTCTTCTTAAGGATACAATAAATAAGAAATTTATATTAAAAAGGTGGTTTTCACAAGACGTAAAAACACAACTACAATTAGATAGTGCATTTTCTCAATATAGCAAACAACCCTTTTATAAAGGGCTAATTAATTCTAATGATAATAAGGTAAGTACTCTGCTAATTTCTTTAGATAATATTGTAATGAAATCAGCAGGTAGAGAAGAATTAATTTTTTCTATTAAGGATTTGGTAGATGCTTATTCTGATGAGTTTCAAACTAAGGTTCATTATTCGGGTCTTCCGTATATTCGTACGGTTGATTCTATTAAGATAAAGGATGAAATATCGTTATTCATTATTTTTACTTTACTAATTACTTCTTTAATATTATTTTTATTTTTCAGATCTTTTAAAGCAGTAATTTCTTCTATGATTGTGGTGATTTTGGGTGTAGTTTTCTCTTTTGGAACTATTGCAATATTTAATTATGAGGTTTCTGTTCTTATGGCCCTTATCCCTCCGGTTTTGATTGTTATAGGAATTCCAAATTGTATCTTTCTAATTAATAAGTTCCATAATGAATTTAAGCGAACTCAAAATAAGGATTATGCATTAAGAAAAATGGTTCAGAAGATTGGAAATATTACGCTGTTGACAAACCTTACTACTGCTTCAGGTTTTGCTGCATTTATGCTTACTAACAGTAAAACATTACAAGAATTTGGATTGATTGCATCAGTTAATATTATTTTTATATTTCTCCTTTCATTATTTATTATTCCTATTTATTTTTCTTTTGCTTCTCCACCAAAATACAGGCATACAAAGCATTTGGATAAAATATGGATTAATAAGCTAGTGGAACGCCTAGTATTCTTAGTTCAGTACAGAAGAAAATATATATATTTTATTACTACTATTCTTATTTTGTTTGGTGTGTTTGGTATTTTAAATATCAAAACAACAGGAAATCTTACTGACGAATTACCTAAAGAAGGCGATTTGTACAAGGATTTAAAATTCTTTGAAAGTAACTTTGGAGGGGTAATGCCATTAGAGGTTGTGGTAAGTACTAAGAAGAAAAATGGTTTGTTAAAATCCTATAATTTAAGAAAGATTGAGCAGTTAAGTCAGGAGCTTGCTACTTTTAAAGAATTCTCTAAACCATCCTCCTATGTTGATGTGGTAAAGTATAGTAAACAGGCTTTTTATAATGGAGATTCAGCCTATTATTCTTTACCTAACTCTCAGGAGCAAAGGATGATATTATCTTATTTGAAGAATAGTTCTGCAAGCATGAATATGGGAGCATTAATGATGGATTCTTTAAAACAGGAAGCCCGTATTAGTTTAAGGGTTGCTGATATTTCGACTACTAAAATGGATAGTGTATTTGATGCTTTATTACCTAAGTTGAATAAGATATTTGATTCTGATAAATATGATGTAACTATAACGGGTTCTAGTGTTGTTTTCTTGAATGGAACAAAATTTTTACTCAAGAACTTAATGTTGAGTTTATTATTAGTAATCATATTGATTTCTGTTTTTATGGCTTGGATGTTTAATTCTTTTAGAATGGTAGTCGTTTCTATTATTCCTAATCTTATTCCATTACTTCTTACAGGTGCCATTATGGGGTATTTTGGAATTGCTTTGAAGCCGTCAACTATTTTGGTTTTCTCTATTGCATTTGGCATCTCGGTGGATGATACCATTCATTTCTTAGCTAAATATAGACAGGAATTATTGGTTAATAATTGGAATATCAAAAAATCGGTTTTATCTGCCCTAAATGAAACTAGTGTGAGTATGTTCTATACTTCTGTTGTATTGTTCTTTGGTTTCTTTATATTTGTTGCTTCTGATTTTGGAGGGACAATAGCGCTTGGTTTATTAGTATCAATTACTTTGTTATTCGCTATGCTGTCTAATTTATTGTTACTTCCGGCATTATTACTTTCTTTGGAAAAGATAATTAACTATGAAGCTTTTCAGGAACCTTTGTTGGATATTTTTGATGAAGAGGAGGATGTTGAATTAGATGAACTAAAAGTAAAACGAAAATAAAAAAATGAAAGGAATAATTCTAGCAGGAGGGTCTGGTACACGTTTGCATCCCTTAACTTTAGCTATCAGCAAACAAATGATGCCTATTTATGACAAACCAATGATTTATTATCCTTTATCTACTTTGCTTTATTCAGGAATAAAGGAAATTCTAATTATCTCAACCCCACATGATTTGCCATTATTTAAAAAATTATTAGGTGATGGTAGTCGTTTAGGCTGTCGCTTTGAGTATAAGGTGCAAGAAGTCCCAAACGGATTAGCACAAGCCTTTGTATTGGGTGAAGAATTTATTGGTGATGATAATGTATGCTTGGTATTGGGAGATAATATTTTTCAGATGAAAATAGATACCCTAACTTCTTGTCAGGATGTTAAGGGAGGTATTGTATTTGGCTCCCATGTTAACGATCCTGAAAGATATGGGGTTGTTGATTTTGATGAAAATTTTAAAGTTTTATCACTAGAAGAAAAACCAGAAAAACCTAAATCAAATTATGCAGTTCCAGGGCTTTATTATTATGATAATTCAGTTGTAGAGATTGCTAAGAATATTAAGCCTTCCGCAAGAGGAGAGTACGAAATTACGGATGTAAATAAAGAGTATTTGAAAAGAGGGGAGTTAGATGTAAGAGTACTAGGAAGAGGAACAACTTGGCTAGATACAGGTACTTTCCAATCCTTAATGCAGGCAAACCAGTATGTACAAGTTATAGAGGATAGACAAGGAAAAAAGATTGGTTGTATTGAAGAGGCTGCATATGTAATGGGTTATATTAATGACCAAAAATTACTACAAATTGCAGAGCCACTTAGGAAGAGTGGATATGGGGAGTATTTGATTAATTTAGTAAAAAAATAATGAAATCCATCCAAGAATTAAGTGCGTTAATTACAGATGAGTTAGGCAGGGTAGAATATCCAAAAACTCCATCATTATTATATGAGCCGATAGATTATATTCTTGCTTTAGGAGGAAAGCGTATGCGTCCTATTTTGGTATTAATGGCCCATCAATTATTTGATAAAAATATTGAGAAAGCAATTTCACCTGCATTAGCAATTGAAGTTTTTCATAATTTTACGCTCTTGCATGATGATATTATGGATAAAGCCCCCTTAAGAAGAGGGCAGAAAACAGTGCACGAAAAGTGGAATACTAATGTAGCGATATTATCAGGAGATACTATGTTGGTGCAAGCTTATCAGTTGATGACTGATGTGGAGCAAAATATAGTGAAACAGGTATTAAAAGTGTTTAGTAAGGGAGCAATTGAAGTGTGTGAGGGGCAGCAGTGGGATATGGATTTTGAATCACAAAAGGAGGTAAGTATTTCAGATTACCTAAAAATGATTGAGTATAAAACGGCTGTATTATTAGGTGCTGCATTGCAAATTGGAGGAATTACGGCAGGAGCTTCTGCTAACGAGCAAAATCATTTGTATTCCTTTGGTAAGAATATGGGAATTGCCTTTCAATTGAAAGATGATTTATTGGATGCTTTTGGAAACCCTGAAACTTTTGGAAAGCAAGTGGGTGGTGATATTATGGCGAATAAAAAAACTTATCTGTACTTAAAAGCATTGGCGTTAGCAGATGGAACCCAAAGACGGAATTTGGAGCAATATTTTTCAACTAATGATACTTCTGAAGCGAAAGTGGAAGCAGTAAAGTCAATTTTCATAACTTTAGATATTCATCAGTTAACTTCAGACTTAATGAAGGAATATCACTCAAAAGCTATGCATCATTTAGATGCGATAGAATCAGATAATAAAGAACCGTTATTGGCTTTTTCGGCACTATTGCTGGATAGGGTTTCTTAATGGATTTGATTGCTGTTGATGCTAAGATTCAGGCCAATCAATTCCTTAACGAGACCACTACTCAATTAGAAAAAGACTTTTTAACGGTAGGAATAAATTTTGATATTACTAAGCCAGTAAAAAATTATACTCAGTTATTTTCTTTCACTGCAGATCTGGTAAATGCACTAAACGAGCAAGACCCAAAACGCATCATAAACTTATTGTACCGTATCGATTTATCGGAAGAAAAAGCGCAAGCAGAAATGGAGATTTCAACACTAACTTTTTCAGAATTGTTAGCAGAATTGATTGTGAAAAGGGAGCTCCAAAAGGTGATAATGAAGAATTATTACTCAAACCCTGAAAATCAATAGTATTTTACAACCTATATGAATAAAAATGGATAATTTTGTAATCAAATTTTACCAATAAATAATGGATAAGTTTTCCTTTTTAGGATCCCTACATACTGGAATGATTGAGCAGATGTATGATAAATTCGTACAAGACCCTCAGAGTATAGAGGAAGAATGGAGTAGTTTTTTTCAAGGTTTCGACTTTGCAAAAGAAGTGTATTCTGAAGAAGATATTCCTCAAATTTTTCAAAAAGAATTTAAGGTAATTAATTTGATTGACGCTTACAGGAAGAGTGGGCATTTATTTACCAAAACAAATCCAGTACGAGAAAGAAGGAAGTACAGCCCTACACTTGATTTCAAAAATTTTGGTTTAGAAGAATCAGATTTAGAAGTTGAATTTCAAGCGGGAGAGCAAGTAGGTATTGGTCCTTCAACTTTAAAGGTGATTATTGCTCATTTGGAAAAAGTGTATTGCCAATCTATTGGAGTGGAGTATATGTATATTCGTGATTCTAATGAGATAGAATGGATTAAAAACAGATTACATAAAAACTCAAATACACCAAAATTTGAAGCAAGCCAAAAAAAACATATTCTTCATAAATTAAATCAGGCAGTTGCTTTTGAAAATTTCTTGCATAAGAAATTTGTTGGTCAAAAACGATTCTCATTAGAAGGAGCTGAATCATTAATTCCGGCTTTGGATGCTTTAGTAGAACACAGTTCGGAATTGGGTGTTGAAGAATTTGTAATGGGAATGTCACATAGGGGAAGATTAAATGTGTTGGCCAATATTTTCAATAAGACTTACAAAGAGATTTTCTCAGAATTTGAAGGAAAATTATATGAAGATAATAATATTTCTGGAGATGTGAAGTATCACTTAGGCTTTACTTCTATGCAGAAATGTAGTAACGGAAATAACATCAAATTAAATTTAACGCCTAATCCTTCTCACTTGGAGGCGGTTGATCCTGTTGTGGAGGGAATTACAAGAGCAAAATTAGATGGTAAGTATGGAGGTGATGTTAAGAAAATATTACCTATTTTATTACATGGTGATGCAGCACTTGCTGGGCAAGGGGTAGTGTATGAAGTTATACAAATGGCTCAGCTAGATGGGTATCAAACTGGAGGGACAATTCACATTGCAGTAAACAATCAGGTAGGTTTTACTACAAATTATTTGGATGCCAGGTCAAGTACTTATTGTACAGATGTTGCAAAAGTAACTTTGTCGCCAGTACTGCATGTAAATGGTGATGATGTGGAGGCAGTAGTTCATGCCCTAAAATTGGCAGTAGAATACAGACAAAAATACCATAAGGATATATTTATTGATTTATTGTGTTACCGAAAATACGGACACAATGAAGGAGATGAACCAAGGTTTACTCAGCCAAAATTATATGAGGCAATTTCAAAACATAAAAATCCGAGAGAGATTTATAAAGAGAAATTGATGAGTGAAGGAGTTGTGGAAGCAGGCATCGCCACTGAGTTAGAAAAAGATTTTCAAGATTTATTGCAAGATAGATTTGCTAAAGCAAAAGAGATTAAGAAAGCAAAAATCACACGATTCTTAAAAGAAGAATGGAGTGATATAAAACGAACTTTTACAGCTGATTTCAACGGTTCAAATGCTACAAATATAGGCAAGAAGAAGCTTAAGGAGTTGGCAAAGTATTTGTATGATGTTCCCCAGGCAGATAAGTTATTTAAGAAAACAAGAAAGTTACTAGCAGACAGGAAAAAGATGATAGAGGAGTCCGATTCGTTGGATTGGGCAATGGGTGAATTGTTAGCTTATGCTTCTCTTTTGGATGAAGGACATGATATCAGACTTAGTGGGCAAGATGTAGAAAGAGGAACTTTTTCGCATAGACATGCTATTCTTAAAGTAGAGCATTCGGAGGAAGAGGTGTGTCCATTAAATAATATAAGTACAAGTGCAAATTTTGAAGCGTATAACTCTTTGCTTTCAGAATATGGGGTGCTTGGTTTTGATTATGGGTACTCCATATCAACCCCAAATACCTTAACAATTTGGGAAGCCCAATTTGGGGATTTCTCTAATGGAGCTCAAATTATTTTTGATCAATTTATTTCTTGTTCTGAGGATAAATGGAAGGTGATGAGTGGTTTGGTTATGTTGTTGCCTCACGGTTATGAAGGGCAAGGAGCAGAGCATTCTTCTGCAAGATTGGAGCGTTATTTACAAATGTGTGCTAAATATAATATGCAGATTGTAAATTGTACTACTCCAGCAAACTTTTATCAT
>Ga0115561_1002878_pt1 | contig 11308 bp, 8 predicted proteins | sample COGITO_mtgs_1105_4_FD_87201 | JGI IMG/M metagenome (GOLD analysis project Ga0115561, IMG submission 87201) | Pelagic marine microbial communities from North Sea - COGITO_mtgs_110512 | ecosystem: Environmental > Aquatic > Marine > Epipelagic | place: Germany:Helgoland, sampling site Kabeltonne...
ACTGTGATTTCTCTGTCTCAGTCGTCCTCGTCAAAAATGCTGTGCCGTTTGCCTGCTTTTCCTGATGGCCGCTTCAGCGTGGGGGGCTGACTTTTTGGCCGTTGCCTTGGGTGCTGTGTTGGCTGCTGTTTTGGCTGGCGTGGGCTTGCGGCGCGGCGATGCCTTGGCCCGTGGGTTGTAGGCCAGGGCTTCGTCCAGCCAGAAGCTCCACTGCGCGCGGGTGGCGTAGCCGTTGGGCTCTACCCAGAAGTAGCCTTGCATACCGCCGCCGGGCGAGAGTTCGCGGGTGTTCTGCATCTCTTGAAATTCGCCATGGCGATCTGGCGGCAGGCGCACCAGCAACTCTTCGCCCTTCACGCCCATGCACAGCTTGCCGTCTACAAAGAAGCAGTAGCAGCCAAACATGGTGCGCTCGTCCACATCGCTGCGCTGCGCTAGGGCCGTGCGCAGGGCGCCGATGAGGTGCAGGGTTTCTTCGCTGAGTGGGCGGGTGGCCATGGCCTTGAGTGAAATAGGCCGCTAGCGCTTGATGGGTAAGCGCAGGCAGCTATCAAAAACAGAGCGTTCAGGCGATTGCGTGTGCATCAGCGAATCGCCTCCGGCGCATCGCCATCCAACATGCGGCGGGCGATGATGACGCGCATGATTTCGTTGGTGCCTTCCAGAATCTGGTGCACGCGGGCGTCGCGCAGCAGGCGCTCCAGCGGGTATTCGCGGATGTAGCCGTAGCCGCCGTGCAGCTGCAGGGCCTCGTTCACCACGGTAAAGCCTGCATCGGTGGCAAAGCGCTTGGCCATGGCGCAGTAGGTGGTGGCGTCACGCGCCCCGGCGTCGAGCTTGCTGGCGGCCAGGCGCACCATTTGGCGGGCGGCGACCAGCTCGGTAGCCATGTCGGCCAGCTTGAACTGCAGGGCCTGAAAGCTGGCGATGCTTTTGCCAAACTGCTTGCGGTCTTGCATGTATTGCTGCGCCTGGGTGAGCGCGCCCTGGGCAGCGCCGACGGAGCAGGTGGCGATGTTGATGCGCCCGCCGTCCAGCCCCTTCATGGCGATCTTGAAGCCTTCGCCTTCTTGCCCCAGCAAGTGGTTGGCGGGGATGCGCACGTTGTCAAAGCTGATGGTGCGGGTGGGCTGGCTGTTCCAGCCCATCTTGTGTTCTTTTTTGCCGTAGGTGATGCCGGGGGTGTCGGCGGGCACGACAAAGGCGCTGATGCCGCTGGCGCCAGATGCGGCGTCGCCCGCTGCACTGGATCGCGCCATGAGCACCAGCACATCGGTGCTGCCTGCGCCGCTGATGAAGGCCTTGCTGCCGTTGATGACGTATTCGTTGCCCACCAGCTCGGCGCGGGTTTTGAGCGATGCGGCGTCAGAGCCCGCGCCGGGCTCGGTCAGGCAGTAGCTGGCGAGCTTTTGCCCGGTGGTGAGCAGCGGGCCCCAGTGGTCGCGCACGGCGGGCTGGGCCCAGGTGCCCAGCATCCAGGTGGCCATGTTGTGGATGGTGATGAAGGCGGTGGTGCTGGGGTCAACCGCCGCCATTTCTTCAAACACCAGCGTGGCATCCAGGCGGGGCAGGGCGAGGCCGCCTGCGGCTTCAGGCGCATACAGGCCGCAAAAGCCCAGTTCGCCCGCCTTGGCGATGGCGTCTTTGGGGAAGATGCCTTCGGCGTCCCACTCGGCCGCGTGCGGGGCCAGTTCGGCCAGGGCAAAGTCGCGGGCGGTTTGGGCAAAGGCGCGTTGTTCTTCGGTCAGCTCAAAGTCCATGGCGTTGTCTCTTGTGTTGTTGTGGGGCTTTGGGTGAATGGGGCGTCAAGGCCTCAGGGCTTGGCTGGGCTGTCGTTGCTCAGCCAGCGCATCAGGCCTTTGCGCCGCTCTTGCGTCTTGCGCGTGAGGCACTGGTGGTACAGGCGCGGGCCTTCGGGCTGGGTTTCGGTGGCTTGGGTTTCGCGCTTGCATTGCACCGTGCGCTGGCGCACCCAGGCGGAATGTTCTTGCCGCAGTTGCGGGCGTTCGTGGGCCGACAGAGCGCGCATCACGTCTTCGTACAGGATCTGGATGGTGGTGTCTGCCGCTTGAAAGTCTTGCACCGCGCAGGCATTGACTTCGGCAACCGTGCCGCCGGGTTGGCAGGCAGCGCCAGCCTGGGCGAGGGCCAGGCTACCCATCTGCATCACGCACGCAGTACCGAAGACCATGGCCCATCTCCGCATCGTCGTTGTCTGAAAAGTTTGCATGCGCTGCTTTTACCACCGCCTGCAGTGCTCGAAACCGGCGCTGCCCAGGCCAGTGCCACCGTGCAAGAGCCGCCATCCAGAGGTTCAGGCACGGGTGGCGTCCCCCTTCCCGCGCAAAGCGCGAGAGAAGGGGGAAGGCGCGCAGCGCCTCAGGGGGATGTCACTTCAAGCTGATCGTGGTGTTCACGCCCTGGCTCACGGTGCTGTCGTCAAACCAGCGTGCAGTCACCGTCTTGGTCTGTGTGTAGAACATCACGACTTGCTTGCCGTAGGGGCCCAGGTCGCCCAGCTTGGAAGCGCGCGAACCGGTGAACGAGAAGATTGGCACGGGCACAGGAATTGGCACGTTGATGCCGACCTGGCCCACATCGATCTCTTCCTGGAACTTGCGCGCCGCCGCACCGCTTTGGGTGAAGATGGCCGTGCCGTTGCCGTTGGGGTTGGCGTTGATGAATTCAATGGCTTCGTCCAGCGTGTCGGCGGCGGCCAGGCACAGCACGGGGCCAAAGATTTCCTGGTCGTAGATGGACATGCCGGGCTTGACGCCGCTGAAGATGGTGGGGCCGACGAAGTTGCCCTTTTCATAGCCGGGCACGCTGGGGTTGCGGCCATCCAGTTCCAGGGTGGCGCCGTCGGCAATGCCGCGCTCGATCAGGCCCACCACGCGGTCGCGTGCGGCGCAGGAGATCAGTGGGCCTACGTCGGTGCCTTTTTCCGTGCCGCCGCTCACCTTCAGGGTCTTGGCCTTGGCCACCAGTTCCGGAATCCACTTCTGCGATTCGCCCACCAGAATGACGACCGACAGGGCCATGCAGCGCTGGCCTGCGGCGCCAAAGGCGGCACCGGCCAGGGCGTTCAGGGTTTGTTCCTTGTTGGCATCGGGCATCACGATGGCGTGGTTCTTGGCGCCCATCATGCATTGCACGCGCTTGCCGTTCAGGCTGGCGCGGTTGTACACGTGCGTGCCCACCTTGGTGGAGCCGACAAAGCTGATGGCCTTGATGTCCTTGTGGTCGCAGATGGCGTTCACGGCCATTTCGCCGCCGTGCACCACGTTCAGCACGCCAGCGGGGATGCCGGCTTGCAGCGCCAGCTCGCACAGGCGCATGGTCACCATGGGGTCTTGCTCGGAGGGCTTGAGCACGAAGGTGTTGCCCGTGGCAATGGCCATGGGGAACATCCACAGCGGGATCATGGCCGGGAAGTTGAAGGGAGTGATGCCTGCGCACACGCCCAGGGGCTGCAGCAGGGTGTAGGTGTCCACACCACCGGCTACGTTGTTGGCCAGCTCACCCAGTTGCAGGTTGCCGATGCTGGCTGCGTGTTCAACCACCTCCAGGCCGCGGAACACGTCGCCTTCGGCATCGGGCAGGGTCTTGCCCTGTTCAGCCGTGAGGATGGCGGCCAGCTCGGCCATGTTTTCGCGGATGAGCTGCTGGTACTTAAGGAAGATGCGGGCGCGGGTGCCGATGGGGGTCTTCTTCCAGGTCTTGAACGCTTCCTTGGCCGAGGCCACGGCGGCATTGATTTCGTCCTGCGTGGCAAAGGGCACGCGGGCCAGCACCTCTTGCGTGGCCGGGTTCACCACGTCGCGCCATTCGGTGGTCTTGGATTCGACGAACTGGCCGCCGATCAACAGCTTGACGGTGGGGGCCAGGACGGCCGTGGATGTAGGTGCGTTCATGTTGTCTCCTCAAAGGGGTGCTTCAGGACAGCAGTGCGTTAGCAAAGCCAGCTGCCGCATGGTATGTGTGCAAAAAACAAATAACAATATGAATTTGTGCACTTTTGATCTGCAAAAATGCACATCACGGGCGGTGCATGAAACTGCCGCGAGAGAGGACGACCGGTATGGATTGGGACAACCTGCGCTATTTTCTGGAGCTGGCCCGCGCGGGCACGCTGGCTGCGGCGGCCCGGCGTCTGGCGGTGGAGCACACCACCGTGTCGCGCCGCATCCAGGCGCTGGAAAAGCAGATGGGTGCAGCGCTGTTTGCGCGCGAGGCCGGAGGCCACCGGCTGACCGAGGCCGGGCGCCAGTTGCTGCCGGTGGTGGAGGCGATGGAATCCGCCGTGATGGGCGCCGAGCGCGCCGCGCCAGCATCGCACGAGGGGCCCTCAGGCTTGGTACGCGTGGGGGCAACCGAAGGGTTCGGTACGTTGATACTGGCGCCACACCTGGCACAGCTCACGCGCAAGCACCCGCATTTGTCGATTGACCTGCTGGCGCTGCCGCGCATGCTGCACCTGTCGCGGCGCGAGGCGGACATCGTGATTTCGCTGGAGCGGCCCACACGCGGCTCGGTCATCGTGAGCCGGCTTTCTGACTACAGCCTGTATCTGTACGGGCAGCGCGAATACCTGGCCCGCAAGCCGCTGGTGGCCACGCGCGAAGACCTGCGCCACCATGCGTTCGTGAGCTATGTGGACGATTTCCTGTTCACCAAAGAGCTGCAGTTTCTGGACGCTTTGCACCAGCCCGAGCGCTTCGCGTTTCGCAGCACCAGCATCACGGCGCAATACGAAGCCGTGCGCGCGGGGGCGGGCCTGGCGGTGTTGCCCGCGTTCTTGGCCGACCGTGATCCGGTGCTCACACGCGTCTTGCCGCAAGAGGGGCAGTTCACCCGCACGTTCTGGATGAGCATGCCGTCGGAATCCAAACACCTGGCACGTATGCAGGTGACCTGGGCATTTCTGCGCGAAACCGTGGCCGCGCAGCAAGAGTTGCTCAAGCCCAAGGCTGTACGTTAGGCGAGCGCTGGGACCCCCCTGCGACCCGGCTGAGGATTAAGCGGGAGTAAGACCTGTTGGAGGAGTGGCGTCGCCCTGGCTCGGCGCGCTTGGCAAGGTCAACTCAACCCAGAAGCAGCTGCCCTTGCCCAATTCGCTCTCCACGCCCACGCGTCCGCCCATGCCTTCCACCAGGCGCTTGCAAAGTGCCAGCCCCAGCCCCGCGCCTTCAAAAGAGCGCGTCGCCGACCCGTCCATCTGTTCAAAGATCGTGAAAAGCCTGGGCTGGTCTGCGGCGGCAGTGCCAATGCCCTGATCGATGACCCGCAACGACCATGTGGTGCGCTCGCCTGCTTCCTGGGCATGGATCTCCAGGCGGATGGCGCCGCTGTGGCTGAACTTCACGGCGTTGTCGAGCAGGTTCAGCAGCACTTGCTGGATGCGCTCTGCGTCACCCAGATGCCACTGTGCGGGCAGGCCTGGTGCGGGCACGAGTTCCAGCGACAAGCCTTTTTGTGCCGCAAGCGGGGCGATCAGCCGTACCGAGCTGGCAGCTACATCGGGCACGGACAAAGGCTCTTGCTGGAAGGGGACCTGGTGTGCCTCCAGCGCCGCCAGGTCGATCAGATCGTTGAGCAGCACCATGAGCTTTTTCGCGGCCGTCTGCACTTCTTGCAGCATGGGCCGTACATCGGCTACGGCCGCACGCTTCAGTGCCAGTTCCGTCATCCCCATGATGAGTGTCATGGGCGTGCGTAGTTCGTGCCCTATATTCGCCAAGAACAGGGTTTTGGTGCGCAATGCGGCTTCGGCAGCCTGCTTGGCCACAGAAAGAGCAGACGTGCGCTCCTTGACCCGCTCTTCGAGCAATTGCCGCTCTTGCTGCAGCACGCTCTCCAGGCGCACACGCTCTGTCACATCGCGGCCAATGCTGTGGTACCCAGCGGGCCGGCCACGGGCGTCGAAATAGGCCCGGCCAGTCATTTCAAACCAGCGGATTTCTCCGTTCTTGCAAGGCAGCGGCAGGATGGCCAGCCGTTCTTTCTGGCGAAGGGCCTGGTCCAGGCGCTGCGCGCCCTCGGCCGTCAAGATGGCGGAGATGGGCCGCCCAACCACTTCATGCGCAGGCACGCCGCGCAGCCGCTCGTCGGCAGAACTCACATCTGCCACCGTCATGTCTGGGTTGATGCGCCAGATCACGTCCTCGGCCCCTTCAGTGAGCAGCCGGTACTGCTGCTCGCGCTTGGACAGGTGCTTGTACAGGCGCTGGCCGTGCGAAACGAAGATGTAAAAACACATGCTGCACAACAGGGTTGCCAGCGTGAAAACGATCAGCGCGTGCTGCGTGTAAGGGTGGGGTTGGATGCTGTTGGTACCCAGCACCAGTGCCAGACTGGCAAACGTGTAAGCAATACCCGCTCGCTTGCCCAGCAGGATGTAACCAGTGCCTACCCCCGTGAGGAACCAGAGGGCTCGCAGCTCATTGGCCTGAGATTTCGTGAGTGCATAGGTGAACAGCAACAGCGCCGCCACCGTCATCACGATAGAGACCGCGGCGTAGTGCTGGGGGGCTGTCCGCACAATCGCCCACAACGCCAGCATGAGCAATATGCCCCCAATCAGCACCTGGCTCCAATAGGGCGGCGGCACGATGAGCGGCGTCAGCCCCAGAACTAGCAGAACCAGGCTGAACCCCACATTGGCCAGCAGTATCCAGTTGAGCAGGCGTATCTGGAACGCACGCATGCTGATGACGCTGGGCAGGGAGATGGGCATGGTGCTCGCCACTTTGAGATGAAGTCTATATTTTATGTTTTTATCATAAATTTTTTTCAAATAAATCAAATTTTATGATTGCAAGCCGCGGCACATTTGGCTTGGTGCTGGGAAGAAGCAGCGCGCTGCCCCGGTGTCGCACTGTGTGTGCGTGGGGGTCTGCCCAGCTTTCCACTGCGGTGGGCTTGCAGGCGGCGCCATGAAAAAAGGGAACGTGACAATCACGTTCCCTTGGTAATTTGGGTGTATCGGCGGTAGGAGATTCAGCGTTTTTCTACACCTAGGGTGAGCATTTCATGGGGCTAAAAAAGACCCACATACCGAATGCTCAACATGCCAATCAAAGCGCTGCCGGTGCGCGTTTGCGGTCACGTTCGTCGTCGGGCCAAGCGTTCAAAATTGTGGTGTTCATGGGAAAAGCTCCTGAGATAGTCAGTCAACGCACTTACCGGATGGGTGGTTGACAGCATCGCCTTCACAAACACAAAAACTTGCACCGGTTTCGGTCAGAGATGGAGGGGGCTGCGCCACCTTCCAGAAACTCGCAGGCAGAAAAAAGCCCCGGAGTCCGAGGCTTTGAAAGAGGAACCTGGAGATGCGACGCCAATGTCGCCTGTTGCTCAGCAGCGGGCAGGAGAGCGTTTGCGATCGCGTTCGTCGTCGGGCCAAGCGTTCAACATGTGGGTGGTGTTCATACTGGAAAACTCCTGTGATGGAACCACAACGTGCGCCGTGCATGCCCGGTTGACACCCTGATCCAAAAAATTTCTGTTTTTTGTATGGCTTGATTTGCTCCTGAATTGATAGCTGTTGGCGCTTTCTGGGTAAGCGCTAGGCCCAAAAATCGTCAGCAATAGCCGGTGATGCTCATTCAAGCAGGGCTGCTGGCACCCATGTCTTCCAGGGCCGCAGAAATCTCCAGCCACCGCTCTTCGAGCTTTTCCGTTTCGTCTTGCCCTTGTTTTAGGCGTTTGCCGCAGTCGGCAATTTCCGCAGGGGGCAGGGGCTGGGTGAGTCGGGTTTCCAGTTCAGCACGCTCGGCGGCCAAGGTGGCCAAGCGTTTGTCGATCTGCTCCAGCTCTTTCTTGAGCGGGCGGGCTTTGTCTGCCAGTTGCTGGCGCGCCTGGGCATCCAGGCGGCGCTGTTCTTTGCTGTCCTTGATCTGAGGCGCGGGGGCAGCAGCCGCAGATGGAGGAGGCGCCGTTGCTGGCGCGGGGGTGGCTGGGGCTGCTGCTGCGATGCGGGCGGCGGCCTCGTCCTGGCGCGTTTGCTCGCGCAGGCGTTTGGATTCTTCCAGCAGGTAGCGCTGGTAGTCGTCCAGATCCCCGTCGAAGGGGCCGACCACGCCGCGCCCGACCAGCCAGAATTCGTCGCACACCGCGCGCAGCAGGGCGCGGTCATGGCTGACCAGCATCACGGTGCCCTCAAATTCGTTGAGTGCCATCGAGAGGGCTTCACGGGTGGCCAAGTCAAGGTGGTTGGTTGGTTCGTCCAGCAGCAGCAGGTTGGGGCGCTGCCAGACCATCATGGCCAGCACCAGGCGGGCTTTTTCGCCACCGCTCATGGTGCCCACGGCCTGCTTGACCATGTCGCCGCTGAAGTTGAAGCTGCCCAGAAAGCTGCGCAGGTCCTGTTCGCGGGTGGATTCACGGGCGTTGGCGCCCATCTCGCGGGCCAGGCGGATCATGTGCTCCAGCGGGTTTTCGCCGGGGCGCAGCACGTCCAGTTCCTGCTGGGCGAAGTAGCCGATGGACAGGCCCTTGCCTTCCGTCACCGTACCGGCCAGCGGCGCCATTTCACGGGCGATGGTTTTGACCAGCGTGGACTTGCCCTGGCCATTGGCACCCAAGATGCCGATGCGCTGGCCGGCCAGAACTGAGCGGTTGACGCCTTGCAGAATGGTTTTGGTGCCGTCTTCGGTCTGGTAGCCAAACGAGGCATCGCTGATGGCCAGCATCGGGTTGGGCAGGTTGACCGGCTCCTTGAACTCGAAGGTGAACTCGGCCTCGGCCAGCAGGGGCGCGACGCGTTCCATGCGTTCCAGCGCCTTGACACGGCTTTGCGCCTGCTTGGCTTTACTGGCTTTGGCCTTGAAACGGTCAATGAACTTCTGCAGGTGCGCAATCTTGTCCTGCTGCTTGGCGTAGGCGGCCTGTTGCAGCTCCATTTGCTGGGCACGGAGCTCTTCAAACTTGCTGTAGTTGCCGCCGTAACGTGTCAGCTTGGCGCTGTCGATTTGTAGCGTGACGTTCGTGACCGCGTCCAGAAACTCGCGGTCATGGCTGATGACGATCATCGTGCCGGCGTATTTTTTGAGCCAGGCTTCCAGCCACACCAGCGCATCCAAGTCCAAGTGGTTGGTGGGCTCGTCCAGCAGCAGCAAGTCAGAAGGGCACATCAGCGCTCGGGCGAGCTGCAGCCGCATACGCCAGCCGCCCGAGAAGCTGTTGACCGGGCGGTTAAGCTCATGCGCCTGAAAGCCCAGCCCCAGGATCAGCGCCTGGGCGCGCGGCTCTGCATCGTGGTCGCCTGCGTCAGCCAGGTCGGTGTACACCTGGGCAATGGCCATGCCATGCTCCGGGTCGTCGTAGCTGGCGTCGCTGTTTTCGAGTTGCAGGCGCTGCGCATGCAGTTCCGCCAGTCGGGTGTCGCCCGCCAGAACGAAGGCCGTGGCGGTTTCGTCCGTTTCTGGCATGTTCTGCACCACCTGGGCCATGCGCCACTGCTTGGGAATGGAGAAATCGCCGCCGTCTTCGTGCAGCGTGCCATTGAGCAGGGCAAACAGGGTGGATTTGCCTGCGCCATTGCGCCCCACCAGGCCGACTTTTTCACCAGGGTTGAGTGTGACGGAGACGTTGTCCAGCAGCACCTTGGTGCCCCGGCGCAGGACGATATTTTTGAGAGTGATCATGAGAGTGCAGGCAGGGCGGGGGCTGCGCAGTGCGTTGCCCTGTCCACCCTGTGTAGGGTAGGCCCCTGGCCCATCAACGCGGCACACGGTGAGTGTGTGCGGTGGGCTGGAGGCAGCCTTCTATTATCGGGGTTTCAGTGACCGGGTGGTCTGGGCCCGGTTTCGGGAAGAGGGCGAAAGCGCAGGAAGCGCCGCCCACCTGCCGTCAGCCTTGTCCCAGCAAGGCTTGGCGGGTGACCAGCAGCACCTGGTCTTCACCGGCGCTGGTTTCGATCCAGAACACGGGCAATGTCGGAAAAGCGGCTTCAAAAAACTCCCGTTCGTTACCGATTTCCAGCACCAACACGGCGTGTTCGCTCATGCGTGCGGGCGCATCGCGCAGCAGCTTGCGAATGAAATCCATGCCATCGGTGCCGCCTGCCAGTGCCAGTTCAGGCTCCGCCCGGTACTCGGCAGGCAGGTTCGACATGCTTTGCGCGTTGACGTAAGGCGGGTTACACAGAATCAAGTCCCACGGGCCAGGCAGCGACTCCATGCCGTCCGAGATTTGCAACTGCACGCGCTGGGCCAAGCCATGCTTGTCCACGTTGATGCGCGCAACGGCGAGCGCATCGGCAGAAATGTCTGCGCCCGTGACTTCTACTTCCGGATACGCCATGGCGGCCAGGATGGCCAGGCTGCCATTGCCAGTGCACAAATCGAGCACACGGCGGGTGTGTTCCCCCAAAAAGTCGTCAATGCTGCCGTCGGCCAGCAGTTCAGCGATGAAGCTGCGGGGCACGATGGCGCGCTCGTCCACGTAGAACGGCACGCCTTGCAGCCAGGCCTCATGCGTGAGGTAGGCCGCAGGTTTGCGCGTCTGGATGCGCTGGTCGATCAACGCATCGACCGCAGCCGCTTCTTCGGCAGTCACGGTGCGGTGGGCGATGGAATCTGGCGCGTCAGACAGGTCGCTGTCCAGGGGCAGTCCCAGGCGCCACAACACTAGCCATGCGGCTTCGTCTTCGGCGTTGCTCGTGCCGTGGCCAAAAGCCAGTCCGGCAGAAGACAACCGCTGAGCAGCCTGTGCGACGGCGGCAGCGACGGTCAGGGGCTGGGTGGGGGTATGGCTCATGCTGCCACCGCCATGCGTTCCAGCGCTTGCTGACGCAGGTTTTCCAGCGTGCGGCGATAAATGTTCTTCAGCGGTTCAATGTCGGCCACCACCACATACTCATCGATCTTGTGGATCGTGGCGTTGGGCGGGCCCAGTTCAATGACCTGGGGGCAGATCTGGGCGATGAAACGCCCGTCGCTGGTGCCGCCCGTGGTGGACAGTTCGGTCGAGAGCCCCGTTTCGCCAGCAATGGCTTGCTGCACTGCGGTGACCAGCTCTCCAGGCGTAGTCAGGAAGGGCTGGCCGCCCAGCGTCCAGCGCAGGTCGTATTCCAGCCCATGGCGGTCGAGCACGGCGTGCACCCGCTGCTGCAGGCTTTCGGCTGTGGATTCTGTGCAGAACCGGAAGTTGAAGTCCACCACCACATCGCCGGGGATGATGTTGGTGGCGCCCGTGCCCCCGTGGATGTTGCTGATCTGCCAGCTGGTGGGCGGGAAGAAGGCGTTGCCTTGGTCCCATACGGTGGCTGCCAGTTCGGCTAGCGCAGGCAGGGCCTGGTGGATGG
>Ga0115561_1002882_pt1 | contig 11300 bp, 9 predicted proteins | sample COGITO_mtgs_1105_4_FD_87201 | JGI IMG/M metagenome (GOLD analysis project Ga0115561, IMG submission 87201) | Pelagic marine microbial communities from North Sea - COGITO_mtgs_110512 | ecosystem: Environmental > Aquatic > Marine > Epipelagic | place: Germany:Helgoland, sampling site Kabeltonne...
TTCCCTAGATGAACATCCTTTTAAAATGTAATATAAATGTTCTATGGCTCCAATTCCAGCATCAAGAGTTTGGTCTAATTGAACAGTAAAAGGTATATGTCCTGAGGTTATCAAACCTCTTTGCGATGCTTCAGCTATTGTTTTTAAATACAACACACCTGATATACTACTATCATACAATTTTACAAAATCAACCCTTAATTTTTGAAGAGAATCTAGAACTGAATTAATCTCATCATTATGACTTACAACAAGTGAACCTTCCCATCTGCTATTTTGACCATCCACTTTTGGACCGGAACTAAATATTGTTGGGCCAACAAGTGTTTTCTGACGAATTTGATTTTTCCAATCCATGACGTTTATTGTTAAATCTCCTCCTGCATCTCTTACTGTTGTCACCCCATTCATAAGAAAAAGTTGAAGGGTTGCTTTATTCGCTTGAATCAAACTATCTCCTCCTCTAAAGTGTACGTGATTATCCCAAAATCCCGGAAGCACATACTTACCAGTTGCATCAATAATAAATTCTGATGTAAAATTGAGATAATTATGGGAGGTGATTTTTTTTATCCGATCATTCCTGATATAAAGTGTTTGTTTTTTTATTTCTCCAGATAACACATTAATAACATTGGCATCTCTTATTACTACATCAAATACTTCGACCTCCTTTTTTTCACAACCAAGAAAAAAAATTAACACAAAAACATACGATACGATATTCCTCATAGTGTTTTAAATTTACAAAGAATATCATAATTCCCCAAAGCACAATGAACTTCATATTTATATTTAAATCTTCATTTATTTTTTATATTTTTAAACCAATATGAAATCAGATTATATAGAATCAAACACGATACTAGAGCGCATACCTGACCATTTAAAGCAATTTATCAAACCACAAAACTATGATGAATACACCGCAATAGATCAAGCCGTGTGGCGATTTGTTATGCGTAAAAACATCACTCATTTAAAAAATATTGCTCATGCTTCGTATCTAAAAGGTCTTGATCTAACAGGGATATCTATAGATAAAATTCCTAACATGTATGGCATGAACAGAATTCTAAAAGAAATTGGTTGGGCTGCCATTGCTGTCGATGGGTTTATTCCACCAAGTGTTTTTATGGAGTTTCAAGCGTATAACGTGTTAGTGATTGCCTCTGATATTAGGCAGCTTGACAACATGGAGTACACCCCTGCTCCCGATATCATTCATGAAGCAGCAGGACATGCACCAATAATTGCCAACCCTGAATATGCAGAATATCTTAGAAGATTTGGTGAAATTGGCAGTAAAGCCATATCGTCAGCCAAAGACTATGACATTTACGAGGCAGTGAGACATTTATCAATTATCAAAGAATCCGCTGACCCTAATGAACAAGAAATTTTAGAAGTAGAAAAAAAAATCAAAAATCTCATAGATAGTATTGACAAACCAAGTGAAATGAGTTTGATAAGAAATCTTCATTGGTGGACAGTGGAATACGGTCTAATTGGATCGCTAAAGACGCCAAAAATTTATGGTGCAGGATTACTGTCGTCCATAGGCGAGAGTTCTTGGTGTCTTTCTGAATCTGTTGAGAAAATCACTTATACAATCAATGCTGCGTACCAGAATTTTGATATTACAAAACCTCAACCTAGATTATATGTCACACCAGATTTTGCCCATCTAAGCTATGTTTTAGAAGAGTTTGCAAATACAATGGCTCTAAGAACTGGCGGCTTATCTAGTATTCAAAAATTAATTGAATCACATGCACTTGGAACTATTGAATTAAGTACAGGAATACAAGTTTCTGGTATTTTTAATAATGTCATTAGTAGCGGGAATAAGCCTGTATATTTTCAAACAATTGGTAAAACTGCACTGTCTTTTAGAGGAAAAGAATTAATTAATCATGGAACAAGTGTTCATACTAGTGGATTTGGTTCTCCTATTGGAAAACTAAAAGGAATTAATCTAGCGATAGAGGATATGAGTCCTCGGGACCTGAAAGCATACGATATTTATGAATCAGAAATCGTTGAGCTTGAATTTGAAGGAAATATTACTGTCAAAGGTCAAATCATTACTGGAATTAGAAATCTTCAGGGAAAGATTATTTTAATAAGTTTCAAAAATTGCTCAGTTCACCATAATGAGATTGAATTATTTAAGCCAGAATGGGGGCAGTATGACATGGCCATTGGAAAAAATATCATATCTGCGTTTTCTGGCCCTGGGGACCTTTCTAGTTTTAATTTAATCACTCATGAATTGAGTAACCATTCGCAAAATATTAAAAAATCAAAGCAACAAGAAAGCTTAGAAAATTTATATCAAAACGTACGCGATTTAAGAGAAAAACACCAAACTTCAGTATCAATAATGCTTGATTTATTTAATCAAGTGGTAAAAAACTTTACGAATGAATGGCTTATACTCATAGAAATGTATGAATTGGCGCAACAGTTATCGCATAAAACTTTAAGTGAAAAAATCATACGTCACTTGGAACACATTAAACAAAACTTTCCTAAAAACAGACAATTGATAGATGACGGTATTTCAATTGTTCAAAATACCACTAACCCTCGATAAATCCTTTTAGTGCTTTTTTAGTATGTGAGCTCAGGACCATAAAACCACTTATTTTTGCACGTTCTTCTAGTAACTCATTCCAATGGTCTGTATTTTTCCAAAATATTTTTTTTAAATGACTCAAGGCTTCAGCATTGTATGCGCTTAAACGACGCGCTAAATCCAACACCGATGCGTCTAATTCCTCAACCGTCTCAGATATATTTTGATAAAGGCCCTTTTCAATTGCCCAGCCAGGTGAATAAAATTTATGCGCATCCAAAGTAAGTTGTGAAAATGAGCTCAATCCAATTTTTCTTTCAATCGCAGGAGCTATTACAAATGGGCCAATTCCTATCTTTAATTCACTTAATTTAATATCAGCATATTTACTAGCCATACAATAATCAGCTGCGGCTGCAATACCCACACCTCCTCCGACAGCCTTTCCTTGCACACGAACAATGATAAGCTTAGAGCATTGTCTCATAGCATTTATCACATCGGCAAAACCAGCAAAGAAAGCAAATCCTTCATTGGTGTTTTTTATAGTTACTAACTCTTGAAAACTTGCACCAGCACAGAAAACCCTGTTACCACCACTTCTGAGAATAATAATTTTTATTTGTTCATCTTTACTCGCTTTATTAATTGAATTTTTCAATTTTTTTAGTAATTCAGTTGGCATTGAATTTTTCATTGGATGGAAAAATTCAATGATTCCAATACTATTACTCGTCGTTAGTTTTACGTATGCTTTTTCCATTTACTAAAGTGCACTTTTACCTTAAAAGGGTAATTGGGATAAATCAACATTTCCTCCTGAAATGATTATTCCTATTTTTTTGTTTTTAAATTTTTCCTTGTTTTGAATTAATGCAGCAACAGGTACGGCGCTTGATGGCTCAATTACTATTTTCATACGCTCCCAAACTAATTTCATAGCTTCCACAATTTCGTTTTCATCAACACAAATAATCTCTTGAATGTATTGCTTGATAATTGGAAAATTATTGCTTCCTAAGTAGGTTCTTAATCCATCGGCAATTGTGTTAGAACTATCATTTGATTCAATTTTTCCACTCTTAAGAGATCTATAGGCATCATCAACTTCCTTTGGTTCAGCTCCAATCACTTTACATTGATTAGAGTAATTTTGTGCAGCTAAAATAGTGCCTGCAATTAAACCACCTCCTCCAATGGGAGCCATCAAATAATCAAGATCATCATATTCCTTCAACAATTCAATAGCAGCGGTGCCTTGTCCATAAATGACCTGAGTATCATTTGAAGGATGAATGAATGTTGCTCCTTTTTCGTTTTGAACTTTTAGGGCCATTGTTTCCCTAGCCTTCGTTGTATTGTCTGACTCAATTATAACTCCTCCATAACTTCTAACAGCAGCTTTTTTAACTTTTGGTGCATTTTTCGGCATCACAATGTAAGCATTGACGCCAAGATAATTAGAGGCTAAAGACAATGCTTGAGCAAAATTTCCTGATGAATGTGTTACAACACCCTTAGTTTTTTGTTCTGTATTTAAGCATAGAATCGCATTGACTGCTCCACGCATTTTAAAAGCTCCCATTTTTTGAAAATTTTCACATTTAAAATAGACCTCAGCATCACATAATTTATTGATTATTTGAGATGTTAAAACTGGCGTGTTGTGAACATAAGGCTTAATACGTTGATGTGTTTTTTCTAATTCAATTTTATTCATTGCTCATGTAAGATAAATCAATCTATTTAGGTTGTTGAAGATACGAAATTTGACTTATATAAAGCTAAATTTCATAAACTGTAACCAAGGTTACAAAGCGTGTCATTTATATTTTAAATATTTGAATAAAATTATATACTATGGGACTCTTAAATTCATTATTTGGGAAAAAAGAAAATAAAATCGTCGAATATCTTAATAAAAAAGCCATCTTGTTAGACGTTAGAACAGCTGCAGAGTTTAACAATAAATCCATAAAAGGTGCTAAACATATACCCTTAGATATGCTACAAAGTCATTTAAAGGAACTCAAAGGAATGAACGGTTCATTCATTGTATATTGTGCTAGCGGAATGCGTTCGGGTAAGGCAACGAGTTTTCTATTAAATCACAACATTGACGCTATAAATGGTGGTGGAATGAGTTCACTATCCACATTGATTAAATAGCCTACAAAAATCAAATATTGTAGTGAATTTTGTATTTGTTATCTTAGAGTTCAAATTCTAAGATATGGGACTTAATAGAAGAAATTGGTTAAAAAGCGCTGCTTTAATTGGCGGTTACGGTCTTTTAAATGGGGTAAATTCTATAAAGCCTCTCACTCCGAATGAGCACATTAAATTTAACCCTCGTTTACTTTCTGATCCAATTCGTTTAAGTTCAAATGAGAACCCTTATGGTCCTTCTCAACGTGTTAGAAATCGTATTCAAAAAGTATTTGATGACGGCTGCAGGTATCCCTATGAATATGCACATGGTTTAGAAAAAATCTTAGCAAAAAAACATGGTGTTCCAAATGAGAGTATTGTCATAACAGGCGGATCAACAGAAGGTTTAAAAATTGCCGGTATCACCTTTACTGCTAGCGGTGGAGAAATCATTGCAGCAAAGCCAACATTTTTGGCAATGATGCAATATGCTCAAATGTGGGGAGCGAATATTAATTGGGTTCCTGTTGATGACAATTATGGATACGATTTACAAGAAATTGAAAAACGAATTTCGTCAAAAACAAAAATGGTTTTTATTTGTAATCCAAATAATCCGACATCCACATTGTTACCTGCAAATTCATTGTTGGATTTTTGTAATTCAGTAAGTCGCAAAACAATCGTATTCAGTGATGAAGCTTACTACGATTACATCGATACTCCTAATTACCCCTCTATGGTTGAGCTGGTTAAACAAGACAAAAATATTATTGTATCAAAAACATTTTCAAAAGTTTATGGGATGGCAGGAATGCGCATTGGATACCTTGTTGCAAAACCAGAATTAGCAGATAAGATAAGAACAAATATCGTAGCTATGACTAATGTATACGCAATTGAAGGTGCAAAAGAAGCTTTATTAGATCATGAATTTTATGACTTCTCTCTACAAAAAAATAAGGAAGCTAAGCAAATGATCTATGAGACTCTAAATCACTTAGAGCTAAATTATATAAAATCACATACCAATTTTATATTTTTTAAATCCAACCAAAATATAAATAAATTAGGAAAACAAATGTTAGCTAAAGGTGTTAAAATTGGAAGAGCTTTTCCTCCTTTCATTGATCATTGTAGGATAAGTACAGGAACCATTGAAGAGGTGCAATTATTTTCTCAGGTATTATTATCTGTATACTAACTAAAAAAGCATTCAATCCCTTCGAAAAGGTCAAGAATGCTTTAAAATTTTTGATTATTAGCACTGTAAATATATCACCACAACAGTTACATAGGCACAAATTTCGATGATAGTTCAATTAATTAGATAAAAAGAAGTGATGTGCATATTTTGACGATTAAGACACAAATTAACGTTGTGATATAAGTTGTTTACTAGTGATTTACTTATGATTTACTTATGATTAATTGCACAACCATAATTAAAGAATACTTATGGCCTTATTAAACAAAAAAAGCACCAGACCGTTGTACTTTTCAGACAAACAAAACTGACGCTTTTTTAAAAAATTGATTAATAGCATATCTAATATAAAAACTCTTCTGATTGAATTTATTTATTTTCGATGATTGGTCATTAAAGTAGATTAAGCGTCAGATTACCCGCTTTCAGCCCAATGATAACAAGCCTCGACTAATATTATAGAATTTTAAACATGACTCTTATTAAACGACATTTCTTAAATTATTAAAATAAAATATTTGGGAACTTTGATTGAAGCTTTTCTTGTCGAGATTTTAATTGTTTGACAAATTGTTGGTGTGCTTTTGAATTTGAATTAAATGGTTTATGCTCTAAATCTAGTTGTATTTGTTTCACTTCTTTCATTGTTTTGCGAGCATTCAGGGCAATCCAACATTCCTGAAATTTATTCCAAATATAGCTTACTGCCAAAGTATTTGGATGAATCATGTCATCGGCATAAAAACGGTAGTCACGCAACTCATCCATCATAATTTCGTAAGACGGAAAGTAATAAGTCTTTTGATCTTTGCTATTCTTAGAGAGTAACGAGTGAACAGCAGCAATTAAGTGAGCTTTACTTTGTGTGTTTTCAATAAACCCATCTCTGAGATGTCTTACAGGTGATACTGTAAAAATCACTGTAGTACTGCGATTAATTGATTTGATAAGACGAACTATAGATTGTAATGATTGATACACCTCATTAACCGACAGCAACTCCTTTGAAAAGAGTGTATTGGGCAACTTGTGACAATTTGAAACAACTATGTCTTTTTCAAGATATCTGTAGGTCCAAGCTGTTCCGAGTGTTATAATGACATGAGAAGACTCACACAAACGATTGTAAGTGTGTTCAATATTTGCATTCAAATTTACAAGTAATTCTTGTTTAGAAGCACAACTTAATTTCGAATGTGATTCAAAACAGTGCCATTGCTCGTTATAAAAAAAAACGTCTTCATCGTTATATGCTTTCTTATTAATTACATGATTAATTACACGTTCAATTGCAACCGGATGAAAATTAATTCCAAAGGGGTTTTGTGAGTTTTTAAATTTAAAAAAATTAAACTTCTTAGATAAATTTTCAGCAAAACATGACCCAAAAAGCACTATGTTTGAATCATAATCTATTTGATTATCCTCAGTCAATTGGACAGGTATAATTGTTTGTAATTTCATGTTTGTTGCTTATGCTGTTACAACAAGCTTTTTAAATATAACCTTTGGCCAAGTCTAAGGCCTTTTGAATTCCGTCAGGATTCTTACCACCGGCAGTTGCAAAAAATGGTTGACCACCACCACCTCCTTGAATATGTCTGCCAAGTTCGCGTACAACTTGACCAGCATTCATATGTTTTTGAGCAACAATCTCCTTAGAGATATAACAAGTAAGTGTTGCCTTGCCATTATTTTCAGCTCCAAACAAAAGAAATAAATTATTAAATTCACTACCTAGGTCAAAACAAAGGTCTTTAATTCCCGAGGTATCTAGATCTAACTTTTTTGAAACGTACAAAACACCATTGACTTCTGATAACTCTGTCTTTAAAACTTGTTTTAAGTGTTTTATTTTTTCTTTTAATAGTGTGTCTATTTGACGCTTTAAGGCTGTGTTTTCTTCTTTTAGCTCTGACACAGATTTAACTGGGTCTTGTGCACTATTTAATAAGTCTTTAATTTCAAAATACGCTCTGTTTGTATCAAAATAAAAGTCTTTAACAGCATCTTTAGTTATGGCCTCAATTCGTCTAATTCCAGATGCTATGGCACTTTCCGATTTAATTTTAAAATGCCAAATTTCACTGGTGTTTTTCACATGAGTGCCTCCACACAGTTCCATAGACTGTCCAAAACGGACGGTCCTCACAGTGTCACCATATTTTTCTCCAAACAAAGCGATAGCACCATCAGAAATAGCCTGTTTCATAGGTGTATTTCGGTGTTCTTCCAAATCTAAACTTCCCTCAATGCGCGCATTTACAAAATTTTCAACATCCCGTAATTGCTCTACCGTCAATTTTGCAAAATGCGAAAAATCAAATCGTAAATATTTTGAATGAACAGCAGATCCTTTTTGCTCAACATGATTTCCTAAAATTTCTCTAAGAGCTTGGTGCAATAAATGTGTTGCAGTATGATTTGCCTCTGTTCTGTAACGTTGTTTTGAATCAACGACAGCTTCGAAAGTTTCTGTCAAATGATTAGGTAAGTTTTTAGCGATGTGTATAACAACATTATTTTCTTTTTTTGTATCGAGTATGTACACAATATCACCGTGTGCATCTTTTAAGTATCCTTTGTCCCCTACTTGGCCTCCTCCTTCTGGATAAAAAGGCGTCAAATTAAATACGAGTTGAAACAACTCACCGTCTTTTTTTGAAGTTGTTTTTCTATATTTTGTGATTTTCACATTAGTTTTTAATAAATCATACCCAATAAATTCTTGTTCAAAGTCATCGCGAAGAAGCGTCCAATCATCCGTAGATATTTCACTTGCGGAACGTGATCTATCCTTCTGTTTTTTAAGTTGTTTTTGAAATCCATCATGATCTAATTTTAAATCCCGTTCATTAAGAATTAACGATGTTAAATCAATTGGGAAACCGTACGTATCGTACAATTCGAAAGCCTTATTTCCAGGTATTATATCTCCTGTAGTTTCCTCAACAATTCTGTTAAGCAATATTAACCCTTGATCAAGGGTTCTTAAAAATGAAATTTCCTCCTCCTTTATAACATTCTCTATGAGCTGTTTTTGGGACTTCAGCTCAGGAAAAGCTTGACTCATTTTTTTACTTAATACATCGACTAATCGATAAATAAATGGGTCTTTTTTATCAAGAAAAGTAAACCCATATCTAATCGCTCTTCGTAAAATTCGACGAATCACATATCCTGCACCTGTGTTACTTGGTAATTGGCCATCTGCAATAGAAAATGCCACAGCCCGAACATGATCAGCAATAACACGTATGGCAATATCTGACTTTTCTGCGTGACCATAATGTTTGTCTGTTATCGTCTCAATTTCGCGAATTATCGGAGTAAAAACATCTGTGTCATAATTGGATTGTACACCTTGTAAAACCATACATAAACGCTCAAACCCCATTCCCGTGTCTATGTGTTTATTGGGAAGCTCTTCAAGTAATCCGTTGGCTTTTCGATTAAATTGCATGAAAACTAAATTCCAAATTTCTATAACTTGTGGATGATCCTTATTTACTAAAGTTTTACCGTCTATTTTTAATCTATCTTCTTTAGACCTTATATCAACATGAATTTCACTACATGGACCACAGGGCCCTTGATCACCCATTTCCCAAAAATTATCCTTTTTATTTCCCATTAGAATTCTCTCTTCTGGGATAAATTGCTTCCATAATTCATAAGCCTCAGAATCTAGGGTTAAATTATCTGCATCAGTGCTTCCTTCAAAAACAGTAACATAAATCATGCTTTCATCGATTGCGTATACCTCGGTTAACAACTCCCATGACCAAGCAATTGCCTCTTTTTTAAAATAGTCACCAAAGCTCCAATTACCTAGCATTTCAAAAAGAGTGTGATGATATGTGTCATAGCCAACCTCTTCCAAATCATTATGTTTTCCTGAGACGCGTAAACATTTTTGGGTATCAGCGATGCGATTATTTTTAGGTTGAGCATGCCCTAAGAAAAACTCCTTGAAAGGAGCCATTCCAGAATTCACAAACATCAATGTTGGATCATCTTTTAATACCATTGGAGCAGAGGAAACAATATCATGCTGTTTGTGTTTAAAAAAATTTAAAAAATTATCACGTACGTCCTGAGATTTCATGTGTCTATGTTAAGCTTGTTTATATAAATTGCTCATTGTAGTAAACAATTTTTATATTTGTGACTCGTTCTATTTATGCTTACAAAAATAGAATAAATTAAGATATGTCTAAAGTAAAATATTATTACGATTCTGAAACTCTTTCTTACAGAAAGATAGAGCGTAAAAAACGTAAGACTTTTAAGTACGCGACTGTGTTCCTTCTAGCTGCTGGACTATTTGGGATGCTATCCGTGTTCATCGGGAGTCAATATTTTGAATCTCCAAAAGAAAAAGCATTGGCACGAGAGGTTCAAAATATGCAACTACAATTTGACTTGTTAAACAAAAAAATGAATGAAGCTGAAATTGTCTTAAACAATATTGAAGAAAGAGACAACACAATTTACAGACTTTATTTTGGAGCAAATCCAATTCCTGAAGAGCAACGACGTATTGGTTTTGGGGGAGTCAATCGTTACAAAAATCTTGAGGGTTATGACAATTCATCTCTCATCATTGAAACAAATAAACGCATAGATATCCTGCAAAAACAAATAGTTGTTCAATCAAAATCTCTGGATGAGATAAAACTTTTAGCCAAAGAAAAAGAAAAGTTTTTAGCGACTATTCCAGCTATTCAACCTGTCAAAAATGAAGATTTAACCAGAATGGCCTCTGGATTTGGGTACAGAACAGATCCATTTACCAAAGTCCGTAAATTTCATGCAGGTATGGATTTCACAGCACCCAGGGGAACCCCTATTTATGCTACAGGAGATGGTGTTGTAAAACGAGCTGACTCAAGAGCTACGGGATATGGAAAACATATTAGAATTGACCATGGTTTTGGTTATATGAGCCTTTACGCTCATCTTTACAAATACAACGTTAAACCATATCAAAAAGTAAAACGTGGCGATTTGATCGGATTTGTTGGCAGTACGGGTCGCTCTGAAGCTCCTCACTTACATTATGAAATATTTAAAGATAATTTGAAAATAAATCCAATAAATTTCTATTATGGTAATTTATCAGCAGAAGAATTTGGAAAATTACTTGAAAAAGCGTCTTTAGAAAACCAATCACTAGACTGATGTATATAGACCTTCCAGAAAAACGAAATTATGGAATTGGAGAAGTTGCTAAAGCTTTTGGCGTAAACACCTCTTTAATACGCTTTTGGGAAAAAGAATTTGATGCTCTAAAACCAAAAAAAAACGCAAAAGGTAAAAGAAAATTTACACCTGAAGAAATCACAAAACTTAAATAAA
>Ga0115561_1002885_pt1 | contig 11292 bp, 10 predicted proteins | sample COGITO_mtgs_1105_4_FD_87201 | JGI IMG/M metagenome (GOLD analysis project Ga0115561, IMG submission 87201) | Pelagic marine microbial communities from North Sea - COGITO_mtgs_110512 | ecosystem: Environmental > Aquatic > Marine > Epipelagic | place: Germany:Helgoland, sampling site Kabeltonne...
AAATTTTTAGTCTCAGAAACTTTGATTGTAACTTCATCAAAAATAGGGCTACCAATCTGATATTTTCCCGAAACAGGATTGTAGGGATAGAGACCCATCGAACTAAAAACATACCAAGCAGACATTTGGCCACAGTCTTCATTACCACTCAAGCCACTCGTTGAAGTATTGTATTGTGTCTTTAAAATTTCTCTTAACCAATATTGGGTACGCCATGGTTTTTTTGCATGATTAAACATATAGGCTATATGATGACTAGGTTCATTACCATGTGCATATTGCCCTACTAGACCAGAGATATCATTAGATATATTGTCTCCAATAATTTCCGAAGACTCTGTAAAAAGTTGTTCAAGTTTATCTGTAAATTTCTCATTACCACCATGCAACCCTATGAGGTCTTCAACATTATGCAATACAAACCAACTGTGTTGCCAAGCATTGCCTTCAGTATAATCGGCATTAACTCTATGAGCAGAATGTTTTGGGTCAAAAGGCTCTCGCCATGAAGAACCGTCTTCAGATTTTCCACGCATAAATCCAGTATCTTCATCAAACAGTTTCTGATAGGCCGAAGAACGATTCATAAAATACTCATAATCCTTATTTTTCCCTAAAACTTTTGCTATTTGTGCGACACACCAATCATTGTATGCGAATTCTAATGTAATGGTCACAGACTCTTCAGCTAAATTATAAGGAATATAACCAAACTTTTTATACTGTTTCAATCCTCTATCATCTTGCATCATCGTAGTCTTCATGGCCTCATAGGCTAGCGCTATGTCAAACCCTTTTACACCCTTTAAATATGCTTCTGCAATAACAGGTATTGAATGATAACCAGTCATTGTATTTGTTTCATTTCCATACAGTGTCCAAACTGGTAGAATTTTTTTGTCTTCGTAATACAATAACATTGAATTAACCATATCAGATACTTTATCTGGTTGAAGAATCGTTAATAAAGGATGCTCAGCTCTAAAAGTATCCCAGAGTGACAAGGTAGAGTATGCTGTAAAACCATTTGTTTTTACAATACTGTCATTTTCTTTTCTCAGTTCACCGTTGGCGTCACTAAAAGTAACTGGCGCTATTTGAGTGTGATATAATGCTGTGTAAAATATAGTTTTTAAAGAGTCGTTCGCAGTAGTAACTTTAATTTTTGATAAATTTTCACGCCATAATTTTGCTGCTTTATTTTTTATAGAATCAAAATTAAAATTTCCCTTATACTCGCTAACATTGGCACGTGCATTTTCTACACTAACTGAGGAAACACCTACTTTAACTTGAAGTTTCTCTTTTTTTAAATCATTAAAAAATAATTGAACCGAAGTATTTGGTGACTCTGCTATATTCCCATCTACATAATTTTTATTGCTTGCTAACTCATAATCTTTTATGGATTTAGAAAACTTAATAACAAAGAAAACCTTTTGATTACTAGCCCAGCCCTTACTGTTTCGGTAGCCTGTTACGGTAAATTTATCTTCTATATTTATTTGTGTGTTTATTGCTTTATCCCAGTTTATATTAAACCCCAAATCTAATATAACAGATTGAAGATCTTCTTCTTTGTACGTATATTGATGAAAAGCTGTTCTATGCGCTGATGTAAGTTCTGCCTTTATATGATGATCTTTCAGAAACACACTATAATAACCTGCTTTGGCAACTTCGTCAGTATGGGAATAGGATGATTTGTAAGGGATATCATCTCTAGTTATTATATTCTTTGTTAAATCAACTTTTTTATTAATCGGCATTAAACGTATGTCTGCTAAATCACCAATTCCTGTTCCGCTTAAATGTAAATGACTAAATCCAATGGTAATAGAGTCAGAATAGTGATATCCTGAGCACCAATCCCATTCAGATATTCCGTTATCTGGGCTAACCTGTAACATCCCAAAAGGAACAGTAGCTCCGGGATACGTATGACCATGGCCTCCTGTACCTATAAATGGGTCTACAAAACTCAAACTAGAAGAAATTATTTTATCTTTATTGCAAGAAACTATGAATATTGCTAGTAGAATTATTATGTATATATTAGTTTTTTTTAAAATCAATTTTTTTATTTAATCCAGTAAAAATTAAGAAAATAGTCTGAATAAAAAATAATTTTAGACGAACAACAAACAAATAGAGTTAAAACGATAAATGGCCTTAAGATGAATTCCAAAAAGATCTATCAAATTACAATAAAACATCATGTCTTTTTTTGGCTTTTTTACTTTTTATTTAATACGTTTAGATGGGGGATGTATTTTGATGATTTTAGCTATTCTTTTCAAACAAATTTAATAGGCTTTCCAATACATATGGCTCTGTGTTATACAAATATTTATGTTTTAATGCCTAGTTTTTTATACAGTCGTAAATATTCAATATTTGTCCTATTGCTTTTAGCGTCTATTTTTACAATGGTATTGATCAAATTTAACCTAACCTATTATCTAGTGAGTCAAAATGTTTGGCCTGAAGGACCAGAAGTAATTAACACTATCACTCTGAGTTATACTATAGACATGATGATTGGTGAACTTTATGTTATTACATTTGTAACAGCTATTAAAGTTACTATGGACTGGATTAAAGAGCATAAAAGAGTAACAGACCTTGAAAAGGTTCAACTAGAAACAGAACTTCTATTTTTACGAAGTCAAATCTCACCACACTTTTTTTTTAATACGTTGAATAACATTTATTCATTAGCAATTGAAAAATCAGATAAAACTGCAAAAATTGTTTTGAGACTTTCTGAATTGATGCGTTACTTGTTGTACGAAACAAAAAGCAAGCGTCAGAGTCTAGAAAAAGAGATCATCTGCATTCAAAACTATTTAGAATTAGAACGAGTTAGGCATGAAGATTTATTAGAAGTAAATATGAACATTTCGGGTAATATTAATGATAAAAAAATAGCGCCTATAATTTTACTTTCATTTGTAGAAAATGCCTTCAAACACGGAGTAAATAAAAATATTGGTAATGTGAAAATTAATATTAACTTTATTGTTGATGGAGATTTTCTCTACTTTAGTATCGATAATCCTATTCCAAAAGCTACAGAACATAAACAACAAGTTATTTCTTCTAGTGGAATTGGCCTGGTAAATGTTACTAAAAGACTCGCTCTGGGATACAAGCCAAACGAATATGATTTAAAAGTTGAGAGCGATGAAAGCTTGCATACTGTTACCCTTAAAATTAAAATAAAATGAGTTTTAAATGTCTAATTATAGATGATGAACCCCTAGCTATCAATGTTATTAAAAACTACTTAGAAGAATTTAGTTCTATTGAAATTGCAACTACATTCTCTAATGCTATTGAAGGCTTGGAATTTTTGAAAAGCAATGACATAGATTTAATTTTTTTAGACATCAATATGCCACTGTTAGATGGATTAAATTTCATCAAAAGCTTGGCAACAAAACCTGCAATTATTATAACCACAGCATATAAAGAATATGCACTAGAAACCTATGAATTAAGTGTGCTAGACTACCTATTAAAACCCATCTCTTTTCCTCGTTTTACAATAGCTGTAAACCGATTTTTAGAAAAGCACACCAACAACACTCGCACTCAAAAAAAACTCAATGATAGGGCCCATATTTTTGTAAAAATAGATAAAAAGAAGATGAAGAAAATCTACTTAGATGAAATCTTAGTAATTGAATCATTACGTGACTATTTAAAAATAAGTACCTCCACCGATCGATATATTATTCATCAAACTTTATCCTCGTTTACAGAACAGCTCCCCTCAGATAATTTTATCCGTATCCATAGATCTTACACTGTTGCTATTAATAAAATTGACGTCATAGAAGGGAATAGCATCAAAATTGAAGATATAATGTATGTGATTGGTCGCACTTATATTGATGATGTTAAAAAGAAGATTTTAGGCTAACATAAACTAAAGTCATTTAGTTAAAAAACAATGTTTAATATAAGCGGTGCTTTTTAAAACTGAAAAATGTGTTTCTCTTTTGCATTCTACTAATTTCTTGAAAAACTTATTTACCTCTTAAACTTGTAAGAAAGTTTTTACCCTTGGTTGAAAAGAAGTAATTTTGAACAAATATTTTCTATGAGTACGATTAGAATTACCAAGCAGTTTAATTTTGAAACTGGACACGCCCTTTATGGATATGATGGAAAGTGTAAAAATGTTCATGGTCACAGTTATAAACTTTATGTAACAGTTCTAGGAACTCCTATAGCTGATTCTTCTCATGTAAAATACGGAATGGTCATTGATTTTTCTGATTTAAAAAAAATAGTAAAAGAAGAAATTGTAGATCTATTTGATCATGCCACTGTTTTCAACAAAAACACCCCACATCTAGAGCTAGCAAAAATATTAAGTGATAGAGGTCATGATGTTATATTAGTAGACTACCAGCCTACCAGTGAAATGATGGTGATTGATTTTGCTGAAAAAATTAACAGAAGACTTCCAAAAAATATCAACTTATTTTCAATAAAATTGCAAGAAACGGAAACCTCTTTTGCAGAGTGGTTTGCCAGTGAAAATTAATTTTAATTAAAAATAAACATCTCCTACAATAAAGATGATTATTTAAAAGTTATATTTGAAAAAAACAATCTTTATGAAAACATTTAAGTTTATTTTATTCGCACTTATTGCCACAACAATACTAAGTTGTGCAGAAAACACTAGTGACCCTGAACTTGATTTGTCTAATGAAAATATAGCAGGTACTTATAATATCTCTAGTTTAGTCATAGATACAGAAACTAGCGCAACAACATCTGGAATTACTGTTACAGTAGCAAATACTAGTAGTATTGGTGATACATTTCAAGTTAATTTAATTTTCAATGAAGATGGCACCTATACTTCTTCTGGACAATTTAGAATTGTTTCTACCATCACACCAATTGGACAAAACCCTATAACAGATTCTGAAATTATTGTATTTAGTGATGCTGGATCTTATTCTACAAATGCAGTAGATAATACCATAAGTTTTATGGCTCAAGATAATGCTTTAATAGAAGGTACTTTTAACGTCGTTATTTTTAATGAGACTACTGTTTCACTTAATCAAGAAGCTGAAGAGACTATAGGAGAGTTAACGTCTTCAATAAATATGAATATCAGCATAGAAAGACAATAAAGGACTAATTATATCTTTCTCTTTCTTTACGAATAAAAAAAGTTATTTTCCATTATAGCTGTTCATCGTATTGTTAATACCGTCTGTTCCAAAAGACACAATGGCTTTTGTTGCCAGTGGAATTCTTTCTATAAGCTGACTTTCTTCTTCTTTTGTCCAAGAACCGAGAACAAAATCTGCCTGACGCCCCTTTGCATAATTCCCTCCAACCCCAAAGCGAAAACGAGTATATTGCTGTGTATTTAATTTCTCTTGAATATCTTTTAGACCATTATGACCACCAGCACTTCCTTTTGTTTTTATTCTTACAGATCCAAAATCTAGATGTACATCATCGGTTACAACAAAAACATTTTCTAACTGTATTTTTTCTTGAGTCATCCAATATGACACTGCTTTACCACTTAAATTCATGTAGGTACTTGGTTTTAGTAAAATAAAGGTTCTTCCTTTGTGTCTAAAACGAGTAATATCACCAAGTTTTTCTGTTTCAAACTTAACCTCTTGGTCTTTAGCAAGGGCATCTAAAATTTGAAAACCTATATTATGCCGTGTATTTTTGTAAGTATCTCCAATATTTCCAAGACCAACAATTAAAAATTTTTTCATAACCACTTGTTTTCTTTCTATTTGTTTATTAGAAAAGAGTTTAAAAATATTCATATTGTAAAAATAAAGAAAATAAAAAAAGCGTTACACATGTGTAACGCTTTTCTAATTTATCTACTCTCGTACCTCTTCTATTGTTAAAATAGTAGTTTGTTATTCAGCTGCAGCTTCTGTTGCTTCTGTTGTTGCTTCTTCTGCACCTTCTGCTACTTCATCATCTACTGCGTTACGAGATGTTCTAACCTGAACAACTACAGTGTTATCTGGGTGCATGAATGTATAGTCATCGTTAAAAATTTGAGTAACAAATAGTTTACTTCCAATCTTTAATTCTGAGATATCAGCAGTCACATAATCTGGCAATTTAGCAGGTATTGCTTTAATTTTTAATTTACGATTTGTAAAACGCAAAGAACCTCCATTTAAAACTCCAGGAGATGTTCCTGTTAGTTTTACCGGAATATTCATAGCTACTTCTTTATCATCAAATAACTGATAAAAATCTATGTGTAAGATTCTATCTGTTACTGGATGAAATTGGATATCTTGTAAGATAGCCGAAAGTTTCTGCCCGTCTAGTTCAATCATTGCAGTATATACATTTGGGGTATATACCAATTTCTTAAATAATTTTTCTTCTGCTGAAAAATGAACTGGTTTATCTCCTCCGTATATAACGCAAGGAACCATACCAGCATTACGTAAGGCTTTCGTTGCTACTTTACCCACGCTTTCTCTTTTTGATCCTTTGATTGTAATTGATTTCATTACTTTTTTTACTTAAAATTTAGTTACATTAAAAATTGGTCACTTATCGATGTATTGTCCTGAACTTTCCTCATAACATCAGCGAATAAGGGGGCGCAAGTTACAACTTTTATTTTAGAAATCTTCTTCTTTAATGGAATGGTGTCAGACACAATTAGCTCTGTTAATTTAGAGTTTTGAATCTTATCATACGCGTCTCCAGAGAGGATTGGATGCGTACAAATTGCACGTACACTTATGGCGCCTCTTTCTATCATTAAATTGGCAGCTCTAGATAGTGTGCCTCCAGTGTCAATCATGTCATCTACTAAAATAACATTCTTGCCTTTTACATCACCTATTAGCTCCATATGACCAATAACATTTGCTTTCTTGCGCTGCTTGTAACAAATAACAACGTCAGACATTAAGTATTTAGAATAGGCATAGGCTCTTTTAGAGCCTCCCATATCTGGAGATGCAATTGTTAAATTATCTAATTTTAAATCGTTTATATACGACATAAAAATAGTAGAGGCATATAAGTGATCTACTGGTTTTTCAAAAAATCCTTGAATCTGATCTGCATGTAAGTCCATGGTCATAATTCTAGTAGCTCCTCCTGCTTGTAATAAATTGGCCACTAACTTGGCACCGATAGCAACTCTAGGTTGGTCTTTTCTGTCTTGACGAGCCCAACCAAAGTAGGGCATTACTGCGGTAATATGTCTTGCAGAAGCTCTTTTTGCAGCATCTAACATTAACAACATCTCCATTAAATTATCAGCTGTGGGAAATGTAGATCCAATAATAAAAACCCTTCTTCCTCTTACAGATTCCTCAAAAGCAGGTTGGAATTCTCCATCACTAAACTTTGTTGTTTTAACTTTTCCCAAAGGCACTCCATATTCTTTTGAAATCTTTTCAGCCAATACCATACTTTGCGAACAAGCAAAGAGTTTTGGAGATAATTCTTTTTTTGACATTTAATTATGTGTTAATCAGATTAGTTTTTTGGGGCTTAAAACAAAAGTAAAATTATTTGACGAGTTTTTAAGATTAAATCCCACAATCATAAAATATTTTTTAAATTTGCAACTTATCATATTGCTCGAGTGGCGGAACTGGTAGACGCGCTGGATTCAAAATTCGGTAACATCCATTTTACAATCCTTTTTAACTTTCCTACAACACCTCTACAAATTAACAAAATCCTTTGATTTTAAAGCTATTACTAGGCTTAATAAATATCATTACTATTATATTCTTTTTATATTGCTATATTTGTTGGTGTACTACATAGTGTACTAAATTTAAATCAACTTATATGACAATCACTTTAAGGTTTATGAATGTTACTGATAGATATGGTAGAGATACTATTAGGTATGATATTTCACATACAGACACGCAGAAAAAAAAGTGTAGAAAGGTTATTTCAACTGGAGTAAAAGTTCATACAAAAGATGTCGACAAAAGAAGTTGGAGAGTTAAGGCTACATCAGTAAGCCAAAAAGAATTAAATGTAGTACTTGAGGAATGCAAAGAGAAAATAAATATTGCTCTAACAAGATTTGAAACTAAACAATTTACCTTTCAACAAGTAATAGCATTTTTAAAGGGGGAAGTTGATTATGGTAGTGTAGACAAGTACATAGAGACAGTAATAAGAGACAGTAGAACAATACAAACCTATAATGACTATCGCAGTATCTTAAAGGCATTTAAAAAACATCTAGGTTACGAGTCTAAAAGACAAGTTACCTTTCAAGAATACTCATCCTATGAACTGCTTGACAAATTTAAAAGACAAGCAATTAACAATGGTTTAGCTAATACAACTATCAATAGTTATTTTGGTAAAATAAGAGCCGTATTAAATGATGCATATGACAAAGGCTACATATATGAAAAGTTCACTTTAAACAGAAATTTAAGACTACCAGCAAGAGCATCAAAAAGAATAGAAACAATTACCTCAGAGGAATTTGAAGAAGCTATTGGAAAGGCTAATGATATTTATGAAGTTCAAGCACTTGCACTCTACTTACTAATGTTTGGATTAAGAGGAATGTATAATTCTGATATTGTTGCTTTAAAAGATGCAGAGGTAAAACAAGATGATTTTGATACAAAGAATCCTTATTTAAATCTATTTAATGATGGACATATTTATATAATACATCGAAGAGTAAAAACAAAGAATCGGTCTAATGATGATTTGATAATAAGAGTAGATGATATGATTCCTTTTCTTATTAAGATTACTAAAATTCTATTCCTTGAGACACACAAAGGACAACGTATATTATCAGCACAAGAACTGGCATTGTTTGACTATGATTTAAATGACTTAACACTACATAAGCAAGTATGGGGAAGATATCAGAAGAAGCTAACAAAGATATTAGGATACAATTTTAAGACTGCTAGAAAGACCTACAACACACTTGCTACAGAACTTGAAATATCTGAAACAATTAGAAGAATACTACTCGGTCATTCATCTGTTGGAGTAAATGAAAGACACTATACAAATAGAAGAACTAAAAGAATCTCTGAAAAGGTACAAGAAGCACATTCAGAAATACTAGAAGACTTTCAGTTTGAAAAACTATCTATGTTGCTTTACGTTAAGATGCTAAACTTTCTATCAGACAAGGATAAGAAAGGAGTTGAGAAATTATTTTCAAGAGTTAGCAAAGCAACGATTAAGAATCTTTTAAGATGACATTTACCACATAGCAAGTTCCCCAAGAATCTATAATTATTTTTAAGTAATAAAGATTTTATTTTTGATTAGATAAATAACTCTTCAATTAAATATGAATTTAGAAAAACTTATTTATTGATTTAAGAAATTATAAAGTTATATAATTATTTTAAGAGAATAATTCACAAATGAAATAATACTTATTCACAGATTTGTCAATTAATAGAAACTAATCAGCTAAAAAAAGTTTAAAAAATAATTGATTTAAAATAAATTAACCTCTACTAATCAATGTCTTATAAAATAAATATTTCAAGCCCCCCTTGAACCAAAGAGAGATAGATAAAGAGATAAAGAGATAAAGAGAGATATAAAGATAAATATAGTCAGCAGACAAAAGATTTTAAAATGAAATAAAAATAACTATAAAATTATAGAGCCATCTCTAATTAGCTTTTTTACTTTTTTAACCTTACCAAAAGAAGTAGATTACTCTAAATCTGGTTTTTAATATCGGACTATTTTCTATATTTGACCTAAAACTAAATTGCTATGAAAAAAACAATGATACTATTATTATGTTTTTTAACAACTATTTTAAATGCCCAACAAGATTCTTTTCCTCAAGATACTGATAAAAAAAATGAAATCACGTTAACTCCATTAGTCCTTTTAGTCTCTGGCTGGGCAGATATATCCTATGAATATTTAATTAATAACAAATCTTCTTTTGGTGTTGATGTCCAATTCAATGATAATAAAAAAATATTTGATAGTGACGGAGATAGTGTGCCAAACCGAGATTACAGAAATTTCTCTATTACCCCTAATTATAGAGTATATTTCTCTAACAAATATGCAAGAGGTTTTTTTGTAGAAGGTTTTGGAATGCTTCATAGATATAGAGGTTACTTTTATACCGGTGTACCTTATTCTGATGACTATGTTCAAACAAAAAAATTAACCAATTTTTCTATTGGAATTTCTATAGGTAATAAATGGGTAACTAAAAAAGGTTTTATTGCTGAAATATTTGGTGGACTTGGTAGAAACTTATTCAATTTTGATGATAAAGATTCAAGTAATCTTGCTTTAAGAGGAGGTATTTCATTTGGAAAACGATTTTAATAAAAAAAATCATTCGATTTATGTTGAATTTGTCCATTCTCTTTCATACAATTAACTATTATTCATCGAACGTTCAATCGACCTTTTCGTATAATTTCTGAGGTGGCAAAATGAGTTTAGGCTAAAAGAGTTTTATAGTTCAATCAATCCGTCTTTAATCATCTTCTTAACCTTCTTAACACTACCAGTTGATGTACTAGATAGCTTAGCAGTTCTAGATATACTCTCTTTCTGCTTTAGATACCTCACTATAGCTTTAGTAGATGCCTTACTCATAAATACCTCAACAGATTCAGCACTACCCTTAGAACGTCCTAGATAACTTCCTTTAGTCTTAGCCTTAGCAATACCCTCAGCTTGTCTTTCCTTAATTCTAGTAAGTTCAAACTCAGCCAATGTTCCTAGTATACCTATCATCATCTTAGCTACTGGATTAACCTTGCCGTCTATTAAAGTACTTAAGCCTTCTTTCTCAGATATAACATTGATACCTCTGCTAGTAAAGTCTTGTATAGTCTGCATAATATCAATAGTATTCCTTCCTAGTCTATCTATTGAATGTACTAATATCTCAGTAACATCATCATTAGCTAATAACTTAGATGCTTTAGGTCTGTCTTTAAAAGCTATTGAGCCACTACATTCGTCTGTATATGTTTTGCCGTTAAAATCATCTTGTCTATCTGTATTCTGTTCTACTGTCGATACTCTTATATATTTTACTCTCATAAGCCAAAGATATATTTTATTATCTATATAGACAAATTTAGAGTAGGTTAATTTAATACATATAGCTTAGTAAATACATTATAAAAATATGGGTAGTTAGAAGTATACTCTAAAAATGACCAATAAAAATTATAAATTTTGACATATCTACGAAATATTAATTAATTGACTTTTTAAATTAATCTGATATATAAACTTCTACCA
>Ga0115561_1002899_pt1 | contig 11264 bp, 12 predicted proteins | sample COGITO_mtgs_1105_4_FD_87201 | JGI IMG/M metagenome (GOLD analysis project Ga0115561, IMG submission 87201) | Pelagic marine microbial communities from North Sea - COGITO_mtgs_110512 | ecosystem: Environmental > Aquatic > Marine > Epipelagic | place: Germany:Helgoland, sampling site Kabeltonne...
ACGGTGTAGGTGCGCGGTGCGCTGGCCGGACTAGGCGCCTCAGAGGTGACCATCTGCGGAGACGACACGGACGGAGGGGTTTGAACGATTTGCCCTGCCGGCTGCCCCGGTGACGACCGGCGAGCTTGCCCGAGCACATTCTCAAGCTGCTGCACGCGGGCGGTGGCCGCCATCAGCTCACGCTTCAAACTGTCGTTCTCCTGCTTCAAGGTCTTTACCAGATCCATCAAATCAATGCGGTCGAGCTCGCCCTCATAAGGTTGCGCCGGAAGCTGTCGGGCAAATTCCTTTTGCGCGGTCTCAATCAACTGACGCACCTGGGTCGCTTGCGGCGACTGTGGTTTGAACTGCAAATAGCGGTCGAAGTGATAGATCGCGCGAACCGGATCCTTCATCGTGCGGAGATATATGTAGCCCGCTTCCAGATGCGACTCGGGTGCATCGCGCCGTGCATCAATCACTCGGAGGAAGGCGCCCAACGCGTCTTCCATGCGCCCCTGGCTCTTGTAATCCTGCCCCAACTGATACTGTTTTTCGTCTGTTTCGCTAACGATTTCTACCCCACTCGGCGCACAACCAACGATCAGAATCAAACTGGTGAATATCAAAATGAAGTGGGTACAAACACGTGCCATTGTGCTAGTGTGTTAAATCCGCGTTTAACGCCGTCAACGCTATTTCAATCGGTGGATCACAGTCGGGTGCCATTAAATCTAGGCGGGGGGCGCAAACCGCAACAGTTGCTGGAACGCTTTCCGCACCTAAAGGAGCGGACACAGGTATGCAGCTTCCTTTAGGTGGCCGCCTGACCTCGCACTTAAAATAGCACCCATCGCAGTCAATATCATGCAAACCCTCGCCAGCCGCTTGGAAGGCACCAGCCAAAACCGGCCGACCGGTTCACCTACGTCGTACTTTTGGGTCCAAGGAAACCGAGTAAACTGTAAGTAACCGCCGCAGAGAACGATCTATAAATATGAAACCGTTTCTCACTGCAATTATGATCTTTTCTTTCTTACATAACTTTCTCTTCGGCGAAGCGCTCGATATCGGCAACTCTGCTCCGCAAGTCCAAGCACTGACCGACCAAGGCGAGACTATCGATTTCGGCGCGGCCCTCAGCGAAGGGACCACCTTGGTATTCTTCTACCCCAAGGCAATGACCCCAGGCTGCACGAAACAAGCCTGCAGCATCCGCGACGGCTGGGATGAACTGGAGGCGCGCAATGTTAAAATATTCGGCGTCTCATCAGATACTGCCAAAACACAGGCGGAATTTAAGCATAAGTATCAGCTCCCATTCACGTTGATCGCCGATATCGACGGGGCTGTCTGTAATGCATTCGGCAAAGGTCGCTTCAGTCGCCAAGCCTACCTCTTCAAAGATGGCATTCTCGTCTGGCGCGATCTCAAGGCATCGACCGCCGGACAAGCTGGTGATGTACTGGCTGCCCTAGATGCATTGAAATAGTCGTCCACCGGAGCGCCCGTTGGAAAGAGTCGAATCGGCATTCCTGTCTCTCGATTCCAAGCTGTGCTGCGACTGTCGCAGTTTTCGCTAGGAGAGCACTTCTAGAAAAACAAAGCCTCGGCAATCATTTGCTCGGGCCCCAACGGCTTCATCCGTGTGGAAATCTTTTCTTCCGGTTTACCGAGCGATGCCTCGATCTGGCCCATCGATCCTTCACAGAACTTGCGCCACTTGAAATAACGCTCATCCGCATAGGTGAATTCCAACCCGAGCGAACATTCGGTATCACTTTCGTCGTAAGGCTCGACTGCATATACAGCCTTCAGCGCGGAACAGTCACTGCACTGCGGACAATCGTCCAGGCAACTCTGTATCCACTGCTTCAGTCGCAACGCCTCCCCCGTCATGCCGGCGCTGTGCCGGATCGTGACCAGTTCTAGGCCGCGACAGAGGCTTTCGATCCCATACCCACTCAAATATTGCCCAATTGCTTGACGCACGGGTAGCAAGCGCGCCATAGCCAGATCGCCAACACGCGTGGGATCGGGCCAATCCAGGAGGCTTAAGTCTTCGCCCTCATAACTGCTGTCATATATGCAGCGGCGTACGCCGATCAAAAGATTCCCAAAATACTCTTCAATGCGATGGCCTGGAACCCCACAGAACCAGTGATACGACGGCAAGTCGGGCTCCAACCAAACCGAGACTTGATTACCCAAGTGTCCGCAATTCTCCGGCTGATAAGCGAGAAGCAAGGCCTCGCAACAACACATCTCACGATGCGTGTCGCCGATATAGCACTGACTGAATAATTTTGCGCGCATCGAACCATCCGTAATCGAGCGCGAAGGGCACAGCACAATAATACGGCTCGGATAACGCTGAGCAAAAGCCAGCAGCGTATCGAAGCGCTCATGAGCCTCTTCCGGGGTCACCTCCCACCCGAAGTGGAGCACCACATTCATCTGCGACGCCCGAAAGGCCGAGGGCGACCCTGAGGCATCGCTCTCCCACATATGTTCGAGGCGATCGGTGACTTCACTCACAGGCAAATGCAGCCCGGGTAATACGTCGATTAAATCTTTCATCTTAGCCACTGTTTGGTGATTGTAGTCTCCATGCTCTCTTCAATGTGTAGCATGTTTGTATCGTATCAAATGCGAGTCGTCGCTCAACCCGAGCGGCGCCAGTGGTGTTGACGCTCGCCAAGTAGACGCTCGCTTGCAACAGGACCCCAAGAGCCGGCGGCGTATTCTTCGAGTCCGTACTGCCCACACTCTTCCCAATGCTTCAGGACGGGGGTGACCAGCTTCCAAGAGGCCTCCGTTTCATCCCCCCGGATGAACAGGGTGCTGTCGCCAACCATCGCATCGAGGATCAAGCGCTCGTAGGCTTCCGGCGTGTTCGAGCCGAAGGTGGTCGAGTAGCTGAAGTGCATTTTAACCGGCTGGGTGCGGGTTTCCAAACCAGGAATCTTGGAGTTCATGACCAGAGTCACACCCTCGTCAGGCTGTATACTGATAACCATCGTATTTGCAGCGACATTAAACTTATCGCCCTCTGAAAAGAGGATGCCAGGTGGACGCTTGAATTGGATCGCTATTTCACTCGCACGACGCGCCATGCGCTTACCGGAACGGATATAGAAAGGTACGCCCTGCCAGCGCCAGTTATTGATCGCTAAGCGCATCGCTGCGTAGGTTTCGGTCGAGGAGTCAGCCGGGATGCCTGCCTCCTCCACGTAGCCCTTGACCGGTTCGCCTTTGACTAAACCCTGGGCATAGCGGGCGCGCACCACATCGCCTCCCTCCGTCATAAGCTTCAAGGGTTGGATCGCCTTGATGACCTTTACCTTTTCATCGCGGATCGACTCGGGATCAAGGGATACCGGCGGCTCCATCGCGGTCAGTGCCACCAGTTGCATCGTATGGTTCTGAATCATATCACGCAGTGCGCCGCTCGTATCATAGTAACCGCCACGTGACCCGACACCCAAGCTTTCCGCCACAGTAATTTGCACGCAGTCCACAAACTCACGGTTCCAGATCGGCTCGAAGATCGAATTGGCAAAACGCTGCACCAATAGATCCTGCACCGTCTCTTTACCCAGATAGTGATCGATGCGGTAGACCTGAGGCTCCTCAAAGACATCATTGATGACGGCGTTGAGCTCACGCGCGGAATCCAAATTACGGCCGAACGGCTTCTCAATCACCACCTTCGAAGCAAGCTTGGTGTGGACATGGACTTTTGCCATGCCACTGCTACCGAGGTTTTTGATAATCGGCTCAAAGACGGCCGGTGGCGTCGATACGTAGAACATGCGTTGCATGTCACGACCGAGATCCTTTTCGATCTGATTAATCTTTTCAGCCAGCGAATCGAAGGCAGCGGCCTCATCATAGCCACCCGCGTGATACGACATATTCTGGCGAACACGCTCCCAGATCTCCTTGTTCAAGGGGCGACGGGAATACTCGTCGATCGCCCCATCCATCATCTCGCGAAAGTCCTCGTCGGTAATCGGCTTTCGGCCAAAGCCGATCAAATGAAACTCGCCGGGGAGCAGATTATCCAGTCCGAGATTAAAAATCGCAGGCACCAGCTTGCGCGCAGTCAAATCTCCTGAAGCACCAAAGATCACGGCCACCGTCGGCGGCGCTCCCCGGTGTTTACTCAATCCCTTTAGAAAGGGGTGCCTGACTTCTTCAATTTCTGGGCTCATAACTTGCTAGTATAGTGTTTAGAAAAGAGCGGCACATTGCAGTAATGGCGAACGTCACCCGCACCCTCCTCGGAGATGGAAACTTCTATCACATCAAAACGGAAGTGTTTCGGCGGATTTTGCAATTGATTTATGTAGGCCTTACACCCCCGCTGCAAAACTTTCTTTTTATGCGCATCCACTGAATGAAAGCCTCCGACCAAGGCATGAGCTGCGCGTGACCTAACTTCCACAAAAACCAAAACGTCTCCGTCCAGGCAAATGATATCAAGCTCATCTCGCTTCCAGCGCCAGTTCCGAACAATCACTTTGTAGCCGAGGCGGCGCTGACAATAGTCTGCCGCGAGAGACTCGCCGAACTGCCCGCGCTCCGCACGCGTACTCCCGGGAGCCAGCTTTCGGGACTTTATCGAAAATAAGTCAGCTAGCGCATTAAAAATTCTCATCGTTAGGTCTCAGCTTATGGAGTCGATACGGCGCGACCGCAAATCAGGAATGTTAAGCGCAGGCCTCGCAGTCGGATGGATTCTATCCTCCGACCCGATCGTCTGAGAGCTCTCGAGCCGGTGGGGCGATCGCATCACACCACCACTTTCCTTAATACTTTTTAGTTCAATGTTGGGCCTTGGATGTTGAACCTTCCCTTTCCGCCGATTCACTCTTCGTCATCCAACTCTCTTCCACAGATACCACCCATCTCATCGTCGGCGCGGGACTCGCGGGCTGCTTACTGGCTTGGACGCTTCAACAACGCCGCGCAACCTTTGTTTTGATCGGAAGCAGGTCGATGCCCTCTGCTTACGGTGTGGCCGCTGGCGTCATCAACCCCGTGACCGGCCGCTGGATGACGAAAAGCTGGAACTTCGACCAACTTCTGCCTAAGGCCGAAGCCACCTACCGCGCGATTGAAGCGGAACTCGGCATCGAAGTCTATCACCCCATCCCTGAACTACGCTTTTGCCAAAACGCGGACGACGTCAAACGCGCCGGCCGCCGCATCCGCAACTCCCGCTACCAGGATGTGCTGGGCCGGTTCCACGAAGCCGGCATCGCTGCTCCTGAATTCAACGACCCCCAAGGCAGCTTCGAGATCCGTAAGGCCGCCTATGTCGAACTCCCCGCGCTCGTCCACGCACTGCGCGCCTCATTCGCGGAGCGCGGCCTTTACCGCGACGTCGTTTTCGACCATGCCCAGCTCCAACAGCAGGACAACCGCTGGCGCTATGGAGACATCCACTCGGACAAAGTCATCTTCTGCGAGGGAGCCGCCCACTCCCAGAATCCTTGGTTCAACGACATCCCCCTGCAACCGGCCAAGGGCGAGACCCTTCTCTGCCAGAGCCCCACACTCCAGCTCTCGGAAACACTCTACCATCACAAGAAATGGCTACTCCCCTATCCAGACGGCACTTTCCGCTTAGGAGCGACCTATGATGAGGACGACCTTGATCCCACGCCGACCGAGCCGAAACGGGCGGAGCTCCTCGAGGCTGCACGAGCCGCACTCAAAGCCCCGCATGCGATCGAAGTCACCCAGCACTTGGCGGGCATCCGCCCCAGCAGTGCCGACAACCGCCCGATCCTCGGCGCTCATCCGAAAGCGCCCGGCCTCTACCTGCTCAATGGACTCGGCTCCAAAGGCGCGACCACAGCGCCATGGATGACCGAGCAACTGGTGGCACATCTGCTCGAAGGCGAACCGATCGATCCCGAAGTCGCCCTAGAGCGTTTCCAATCATCGCGCTCAGCCCATCAGCAAGACGGCAGCTAAAGCAGCCGCTACGTCATTCCTGACTCCTGAAATAATGCGTCTCACTGAACACGTTCACCAAATCCTCGGCAGCCATCTGCGGCACGGAGATTATGCGATCGACGCCACGGCCGGCAACGGGCACGACACACTCTTTCTTGCGCAAATGGTCGGGGCGAGTGGATCCGTGCTCGCCATTGACCTACAAGCCTGCGCGATCGAAGCGACACGCCAGAGATTGGCCACGGTCAGCACTCAGGCCCAGATCCGACTGGAGCAAGCCGACCATGCCGACCTATTGGAAGCGGAAGTCGCGCGCCGAAGCGAACTGGCCGCCGCCATCGTTTTCAATTTGGGCTACCTACCGGGCAGCGACAAATCCGTGCAGACACGACCCGCGCACACCCTACGGGCGCTGGACGCCTCCGCCCGCTTGCTACACTCGGGAGGCCGACTCTGCGTCACCGCCTACCGTGCCCACCCCGGCGGACAAGACGAAGCGCAGGCCGTCGAAAATTGGATGTGCGAACGCGTAAGCGGCGGCTGGCAACTGGAGAGCCGCGTCCCGCCTTCTAGGAACCTTCCACCCGTCCTCTGGGTGGCTACGAAGCCTCCTTTGTAGGGACGTCATTCATGCCGCCCGCCGCAGCCAAGCTGCGGACATCCAAAAGCAGGGACAAGCTGACATCAGAAAATCCATTGCAAGTTAAGAAAAGACCTGCCTGCGGATGCCTTGCAGGACCGCCACATCTCCCCAGGCCGCGCCCCGCAGCGGGTTGACCTTGGGCGGACGTTTACGTTTCCGGTCCCGCTGCACCGCGCCGATGAAGCCGCGCACATATTCCGACGAGCCCAGAATGACCCCGTCCGTAAAATAGCGCACACGGCAGCGCAAGACTGTGGCCCGCGGCAAGACTCCATCCTGCTCTTCGAGCACTTTCGCGGCCGTCTTCCGATCTATCACACAGCCATGTTCACGAGCCCCACTCCCTTTACCAAAAATCAATGAACGGTGCGACTGCAGCGCAGCCTCCGAACCTCCACCGCTCAAGTGGTCCGCCCAGACATGACGCAAGCCGCGGAGCGCCAGTTTCGTCCCAGTTACCGCCTCGGCGTAGCCACAAAAACGGTAATCCTTTGGGTCCTCGACGATCCCTGCGCGGACCGGGTTCAGGTCGATGTAGGCCGCCATTGTCTGCAAAGGATTACCCCTTACTTCGACCAGCACCGACTTGAAGCGGTCTGCCCAGAGTGTCCCGTAGCGCCGGTGCGACTTATTAAACCAAATCGAAAAACGCTGCTTTACAGTCTTCATGAACTCCGAGACATCTCCCATCCGCACCCGCAAGCGTTGCCGCACAGCTTCCGCTTCCTCGCCCCCCGCCGCGAGGTCACGCTCCAGCACCTTGATCGAGGCCTCCTGGAACTTCGTCGGCTTCGGATAGAGCACCTTATAACGGCGCATCAGCTCCCCGTCCGTGACATCCTGCCCGTCATCGACTCGCACCAAAACGTGGAAGTGGTTCGACATGATACAATAAGTCAGCACCTCCACACCGCAAAAGTCCGCCACTTGCCAGAGCATCTTCCGCAAAACCTCTTTCTCCCTGTCGCCAAATAAACGCTCTCCGTTCACCGTACGAGTCATACAATGGTAGCTCGCCTCACTTTCAGATACTTTTAAACGATTCGACCTCATAACTTCATTCTGACTACTTTATCTCTTATGTCCAATGCCAAAGCAGGGACAGGCACATGTTTTTACATTATAACCCGATAAACCCAAAAAGCCCCCCGAAACAAATCGGAGGGCTTGTTGAAAAAGGGTTAAACTCGAACCTAAGCGCGACGGCGACGAAGCATGACCCAAGAAAGAGCAAGCAGACCGGAGAGTGCGGCGTAGGTGGAGGGCTCGGGGACGATCGATGCTCCTGTAAGCGTTGCGGCCAGTGCATCACCTGCACCGCCACCAACAATGTCAATACCTATGATTTCAGCTGAATTGAATGTGCCTACAGCACTTACAAAAGAAAGCAGTGTTGACCCTCCAGAGAGATCAGACCATGATCCACCACTAAAAGTAGCTTGGTCAAATTCTTGGTCGAAAAGTATCACCCCAAAAGTTGTCCCAGGGTTAGTAGTAATCGAACCGGTAATCTGTAAATCATTTCCCCATAAAGAAGATAAATCTACCAATGGCACATCACCACTAAGGGTATTTGTGTCAGTCCCAGAGAATGTGATGCTACTTGCACCTTGAGAAACTGAGCTGAAGTCAGTAAATGATGAGTCTGACCATGTGGGTGCGGTTACATTGCCAAAAGAAGTTATTGTAACTGCTGGCAAGACGGATGCAGAGCAAAGCAATGCAAGTGCAGCTAAAAACGTACGTTTTTTTGAATTTAGGTCCATAAATTGTTTCAAGTTGAATTAGAGTGTGTAAGGAAGTAACTGGGTAAAGTCTACATCAGCAGTTAAAGACGTCTTTTTTTGCAAGAAAACGGAAGTCCCGCTTTTGATCGTAAAGTCTTCAGCTGATGGAAAACCTCGAACATTTTGAACCCATGTAGTGCCATTGAAGAAGCAGCGTTTCCATGCACCAGCATCACGAATAAAAACGAAATCTGCCAAATCTGCATCCGTTGACGCAACCCATCCAGGAATCGATTCAAACCCAACATCTTTCAGCGCCAAATCAACCGGAAACGAGTTACCGAAGAACGTGAGACCCCCCTTGTTGATAGTGACCTCTCGTGGAGTGCTAGGTACAGTTCCGGTAAGAATTAACTCTGAAGATTGATTAGCTAAACGAAAAACAAGAAGGCCGTAATCAGGCATCAGCGGTTCATTATCTTTATTGGGTAAACCCCGCACGTTCTGAACCCACTCGGTTGTATCTAAGTCAAAATAGAATTTTTTCCAAATGCCATTAGAGTCGAGCAGCCAAATATTATCCGCGGAATTGTAGTCCGTGCCACCTATAATAGCGCCGTCTTCAGGAGTCCCAAACAGACTCGAGAGTGTATCGCATTCAACAATTTCAAAAGTATCAGCACCAGCAATAATTCCGAGCTGCGTAAGATCTTCAATATTTGAATACAACAGATCAATTGTGAGAGTGTCTGTTGTATTCGGAGTAGTCGGTGATGTCGAAATTAATAAATTTCGCCCAGAAGCTAGACCTGAAGTGACACGGACGAGATAGGGTGTAGTTTCGTTAGAAAGATTACCAGCAGTCCAGCCAGCATTATTCACGGTCAAAGTGTTTGAAGAAAGAGAACTTATAACACCAGTTGTAGCACCATTCGAACTTGTCGATGGAACATAAAGAGGTAGCGCAAGTGGCGTCAAAGTGCGACCCGTTCCTGTGCCAGCTTCAATTTTCCAAGTAGTATAACCTACAGGCACCGTCTCCACAGCCGACAGGCTCGTTAAGGTAAATAGAGCCGCCGAAGCGAATAGAGAAATAGTTTTGAGGAATACCTTCATAGATATATGACTTATTTAATCTGCTCCGTTATGAGTGAGATACAATTGCAAAAAGTAACAACGGGTTGTTTGACGACAAGACTTTCAAAATTATGGGCAAATTTTACCCCTGTTGGGCGCTGCTGCAGGGTAATAGACTTATTTGAAAATGACAGTAAAACACGGCTTGGCAAGAGGTTTTTTAATTAGATTTGGCCTGCGGGTGTGATTTCAAACCGTTCATTTACTTAATTGACGTTAATTTCCATGGATGAGGCCGCCATCGCGCCGTGCGGTTATCCAGGAGGCAGGGCGATTAGTTGTCCTCGCTGGGAGCGGTCTCCCTGAGAAGGGTATCGACCTCTATCGGGGTGAGGAGGTCGGGGTCGATGTGGAATCTACTTTGCGGGGCGAGCGGTCCGCTCTCGGCAGGAAATGAGGAACTGGCGAAGCCGGTGCTGCTTGAGAAGGAAAGCAGTGACTCGACAACGGGCGGCGCGGTTCCCCCGCCTACGAGCTTAGAGACGGATGGCGAAATATTATGCTCAAGGCGGGCGCTTGGCACATAGGTGCCAGAAGATCGGCTGAACATCCAAGGCATGACGCCGAGGTCAGTCTGTGCACTGTGGAGGCGCACTTGGTGGACCTGCTCGCCGTCGATCGTGAGAGTGCTGCTAAAGGGGACGCGGATGCCGTCGATCTGGCGAAAGTCGCTGTGGGTGGTGACTTCTTCGTCGCCGTTGACATTATTTATAACGACTTGGCGGCGTTCGGAGTAATCCTTCATATCCAGCATGGAGCGAACTATCTGGCCATTCGGCAGGGTGATTTTCAATTCGTAGCAGCGCTCGCCGTCAACCGTAGTCGTGCCGAGGATCTGCAGTTGCTTGCCTTCAAGCAACGGGTAGAGGAGATGCCCACCAGTGCTCGCGTCGCGGATAAAGTTGAGGGCTTCGTCCCCGGGCATGGTGGCTACGGGTTGGGATGCGTTCCAATCAGAGCCCGGCTGATGGCGATCGGGGTGATCGCCGCTACCTTGCATGGTATTGAGCTGCCAGGCTTCGGTGCCGTCGTAGGCCATAACGATACGCCCTCCGTTGGAGGCAAAGATGACCACCTTGCAGTAGTCGGGCTTTTTCTTGAAAGCAGTAAAGCGGACCGTGCCGTGGGCGAGCTCGAGGGTGCCTTCAAAGCGGATGCTTTGGAACTGCTCCCAGTGCTCGGCGCTGGTGAAGTTTTGTTTGTAGTAATTGCGCAGGACACTCCCAAGGCCATAGTCGAGCCCGGTGTAGTCCATCGGGTCCAAGCGCACAATGGACTGACGGAATAAGTTGGCCTCCTGGGCTTCCAGCTCATCGGCCTGAACGGAGGACGCAGCGCTGCCCTGAGCAGGGAGCGGGGAACCGCCAAAGACGGCGGCCATCAGAAGGCATGTGAAAAGAGTCCACGCGGAGGATGCGAAGCGTTTAAAAATTTCTTTAAGGTAGAACGAGTAATGGACAGCGATGGACATGGATGCAGACGGAGCGGAGGCACTGTGGCCCCCTCTAGCCTTGAGCGAGACCAGGCACGGTGCTTGTTTTCTTTTGGCTGACGGGTGTGCCGAGAACTTCACCGTAGATGAAGGCGGCGCGAGCGGTGGCAGGATCGCGGAGGGTGCTGCGCACGCTACCGCGTGCGAGTGGAGAGTGGGAAGTGGAGAGTTTAGGGTGAGGCTGTTGCGAGCTGTTGCGAGCGTCCTTACTCGCTTTGGTCGCTTTGGTCGCTTGCTCTTGGAGTTTGGCGGCTTGGCGCTTGGTGGCCTCAATCTGTCGGAGGCGCGCCTGCATTTGCGTGGAGTAAACCTCGTC
>Ga0115561_1002902_pt1 | contig 11261 bp, 10 predicted proteins | sample COGITO_mtgs_1105_4_FD_87201 | JGI IMG/M metagenome (GOLD analysis project Ga0115561, IMG submission 87201) | Pelagic marine microbial communities from North Sea - COGITO_mtgs_110512 | ecosystem: Environmental > Aquatic > Marine > Epipelagic | place: Germany:Helgoland, sampling site Kabeltonne...
TAGGCTGGCCATGTAGGTCATGCGTCCAGCATGGTCTAGGCTTTCCATGGTGGCCCTGATAGCTCCCACAAGTTCGGCCAGTGCGATACGCTCCTTTTCTGCACTGGGGTCGGCTTTGATCGTGGCGGCCTTGATCGCCTTCTCGACTGCCTTCAGCGGTGCTTTCGCGCCACCAGCGGCCTTGACGATTGCGGCGCGTGTTACGCCTTTTTTCGCGGCGGCCTTGACTAGGGCGATCTCCTTCTTCATTTCGCCCTCGCTCATGGTCTTGATGGTCGCGGGCTTGATGCCAAGGGTGACGGTCTGTTGAACACGTCCAGCCCAATCGATCACCACCTGTGGCATAGGCTTAGCCTTCGCTTTTACCTATGCCTCACTCTGGCGGTCAGCGCGTCCAAAGTAGCAGTTCAAACCCGTTGCAATGGCGGCCTTGAAAACGTCCATTTCTACTCCGGACTTTTGGAACATTCCAGTAAGCGTCACATAAAAATTGGCGCGGTGGTTGCCGATGGCGGTTTCTAGCTTGCCATTGGTTTCAATAGCGCTTTTGATGTCAGTAACGTTTTGTGTGGTTAACTTGAATAGCTTGGTCATAATCTTGATTCCTTGTATCGCTCTGCATGATTGCTCGGCTGATAACTTATAATGCCTTACTGGGGATTATGCGGCGCGTTGCCAAATGCTTTTAACTCCGGATGATCCGGACTAACTTCGCCTATCTTCTTTGATCTTCTAAATCCTAAACGACCTAGCCTAGGGCAAAACCGTATGCTGGAGGGGGGTATGGGGCAAACGGGCGTAACTCACGCAAGGTGGGGTGTGCGTATTTAAAGACCCCCTCGAAAACTAGAACCATTTTTCCCAAAAGTTGGGACAACTCCCAAAAAAATTACCCCAAAAAAAAATTCCATCTAAGAAAAATTCCTAGTGCGTCACTGAAACGTAGGTGTGGTGGGGCTTTGGGTGTGATTTGTACCGAATTGGCTTGTGCTAGCTGGTGGTGTGTTTTTTCAGGGTGTGTATATAAGGTGCTGGCTTTATTGTGGTAGTATTTAATTTCGCTCCTACGAAAGATTCTAAGGGGCGTTTGTGTTCGACCCTATATGTTGGCATCAGATTTGTTTAAACGTGCCGTGAGCGAACGATTTGACCCCTTCCTGCTACATATCTGTCGTATTTCCGTCCTATTGATTGGTAATACTGCTCAGAATAGGGCAATTTGTGAGTTGGATAGACCCCAAAAAAATTTTTAAAAAATTCCCCACGGAATATTTGGTCGTCCAATTGGGTTTAAATCCACCCATCGAATGGACGTAATTTTATTTCGTAAAAACTCTGGATCGGGATGGCGTTTTCGCCAGCTCAGGATTGCGTCAGCATTCCGGCTTTTTCTTTTCTTGTTACGAAGTAATTCTTTTTTTTTTAACAAGGTAGAGTGGGAGACTTTTAAATCTCTAGGGATTATTAACCTAACAAATGGACGCTATCCCTTGTGGTTGCTGGGATGTGGCGTTATTTTCTGGCAAATCTCCTGCGTTTGGCCTCTTGCCGATTTTAAAATCCCCCAGAGCAAGAGAGAAACCCCGTAAACACTTGGTCTCTCAGGTTAGTGTCCACTAACATAGTGGCATTCTGAAACACATAGTAAGTTTAGCTATCTGATGGGTTGGGATTACGATCCTCTGCGCCATACGCTGAAGCCCCGAAACAACTTGGTCTAGCAGGTTAGGAGATACTAACCAAAATACTGAGATTATGGGCTGATTAGGGCGTTTACCTGTCCAGCACGCGAACAGGTCGAAAGTACCTGTCCAGCAGGCGAACAGGTCGGGGTTGTATTGATTGTCTTTACCAAATTAGCTAAACCCGCGTAAACACTCGGTCTACAAGGTTAGTAACCACTAACATAAGTAGCGACCTGTCCAGCACGCGAACAGGTACCTGTCCAGCAGGCGAACAGGTCGGTGTTATTTTTTGTACTGGTTACTGCGCTTCTGCTTAATCCCCCCCAAAACCCCACATCATCTCCCCTTAGTATGACCCCCAAAAATCACCATCATTTAGGGACGTAATTCCCTGCCGATTGTGCCATTAATCAGGGTAATTCATAAAATGCTGCGCCTCTGCCGAATACCTACGCTTATATACGTTTCACTACACTTAGTGACAAGCACTAATCTCCTAGGATTAGGGGTAACTAACTCAAAATATACTGCATGGTTAGTTACCCCCCCAGTCTCATGAAATAAATAGAGTTTTTTAATATATTGGGTTGACGGAGTGCGCACGACACTATAATAAAGGGAATAGATTCAGGCGTAGTGGCTGAATCTCTTCAGTAATGAAGAACTAGCTAAGCGATTTCCTCCTAGATCGTTGCAGTCTTCCCCGCCGTCTTCCTAAGCCGAGCGGGGATTTTTATATCCGCAAACAAAATCTTATGTTGGAGGCCAAATGGCTGACCAATACTCAGTCCAAAGCCGAAGCGGCGCTAAGAAACGAGAAACTCCTTTAACCTCTGAAGAAAAGAAAGCTTGGTCTGTCAGACTTAAAAGAGAGAAGGAAGAAGACGCTATCATCGCTGAAAACAAGGCGAAAGAAGATCGGCGCAAAGAAAAATTCAAACGCTGGTGTTCTCGTAATGGACTAAAGAGCGCACAGCAAAGACACGGTGGCCAGATCCTTGAAGAGACAGGGACATTGCTTACCGTGCGACAAGAACATTTCCTAATGTCTTATATGGTTGACTTTAATCTTTCTCGTGCGATGGAAGCAGCGCAGATCATCCAGAAAAAAGTCGCCGTTAAGATATTAAACAAACATCATTCAAGGTTATTTATGCAAGAGCGAATGACTGAGCTTAAAGAAAAGTCACTGATAGACGAAGAGATGGTCGTCCGTGGTCTTATCAAAGAGGCAAAGGACATGGAGTTCGGTTCGCCCGGATCTAGGGTCACTGCTTGGACTCAGTTAGGCCGTCACCTTGCCATGTTCACTGATAAGAAAACCGTGGACTCTAGGGTAGCCATTGAATCTGTTATCGCTGACCTACCTTCTTTAGATGATGACTCAGAGTTTGCTATTGAGGGTGAGTTCACACAAGCGCCATCAGTATCGTCAGTTGATGACATTGATAAGATATGACACCGGCAGAACAAAAAAAGCTTCGGGCGTTAAAGACTAACTTCCCTTACTTCGCTAAGTCATGTCTGAACATCAGAACAAAGAAGGGTGATGAGAAAAGATTCGAGCTTAACAAAGCTCAGAACTACATTCATAAAAAGTGTGAGGAACAGCTAGCCAAGATTGGAATGGTCAGAGCATTAATTCTTAAAGGCCGTCAGCAAGGATGTTCCACCTACACTGAAGCTCGTTTCTATCACAAGGTTAGTCAGAACCGAGGTAAGCGTGCATTCATCTTGACCCATGAGCATGAAGCCACTGCCAACTTGTTTGACATGGTACGCCGTTATCATGACGGCAATCCTTTCGCACCATCGGTCTCAAGTTCTAATGCTAAAGAACTCATGTTCGACAAGATAGATTCTGGTTATAAGGTGGGTACTGCGGGTAACAAAGCGGTAGGCCGATCTCAAACCCTACAATTATTTCATGGATCAGAAGTTGGCTTCTGGCCCAATGGTGAAGAGCATTTAGCTGGCGTCTTGCAAGCGGTTCCTTCTGAGTCTGGTACTGAAGTTATTCTCGAGTCAACAGCCAACGGTGTTGGTGGTGTTTTCTACGAGATGGTTCAAGCAGCTCAACGCGGTGAGGGTAACTATCAACTCATCTTTGTGCCTTGGTTCTGGCAACCTGAGTATGTGATGTTATGCCCAGTAGACTTTGTAAGAACTAAACAAGAAGAGCAGATGGTTGAGAGCTTAGGCTTAACAAACAATCAGCTTTACTGGCGGCGCAATAAAATCATGGAGCTACGCTCTGATGAGTTGTTTCGACAAGAGTATCCGATTTCAGCGAACGAGGCTTTCATTTCCTCGGGTCGAAGTGTGTTCGTATCTACATGGCTTATGGCCGCAAGAGATGAATGTTACTCCCCAACGATGACAGCTGACCTTCAGATTGAATCACAAACATTGATTGAAAAAGAGGATGGCTGTTTAAGAGTCTGGGAAGCCCCTCAATCAAACAAGCGTTATGTGATCGGAGCTGACGTAGCAGAAGGTTTAGACAAAGGGGACTTCTCTTGTGCAGATGTCCTTGATGAGAATGGTGACCAAGTTGCCCAGTGGCATGGAAAGATTTCTCCTGATCATTTCGGAGACCTATTGTATGCATTGGGTATGTTGTACCGAAGAGCCTTTATGGGTGTCGAGCGTAACAACCATGGACTCACCACACTGACTATATTGAAGAACAAAGGTTACCCCAACCTTTACATGCAAGAAGAGCTAGAGCGGGAATACGATGGAAAGCAATTCAAGAAAGTTGGATGGCTAACTACCTCTCGTTCAAAACCTTTAATTATCGACAACCTCGCATCCATCACTCGAGACTCCGAATCTGGCATCCGCTGTCTAGAGACGATTGACGAAATGGAAACCTACGTTGTTCATGCAAACGGCAGCACTAACTCAAGGCACGGTTATTACGATGACCGAGTGATGTCTTATGCCATTGCGTGCGAAATGTATCGCAGGATGCCTAGGAATTATGGCCGCACCGTGGTCAACATCAGACAGTTTAAAGCCGCTCAAACGGGTGTAGGGTATTAAATGATCATTGACTACAAAGAAGGTGAAGAAGATTCTCAAACTGACGAGCAAGCTGCCAATGAACAGGCTGCTGAGTCGTTAGGCGGAACGCTGCGCAACCGCTTTGTAGAGTGGAGCGATGCTCGTAAAGACATTGAAGAGGACTGGGTTAAAGACCTGCGTGCCTTTAATGCGCAATACGATGAGACGACTCAAGCTCGATTGTCTGCTGATCCTAACCGTTCACAAATTTATGTACGTCTCACGCGAGAGAAGACCATGGCGGCATACAGTCGCATCATTGATCTTTTATTTCCCGCTGGAGATATGCCTTGGAGCATAGAGCCTACCAGCGTCCCTGAGATGATGGATGAGCCGTCTATTGTTGAGCTACACCAACGGGCTATGTCTGAAGTAGAAGCCATCATGCAGCAGTTACAGGCTGAAGGTGGAGAGCTACAGATTGATCCAATGGAGTTGGCCAAGCAGCGTGTAGAAGAAGTCATGGAAGAGGCTGCTTCAGAAGCTCGAAAGATTGCAAAGAAGCGTGCTGAACTCATGACCATTGAGATGAAGGATCAGCTGGAAGAATTAAATTACGAAGGCGTGTACAAGAAAGCCATTATGGAATCTTGCATGCTTGGAACGGGTTGTGTGAAGGGTGCCACAGTCAAAGTGGAAACCAAACAACGTTGGGCAGAAACGCCTGATGGTTGGATGATGTCTTCGGAAGAAATCGCAAAACCGAATGTCGAATATGTATCAATTTTCGATGTTTACCCTGATCCATACGCCGTTGATTTAAACGATTTATCTGGAGTCTTCCACCGGCATGTAATGACCAAGTATCAATTCCGCGAATTAAAGCGGATGACTGGTTTTAGCATAGATAATATTGAAGAAAGTATTTCCGATAGTCCAGATGGAAATCATGTCGAGATGACTCATGAACAATCTCGCCGTCATATTTCTGGTCAGTTAATGAAGACAACATCGAATCGATTTGAAGTCATTGAATGGTGGGGTTTAGTTGATGGGGCAGATCTTGTTGAGGCTGGACTAGAAGTTGAAGATGAGACTCAAGAATACGAAGCTAACGTATGGGTCTGCGGATCTAAAGTGATCCGTGCTCGTTTAAATCCACATGAAGGTGGTGGTCTTCCATTCCAGTTGTTCCCATACGAGCGCACTCCTCACCAGTTATGGGGCACAGGCGTACCGAAAATGATGCGGGACTCCCAAGATACTATCAATGCAGCGGTAAGAATCTTCATTGATAACCAAGCAATCTCTTCTGGCCCTCAAGTTGAGGTGAATACGAACATGCTTCCAGCTGGAGCAGATGTAACTGACATCCATCCTTGGAAGATCTGGTTACGAGAAGGTGGGGATTCAGCGACACCCATGTTGCGTTTCTACCAGCCTCAAAATGTTTCAGCCCATCTGACCACAGTGATCGAGTTGTTTAGGCGATTTGCTGACGAAGAAACATCGATGCCTTCTTATAGTCATGGTGGACACACTCCGGGCATGACAAAGACAGCTTCAGGTATGTCCATGTTAATGGGTGCAGCCTCTATAGCGGTTAAATCAATTATTAAGAACATTGATGATTATTTAACGAGTCCTTTAATTTCCAGTTTGTACGACTGGAACATGCGCTGGAACATAAAAGAAAATATTAAGGGTGACATGAAGATTGTGGCCCGTGGATCGACCTCATTATTGGCTAAAGAAGTACAGTCACAGCGTCTGATCCAATTTGCGCAGATGACAACCAACGAAGTTGATCTGCCATTAACAGATAGACGCGCTGTGCTTAGTGAAGTGGCTAAGTCGCTAGATCTAGACCCAGATAAGTTCATGCCATTAGATGATGATGCAACTATGCAGGCTCAAGCTGAGCAGCAAGAAGCTCAGAAGGCTATGCAAGAGCAGCATATGCAGTTAGATATGGCTAATCAAGCAGCTGAGACAGCTAAGTTAGAGGCTCAGGCTAAGAAAGAGCAGGCTCAGGCCATGCTTAACATGGTTGATGCAGAGACATTACCCGCAGAACGAGAGGCTGAGGCAGCTCGAGACAGGGCATACGCTATGCAAACTGCTCAATCCGTGCAGCAAGGCAGGACACCAGACGGATTTAGTCAGTAAATGTATGGAATACCATACTGAACGATACCAACCTGACCTTTGGTATCTCAGTATCGGTGGTGACGCCAGTAAATTTTATACCCTATCTAAATTAGTTAGGGCAGAGCTTGCAGTCAAGCACATCCGTAAAGGATTAAATCTAAATTTCCCAGAAAATCGACTAGCGTTTGCTGTTATCAAGCAGGCCGTAGCCGATTTAGCCCACATTAAACCCACGGTTAGGGTGAGTGCATGGTGCTATCTACTATCTCCAGACGACCTGTTCCTAGATGCCATCCAACTGGATGGGGATTACGTTCGTCTTGTGGTTAAGCAATATGGGTTGACCGAATGAATCAAAAACAATTACAGCGTTCAGAAGTTGAAGCTGTCATGTACCTCACATATAGCAGTCCAGATCACTGGAAGCGCTACAAAGAATACCTCCAACGCATGTATGACATTGCGAAGGAAGACATGGAGACGAACCCTCACGACCTTGGTGCTTATCGCACGCTACAAGGGGAATGTGCGGTGCTTCGTAAGCTGCTGCGGATTGAAGAAACCGCGCAGACACTCCTCAACAAATAGCTTTATTTTTTCTGGCTGGATAAGCAATTTTGCCCCAGCTGAATTGGAGCGGGTGAAGGAATTCCCGAAGAAGTGCCCCCCGAACAGGACAAGGCGCGGATCGGCCTGATACCCATCATTGCGGAGAGAGCAAGTGACACCAGAGCAAATAGACCGTTTAGAAGCGGAAGCCGATGAGGCGTTAAAGCAGGCTACAGCAACCCCCGAAACGGACAAGGTTGAAGCAGCTCAAGAAGCAGAGGCGCAAGCCAACGCTGATGAAATTGAAACCCAAGTGGTTGAACCAGAAGAATCCAAGGCGGATGAACCCAACGCAGATGAAGAGGTAGCGGCAGCTGCAACAGAATCTGAAGAGGACAATTCAGAAAACTTCGAGACTGATGGAGTGAGTATTAAGAATGCGCAACAGCGTATTCAGAATGCGCAAGCCTCTTATGAGAATGCACGCAAGAAGATGACGCAGGCGTCTATGGAAGCCTCGGAACTTCGCAAGCAGAACGAAGCCCTTCAGGCTCAGCTAGAGAACTCAAGAATGGTGGCTAAAGTCCCACCACTGATTCCTAGTGAAGCCCCACCACCAAGGCCGGAAGCGGCTGAGGCTGATGACCTTTCATCGTTCGTTAATGAATATGGTGAAGACTTCAATCCACTCGTAAGTAACATTCGCAATCAACAGCAGCTCATCAACAAGATGAGTGGGCAGCTATCCGAAATGGAGAAATCCCGACAAGCCTCGGCCAGTAAAACGGCACAAGAAGCTCATCGAGAAGCCATCATTGAAGGTCATGCAGACGCCTACGACATCGTTGATACACCTGACTTTCAGGGCTGGAGTTCTCGTCAACCTAAAGAGATTCAAGACATCCTCATCACAGGCAACCCTGAATCGGTTATTTGGATGCTCTCCTCGTACAAAGAGGCTGTAGGTGCTAGTCCCGTGAACGCTAAAGCGGACAAGCAAAAGCAGCTTTTGGACGATGCAAAGAAGGCGGCTGATCCGGCTGTTTCATCTGTTCGTTCCAACAACACTGGCCAAAAGACTACTCAGTTTACTCGTGAACAAATTAAAAACATGAGTCTTTCTGAGTATGAAAAGCATGCCGATCAAATTGATCAGGCCATGTTATCCGGTCAGTTATGACGAGTTAGGATTGATTCCCTTTCCTGACTCGAAAATTTATTTTCTAAACAAGGAGAAGGGCAATGGCACTTCCATTTGCAGACGGCTCAGGTGGCCGGTTTATACCTGAAGTATGGAGTAAGAAATTACTAGCAAACTTCTACAAGTCTACTGTGTTAGACGCAATTTGTAACACTGATTACCAAGGCGATATTTCTGGCCACGGTAGCAAGGTTCATGTTCGCCACACACCAACTGTGGGTATCTCGGATTACGATCCAGCTCACGCAACACCAATCACTAGCTATGCGGATCTTAACGATACCGAGCTAGAGTTGTTAATCGACAAAGCTAAGATGTTTGCTTTCAAGGTTGACGATGTATTGATGGCTCAATCTGATATTCAGCTAGTGAACGAGGCAACTCGTGATGCTGGTGAGCGTATGAAGATTGCTGTTGATAGCGATGTGTTAGGTGGTATTTACAGTGGCGTTGCTGCTGGCAATATCATTGGCGGAGCTACTATTGCTACTGCTGAGCAGGTCACTAAGGCTAACGTTATCGATCATATCATTGATATGGGTAACAAGTTGGACGAAGCTGATCAGCCTGAAGCTGGTCGTTGGTTGGTTCTACCACCTTGGATTTGTTCAATGATCAAGAAGTCCGACCTCCAAAACGCTAACCAAGCAGGTGATTCTACCTCGATTGCGCGTAATGGTAAGTTAGGCATCATTGATCGCTTTACGATCTACCAGTCTAATAACTTGCCTATTCGTGGTGACGATGGTGCTGTTGCGGCAGCTGTTGATGCTGATGCTCAGTACAAGATCATGGGTGGTACTACCCAGTTCGCTACGTTTGCTAGCCAGTTTGTTAAGACTGAAACCCTACGTTTGGAAAGCCGTTTCGGTGATGCCATCCGTGGTTTAAAAGTATACGGCTACAAAGTCGTACAACCTACTTCTGCTGTTTTGTTAAACGCCAAGAAGTAAGCAAATACCCTCATCTCGATTCGTTCGGGGTGGGGGTTTTTTTTGAGGAACGATTATGTCAGAAGGTGAAGCTCTAAAAATCGAGTCTGCGGTATCTGAAGCAGATCTAAAACTTATTGAAACCATGTCGAAAGATTCTCTTGAAAGCTACGTTAAGCAGCATTTCAGTATCGATATGGATAAACGCATCAAGGCCAGCCAACTAAGAGCCGATGCTACGGAAATGGTCATGTCGGCTTTGGGTCTAAATAAGCCAGCGGTTGAGAAGAAAGAAACCAAGCAGCCAAAGAAAAAAGCCAGTCTTCAGTTTGTTCGGAATCCTGTTGATGGTTTTCCTTACCCCACCGTTCCATGGGCTGAACTAAATCCTGAATGGCTATCATGCGATTCAAGTGGAAAGTTAATCTAGGAGTTATCCATGGCCGTCACGTTAGCCAAAGATATTATTAACCGAGCTAAGATCGTATTACAAGATACCGGCTCGTCAGGTACGCGGTGGCCAAACTCTGAACTTCAGTATTGGTTAAACGATGCTCATAAAGAAGTCATATTGTATCGGCCTGATGCCAATACTATTAACGAAGAGTTTACTCCTGTCGCAGAATCTTCTAAGCAGACTATTCCAGCTAACGGGTTGAGGTTGATGGAAGTTACTCGGAACACCGCAACAACTTCCACGTTTAAAGCTGCTCGGTTAATCCAACGATCTGTTCTTGATGATCAAGTTCCTGCATGGCATAACGCCACGCCTTCAACGAACATTGATCATTTTGTTTATGACGAGCGCGATCCCAAGACATTTTATTTGTACCCCCGACCTAATTCTTTAGCAAGGATAGAGATTATCTATTCAACATTGCCCGCTGAAATTTCGATTGTAAATGCAGACGAAACGTTCAATGCAGCAGCCGCAACTACGATGATAGGTATAGATGATATATACGCCAATGCTCTTTTGGATTTCATTCTGTATCGAGCCTATAACAAAGACGCTGAGTTTGCAGGCAATGCGACTCGTGCTCAAGTTCATATGATGGGCTTCGCTTCTTCATTGGGTGTTAAATCCAAGATCGATGCTTCTAGTGCGCAGATGAGAGCAGTTCAAGGCGCAGATGCAGTTAACTCTTAGGAATACCCATGGCTGATATAAAGTTAGAAGACCTTGTACCTGACGTTGTTGTCGAGATTCAAGGCGCACCTTCATTCACTATTATCCATTCACTGCGCAGGGCAACTTCTGAGTTGTGTGAGCGAACCCTAATTTGGGAACACACGGAAGATACCTTGGATTTATATGCTGGTGAAGTAGAACATGATCTTCCCATTCCAAGAAACGCAGAACTTGTGCAGTTAATATCCATATCTCGAAAGGGTGCTGAGTTAATTCCAGTTCAAGTCAGAAAGATTTATCAGCAGCAGGGTGATCCAGAGGATCAGACTCGATGGGGTGTTCCTACTTACTACTCCACAGACGGCATATTAACCACGAGATTGTCACCCATCCCCTTGGCTGATGAAGAACTAGAGTGCCGACTTGCTTTAAAGCCTAAGCAAAATGCAACTACGATTCCTTACGAGCTAGGTGTTCGATGGCGCACTGCTATTGAGACTGGAGCCAAACACTTCCTTTGCATGATGGCGAATACCGAATGGTACGACCCCAATCGTGCGGCCTATTACAGGCAACTATTTGATCGTGAACTTGCTAGGGCA
>Ga0115561_1002908_pt1 | contig 11236 bp, 4 predicted proteins | sample COGITO_mtgs_1105_4_FD_87201 | JGI IMG/M metagenome (GOLD analysis project Ga0115561, IMG submission 87201) | Pelagic marine microbial communities from North Sea - COGITO_mtgs_110512 | ecosystem: Environmental > Aquatic > Marine > Epipelagic | place: Germany:Helgoland, sampling site Kabeltonne...
AGAAGTTTGACCCGGAGGGCAAGTTCATACGCCGCTACCTGCCGCAGCTCGCTGGGCTGAGCAAAGCCGCGCTGCATGCCCCTTGGGCGGCCAAGCCGCTGGAATTACAGGCAGCAGGTGTTACCTTGGGCCACACCTACCCTCTTCCCATCGTGCAACACGATGAGGCACGCAAAAAAACGCTGGAGCGCTACGCGGTGGTGAAGGCAGCAGCGCCCTAGCACGCCACCCGGTGGGGCCGCAGCGCGCGCCCCGTGGCGCGCTATCGCCCCTTGCACCCGGTATCTGCCACCCATGAAAAAAGCGCCCTGAGGGGCGCTCTTGTTTGGGCTATCAAGACTGCACTTGGCAGCCTTGACTTCACACCTCTGCGGTAGCGGCCGCCAGGCGTGCGTAGTGCTGGATCAGGCTCAGCAGCTCCTCGTCCGAGTAGGGCTTGCCCAGGTAGTGGTTCACACCCAGTTCCATCGCATGCTCGCGGTGCTTTTCAGCAATACGCGAGGTGATCATGATGATTGGCAGATCGCGCAACGCACTGTCCGCACGGATGTTGCGGGCCAGATCGAAGCCATCCATGCGGGGCATTTCGATGTCGGAGAGAACCACAGTGGGCCGCTCTTCCTGCAAACGCTCCAGCGCCTGCAGGCCATCGGCAGCCAACGACACCCGGTAACCTTCGCGCTGCAGCAAACGCTGCGTCACACGACGGACCGTGATGGAATCGTCCACCACCAGAATCAGCGGAACCTGGCTGGGGCCCGACAGCAGCGAAGACGTGGGAGCCTTCGGTGCATCGGGGCTGTCGGTTTCCGCCAGCATGGACACACCGGCACTGGCGGCACGCACCTGATCGCCATACACCGTAGCCAAAGCCACAGGGTTGTAGATCAAGACCACGGCACCCGAAGCCAGCACCGACATACCTGCCAAGCCTGGCAAACGGGACAGTTGTGGCCCCAGGTTCTTCACCACCACTTCCTGGTTGCCCAGCACTTCATCGACGTGCATGGCCACACGCTGCGAAGCGCTTCGGAAGATCACCACCGGGCGGGTCTTGCCTGCAGGCTCGTTGCTGCGGGCGGAAGACTGCAGCAGCGCTCCCGACCAGAAGAAGGGCACTTTCTCCAGACCATCGTCAAAATAACCGGTGCGGTAAGCCTCTTCCAGGTCCTGGGCCGAGGTGCGGCGCACGATCTCCACCAGATTGGCGGGCACACCCACGGCCAACTCACCGGCGCGCAACATCACCACCTGCGTCACAGCAGTGGTCAGTGGCAGCACCATCCGGAAGGCCGTGCCTTGCCCGGTGTGGGTAGACGTTTCGATGCGGCCACCCAAGGCGTTGATTTCGGAGCGAACCACGTCCATGCCGATGCCCCGGCCAGACAAACCAGTCACTTCGGTCGCGGTACTGAAGCCCGGCATGAAGATCAGGTTGGCTGCGGCGTCGTCGCTGAGTTCGTCATCTGCTTGCAGCAGACCTTGCGCAACGGCTTTTTCACGAATACGGGCAAGGTTCAGGCCTGCTCCGTCGTCGCGGAACTCCACCGACACGTCGTTGCCTTCGTGCCGCAGATCCACCGTGATGGTTCCGGTGGCTGGCTTGCCAGCGGCCACCCGCACGTCAGGCTCTTCGATGCCGTGGGCAACGCAGTTACGCAGCAAGTGCTCGAAGGCAGGTGTCATGCGGTCCAGCACCCCACGGTCCATTTCAATAGAGCCTCCGGTGATGTCCAGCTTGATCTGCTTGCCGCTTTCCTTGGACGATTGGCGAACCACAGCGTACAAACGCTCCGCAATGCCTTCGAACTCCACCATGCGGGTACGCAGCAGATCACGCTGCAGCTCACGCGCCTGGCGGCCTTGGGCAATCAGATCGTCTTCCGCACCTTCCATGGCGCGCTGCAAGTTGCGCTGCACCGTCGCCACGTCGTTCACCGACTCGGCCATCATGCGGGTCAACTCTTGCACGCGGGTGAAACGGTCAAATTCCAGCGGGTCGAAACCTGCGGCAGAGTCCTTGGCCAGCGCCATGCGCGATTGCATCTGCGACTCGGCCTGTACTTCGATGTCACGCAACTGCTGACGCAGGCGATCCAAGTTGCCGGACAGGTCATTGAGCGAGCTGCGGAACTGTCCAAGCCGTACATCCAGACGCGAGCGGCTGATCATCACCTCACCCGCCTGGTTGACCAAGCGATCGAGCAACTGCGCACGCACACGCACCGACTGGTTGGCTGCAACACGCAGCGGAGCCAGTTGCGACGGAGCAGGCAAACGCACAGCTGGTACAGCTGGGGCAGCACTTGAACCGCCTTGAGACGACACGGATTCAGTCGCAGCGACTGGTTCCACGAAACCTTGAACCGCTTCTGCCTCTACACCTGCGCTGGGGTCTTGACCGCCATGGGCGCTGAGAGTCTGGAAGTTTGCTTCCAGATTGTCGAAGCTCGCAAGCAAAGGCTCCACTTGGTCGACGGTGACCGTCTCCACGTCGATCTGCTCAATGGCAGATTCGAGGCGGTGCGCCATTTCACCCAAGCGCATGGCGCCTGCCAAACGCGAGCTACCTTTGAGTGTGTGCAAGGCACGCAAGACTTCGCTGCGGGCACCCAGATTGTCTGGACGAGCTGCCCACTGGCGCAGTGCACCACCCAGTTGGGGCAGCAATTCGGCAGCCTCTTCCTCAAAAATCGGGAACAGGTCGGGATCAATGACGTCCACAACGTCAATGTCGTCGTCCACGTCAGTACCCACCAGGGATGCCGCATCGCGCTTGACCGCCGATAGCGCGGGCGCAACGGCGCGAGCCACTGGGGCAGCCACTGCAGGCTCCTGCGAAACGACAGGCGTGGACAATTCTTCTGGCTTCTCTACTTCCGCCAAAGACTCCGATGCCTCCAGCCCCTCGGGCTCAGGCGCAGAATCCTCCATCAAATCGTCGTAAGCAGGCGACAACGTGCTGCTGACTTCTGTCTCCAGAATCTGGCGCAAAGCATCCAGCACTTCAGGGTTGGGCTCTTTCAGGAAGCCTGCGGCGAACTGGTGAAGCAAGCGGCGAATGTCATCAGCCGCAGCCATGAACACCGACACCTGCTCCTCGTTGCCCTGCGGTGCCAGCTGAACATGCTGCAGTGCGTGTTCGAGCACTCGTGCCATTTCGGACAGGGCGGTGAATCCCACGGTAGCAGAGCTGCCAGCCAACGAGTGGGCCAGCGCGACTGCGGTGTCAGGCAAAGGCTCATGCAATTCCAGAGCCCATTCCTGCAGACAGGTGACCAAGCGACGCGACCACTCGTCCGCTTCATTCAGGTACACGTTGTACAGCGGCAAGCCAATACGCAAGGTTTCAATGACCTTGACCGCCTCTTCGCTCACCGGTTCCTCTTCGGCTGGAGACTCCAATGTAGTCTCTGGCTGAGTCGCCTCAACCTCCATCGCGTCGGTGATGACAGACGGCGCTTCAGGCACGGGTTCCGTCAGGGCATCAGGCTCATAAACCGAGAGCGGCACCTCTTCAGGCTCGCTCTCCATCGCGGGTGCTTCTTGTGCAGACTCAACGGTAGCGCCGAAGTCCAAAGCGGGCACCTCATCCAACGCTGGCAGTTCTTCGAACACAGTATGCTCTTCAAGCAGTGGCGTCTCTTCCACCACCGCAGCAGCAGGCACGTCTGCATCCAGGAACGAAAGGTCCGGCAAACTTAGATCGACGGGGCTGTCCACTCCCGGCTCCACCGCAGCGTTCAACACAGGCGGCGTTTCTGCAGGGGCTACCGATGGCTCAGACTCAGTGAGGGCCGAAGTGAACTCCGCAAAATCGATCTCCTCTGTAACGGCGCCACCCATGGACTGAGGGGACGAGGCGTCCGCCACAAAACCCGACTCTGCCTCTCCTTCGGGAATTTCCGTGGATTGGAAGTCCTCGTGCAGCACCTCCTCAGAGATGTCGAATACTTCGGTCAGTTCGATCGGAGCCTGAGCGGCTGGCTCCACATGCGCTTCCGCTGCAGGCTCTGTAGCTTCTGCTTCTGGAGCTTGTTGACCACCGGGCACCACCAACGAAACCACCGCTCCTTGCAAGCGCAAAGCATCGGCAGATTCACGGAATGCCTGGGATTGCCATCCGCTGGCTTGGCCTGCGGCAATATCACTGGCCCAGCGATCAAATGCTTGCAGTGCATCGGACGAGAGCTTCAACAGCGGCGGCTGCATGGGCTTTTGCTCTGCCAGCCAAGCATTGAGCAGTTGCTCCATGGCCCAAGCGGCTTCGCCAAAGTCGTTCAGCCCCACCATGCGCGAACTGCCTTTGAGCGTGTGGAACGCACGGCGCAAGGTGGTCTGTTCGCTGAGGTTGCCAGGCTCCTCAATCAAGGCTGCGATGGCCGCGGTGCCGTTGACCACTACCTCCCGTGCCTCTTCCAGGAACACTTCCAGTAACTCGTCTTCGACAGCCAGTTGCTCTTTGACTGCGAACTCGATGGGCGCTGGCGCAGGTGAAACAGCTGGCGACGCTGCCTCAGCGAAATCAAAAGAGATCTCGGGAGCCAACTGATCTTCTGGGATCGGCTGTGATGCATCGGCGCTGTCCGAGGACATGCCGGGGAATGGCGAGAAATCTGTCGGCACACCGTCAGGCTCTTCCACCGGGAAGCGTGGCACGATCTCAGGCAACGGTTGTGCTGCTCGCTCTTCCAGCTTGGCTGGAGCTTCTTCCTGAGCATCAGAGGCACGCGAACGCCCCTTGGCAGTGAGAATGCGCAGCTCACCTGCCTCTTCGTCATAAACGAAAAGCTTGCGCGCCATGGCACGCTGGTAGTTGAGCATATCAATCAGAAAGCCCAACGCACCCAGATTGCTGCCCAGCTTTTCGAATGCGCCGGGCTTGTCTGCGTCAGAAATCTCATTGATGAGCAGACGCTCCACAGTGTCGCGCATGCGCAGCACCGCCAGAGATGCCTGATCCAATCCCAGCACAGACAGTACCCCACGCATTTGCGCCAAGAAGCCGGGTACGGCCACCAGCAGCGAGGTTTCTTGCGGGCTACGGAAAAACTGATCCATCGCCTTTTCGGCCTCAGCGAGGGTGGCGCGCAACTCATCCACCACGCTGCCCATCGTCTGGTTGTCGCTGACACGGCGGTACAGCTCTTCCATCCAGGCTTCCAGAGGCTCAGGCTCTGCACCCGATCCCACCGCATCCAACCGCTCGGCCAAACGGGCCGCCCGCTGGATCATCTGGTCATCTGCGGCATCCAACTCTTCAAAGGCTGCTTGCAGATACAGCACCGATGTCGCCACTTCCATGGCCAACGCGGCCGATGGTGGTTCGCCCGTGCGGGTGATGGCGTCGAGGGTTTTGGTCAGTGCGACCGCCAAGCTCTCGCTGCCCGGATTGAGCTTGCGCAGCGAATCGCAAACCAAGCTGAATTGATCTGCAGCCGGTTTGATCTTGTTGCGATCTCCGCCCGCCAAGGCTGACCATGTCTCCGTAGCCGCTGCAATGCGCTTGCGGGCTTGTGCCAACAGTGCGGGGTCGAAACGACCAAAACGCACCGTTTCGTAATCCACAGGCTTGAAACGGTCCAGCGCAAATGCGTCCCGCACAGCCTGCAGGGCAGGTGTACGTGCACCATCCACGTTCTGGGCCTGGGAGCAGAAGAACAAGAGATCTTGAACCAGCCGATCTGCCACCGTTTTGTCACCCTTGGCAAGGGTGGCGTACTGCATCAGCACACGCGAGGCAACGCGTTTGACGTAGACATCTGGTGGCAGCAGACCTTCCATACAAGCTTCAAAGAAGCCTGCACAAATCTTCCAGAAAGCACGTACCTGGCGGTCCTGCTGGGCTGCCACGAACCCCAGGCAGGTGTCACGCATACTGCGCGCCGCCTTGCGGTCACCGGTCTTCACAATCTTGAGCACCGCAGCATCAAGACGAGCTCGGGCATCTGCGCCATAAAGCAGAGGCGACCCGGTCACCTCCAGATCAGGCTCCCGGAAACGCCGCTCTACAGGCCACAGGTCTGCAGGGTGAACTCGATCCGCACCCGCAAGCGTCTGGACATCGCGGTACTGGGGAAACAAGGCCACAGGCGAAACGGGCTTGCCTCCCAGCACGCCTTCCAGATATTCGATCAGAGCAAAGCTGGCACGTTCAATGATGCCTGCTGAGTCGTCTTGGCACAGCTCGGGACGCTGCACAAATTTTTGTACCGCAGACTCCATGGCCCGCAGCACGAGAGCTGGAGGGGCCATACCCACCATTTCCAGCGCACCGCTGGCCTGGTGCAACTGCTGCCTTGCTATGCGCAACGATCCAGCGTCCAGAGATGCCAGATCGGATTCCTGAGCCTGTTCAGCCTCGCGCAAAAAACGGCGCATCGATTTGACTGCGCCACCCAGCGATTTGCGTAACTCGTCAAGCACCCAGGCCAGAGGACCCAGATCCTGGTCTCCAGGGGTCCAGTCCGCGGCCGGTGCATTGTTGACATCAATAGATGACATGGATTCGTCCCCGGCTGCAAAGAGCCAGCTGGTTGATGACTAGCGTCAGGCGATCTTGAAACGCGCCACCGATTGACGCAGTTCCTCGGCCATTTGCGACAGTTCACGAACCTGTTGCGCTGTGGTGCGGGTACCTTCACCCGTTTGCTCAGTCACCGCGAAAATGTGCTGGATGTTGTCAGCCACTTCGTTGGCCAACACAGCTTCACGCGATGTCGAAGACGAAATCTGCTCAATCAGTTCAGCAAGGCGGCGCGACACGCGGTCAATTTCAGTCAGGGCCGTACCGGCACTGTCAGACAGGCGAGCCCCTTCCACCACACCCTGCGTAGAACGCTCCATAGCGGCCACAGCATCCTGGGTATCTGTCTGAATGGCTTTCACCAGTGCCGAGATCTGACGCGTAGCATCGGCAGAACGTTCAGCCAGTCGCTGCACTTCTTCGGCCACCACAGAGAAGCCGCGACCGGCTTCACCGGCAGACGCGGCCTGAATGGCAGCATTCAGAGCCAGCACGTTCGTCTGTTCGGTAATGTCGGAAATCAGCTCCGTGATTTCACCGATCTCCTGCGACGATTCGCCCAGGCGCTTGATGCGCTTGGAGGTGTCCTGAATCTGGTCACGGATGGAATTCATACCGCCGATGGCGTTCTGCACGGCCTGCAGACCGGAGTCAGCAGCTTGCAGCGATTGGCGCGCCACCGTGGCCGACTCTTGGGCTTGAGTGGACACCTCGTTAATGCGGGTCGCCATGTCAAGAACGGAGCGGCCAGTTTCACGAATCTCACGCAGCTGCTCAGTAGAAGCAGCCAGCAGTTCAGTGGAGGTAGCATCCACCTGGGCTGTCGTCTGCGCCACGCGAGTAGCCGTGTTCTGCACGCTACCCACCAGCTGGCGCAGCTCTTCCACCGTGTAGTTCACCGAGTCAGCAATGGCGCCAGTGATGTCTTCGGTCACGGTGGCTTCTTGCGTCAAGTCACCTTCAGCGACCGATTGCAGTTCGTTCATCAAACGCAAAATGGCGGCCTGGTTGGCGTCATTGACGCGCTTGGCTTCCTGCTCTTGACGCTTGGCGTCTTTTTGCTGCGCTTCAGCAGTCTTTTGACGGTTACGGCTGTCCAGCAGCTGAACACGCGACAGGAAGAAGCCGCAAATCAACAGGAAGGCACTGGCTAAAACCAGAGCAGCCAACTGACCGGCGCCCACACCCGTTTGGGCGGACAGCTTGGTCTGGAGGGTTTCCAGCTGGCGACGCAGTGGTTCGCTGTCGGCAATGATCGCGGACTGCGCTTCACGGGCAGAAACCAGACCTTGCAGATTGCCCAAAATGGCACTGGCTTGGGTACGTGTCTGCTCATACAACTTCACAAGGCCTTCAAGCTGCTCGCGTGTTTGAGCGTCCTTGGTCGCCGCCAGACGCAACTCAGGACTGCCGTCCAACATGCCTTGTGCGATTTCCTTGAACGAATTCAAATCCTTGCCCAGCAAGAACACCGCTTCGGGGCTCACGCCTTCCATGGTCTGGAATTCGTTGGCCGATTTACCGATACGCTGGGTCAACATCACCAGCTGGCCTGCAGCAGATATCTCAGAAGCGGGGGCGTTTTGCTGCAGCTTCAGCGACGAAACCGTTTCAGCAATTTCCAGCAAGTCCGAAGACTGGCGGTTGATGGTACGCAGAGCGTCACCCACCTGGGTCAGAATCTTCTGCTGCGCCATCACCACGCCTGCGTTGCGCTCAGCGCGCTCCATCATCGGAATGACCGCGTCCAGTTCAGGCTTGTAGGGCTCGCCGAGGGCAGGCACGCCCAGCTCGGCATCTCCGCTACTCAGGGCGCGGATGTTGCGCGCCAACACGCCCGAGCTTTCCACCACGTCCGGGAACGCCTGTGGGCTACCCACCAGCGCTTGCGACACCGATTTCGCCAAACGCTGCGACTGCATCAACGATTGGCCCGTAGCGGCCAGCTGCTGAGCCGACTGGTCTGCCTGGCGCAGCACCCACGCGGCAATCACCCCCAAAGCCACCACGCCCACAGCCAGCAGAGCCAGCAGGCGGCGCTGGTGCGCAGCAGCTGTGGCACTGCCCAGCACGGGTAAAGTGATCAGTTCATTGTCCACACCCACGGTGTCGTCCGAACCCGGTGCATAGGAAGCGACATCACCCTGCACACTGTTCATGGGCTCGACTTGGTAGGGGTCGCGCGATGTGCCTGCATCTGGAGACTCGGCAGACAGCAAATCGCTGTTGCCCTCGGCACCTGCCTCAGCTTCTGCTGGAGCGGGCTTCCGATTGAACAGTTTTCCAAATTGATTAGCGAAAGACATGGTGCAGCCTTACAGAAAAACTCAAGCACTGATGCTCAGGAATGCGGGATGTTGGGACAAGATCTGCAAGTTCAGTTCTTGCCAGCGGACGCCTGATGCGTCGATGTAGACGGTGCCGTAAAACGCGGGGGCTTCTTCTGCAGGATTTTCAGACGCGACAAACGCCTCCGCCCCCCGCAATCCCGCCAATCGGTCCACCAGCAAAGCGGCGTTCACGTCCAACGCCGTATTGAGAGCCAACAAGCTCGACTCGGCGAGCATTTGCTCCGTGCGCTGCACCGGCGAACCCAAAAGCCCAGCCAAGTCCACCACTCCTACCAAACCACCGCGCAAATTGGCAACACCCAGGAACCATGCCTGGGTGTATGGCACGGGTTGCACGGAAACCCATGGAAAAATTTCGCCCGACTGCGCCAATGGCAACAGATAAGACTGGCCCGCAGCTTCTACCGCGAGCCATGACGAAACGGACAAGCCCTCAACCCTTGCCGCCTGCAATCGGCCAGCAAGACGTACTTGGAGCTCTCTGAGAGCTTCACGATTGGCCATGAACGCGCAGCAGCTTCAGTTGAGGGCGTCGATCTTGGACTGCAACTCAGCTGGATCGACCGGCTTGGTGATGTAGCCGCGCGCACCTTGGCGCATGCCCCAGACACGATCAGTCTCCTGATTTTTGCTCGTGCACATGATGATAGGCACGTCAGCATATTGAGGGTCGCGGCTGATGGCACGGGTCAGCTGAAAGCCGTTTTGGCCAGGCATCACAACGTCCATCAAAATAAGATCTGGCTTTTCTTCGGCCAAGCGGCGAAACGCTTCTTCAGCATTCTCAGCCGTGCGCACTTGCATGCCTTTTTTCTGAAGCAGGTCTGTCAAAAACATCAACTCAGTCTTCGAGTCGTCGACGACCAGTACTTTCTGGATGGGCATTACATCGCTCCTAGTTGGGAATTGCCGAACTGCTGCACAGCCTGCAGCAGCTGGTCTTTGGTAAAGGGTTTGGTGAGGTATTCCTGGCAGCCGACCATGCGACCGCGTGCCTTGTCAAAAACACCGTCTTTGGACGAAAGCATTACCACCGGCGTGTCTGCGAAACGTGCATTGCGCTTGATGATGGCGCAGGTCTGGTAGCCATCCAGCTTGGGCATCAGGATGTCACAGAAGATCAGCTGAGGCTGATAGTCGTTCACCTTTGCCAGTGCATCGAAGCCGTCGTCAGCCAACAAGACTTCGTGCCCCCCCTGCTTCAGAAAAATCTCGGCGCTTCGGCGGATGGTGTTGCTGTCATCCACGACTAGCACCTTGAAAGATGCGCCTGTTGTAGTCAATTTATTGTCGCTCCCGATGGAAAGTGTAAATATCGCAGCAGGAGCCGCGCTTCAAATCTGCACCATCTCAAAATCTTCTTTGCGGGCGCCGCATTCGGGGCACGTCCAGTTCATAGGAACCTGGTCCCATGGCGTGTTGGGAGCGATGCCGTGTTCAGGCGAACCCAAGGCCTCGTCGTAGATCCAACCGCATATCAAACACATCCACGTCTTAGAGTCGGTCACAGCTTAATAGGCCTTCACATAGAATGCAACGATTGTATCTAGTCATCTCTGCGAGCTGCTGCTTCTATGCCACCATTGGCGCAGGAACTGGATCATGACCATGCACACCCCCCTCCCCCCCGACACCGATGAACTGGACAGTGATCCATCGGATGAATCCAGCCCCGCCTGCATTCTGGTTTTCAACGCCAGCGACCCCAGCGGCGCTGGCGGGCTGACAGGCGACATCGCCACCATTGCCTCCGTGGGCGGCCACGCCATCGCTGTGGTGACAGGCGCCTACGCGCGAGATACAGCGCAGATCTTCGATCACTTCTGCCTGGACGACGAGGCCGTGGCTGAGCAGGCCCGCGCTGTTCTGGAGGACTTACCAGTGCAAGCCATCAAGGTGGGCTTTGTGGGCAGCCCCGAGAACATCAGCACCATCGCCGAGATCGCCACCGACTACGACGATGTGCCCGTCATCGCTTACATGCCCAACCTTTCCTGGTGGCGTGAAGAGCTGATTGACGAGTACCTGGACGCCTTCCGCGAGCTGCTGCTGCCACAGACTTCGGTGTTGGTAGGAAACCACAGCACGCTGTGGCGCTGGCTGCTTCCCGACTGGAGCAGCGACCGCAGTCCCACCCCCCGCGACATTGCCCGCGCGGCTTCCGAGATGGGCGTGCCCTACACCCTGGTCACTGGCATTCCACTGCCCGAGCAGTTTGTTGATAACGTGCTGGCATCGCCACAGACCATCCTGGGCAGCAACAAGTTTGAACTGTTCGATGCCACCTTCTCCGGCGCGGGTGACACCCTGTCGGCCGCACTCACGGCCCTGGTGGGCAGCGGCAACGACCTGAGCGAGG
>Ga0115561_1002934_pt1 | contig 11192 bp, 10 predicted proteins | sample COGITO_mtgs_1105_4_FD_87201 | JGI IMG/M metagenome (GOLD analysis project Ga0115561, IMG submission 87201) | Pelagic marine microbial communities from North Sea - COGITO_mtgs_110512 | ecosystem: Environmental > Aquatic > Marine > Epipelagic | place: Germany:Helgoland, sampling site Kabeltonne...
AGTGTGCCGTCCGCTGAGCAATACGTTTCTTGATGTTTTCTGTTCTTTGGCAACCCGAGTCTACTACGGCATTGAAGACAAGGCGTGCTATAACTATTACTGACTCAAGCAGGATTTGTATAATAGTCTTTACGCCAATGCGGTTGATAATGACGAGGGTTTACTGATTCATAACAATGGCAAAACATATCAACACGGACGGTTAAGCAGACGCATTCAGAGAGCGTTTAAACAGGAACACGAAGCCGCTAAGCAAGAAGGAAAGCGTAGAGGTCAGAGAATCACAATAGGAGCGCACAGCTTGCGTAAAACCTATGGAATGATGCCTATATAAGGAGAAAGGCATTAATGCAGCGAGAATTGGCTTACAGCACGATTCACTCATTACAACATCGAAGTATTTAGGTGTAAATATGGAGGAACAAATAGAAGTTGAAAAAGAAGCGTTTAAAGGTCTTTGGTAATTGCCTCGTGTACGCGTGTTCAGTTTTTGACTCATTCCACTAACTACTAATTAATTAACTTGCAATAAATTAAAATATAAGGCTATGAAAAAATTACTGAATTACATAATTATACTTTCTCTGCCGTTGTTCGTTTTTGGTTGTCGTGAATTAACTAATGCATCCTCCAGCCTAATGAATGATTCTTCGGAAACTTCTTCAGAGGTAATTAGTGGGCCAACTATTGATGCGGATTCTGATGAGTTTGACTATATCGAAGAAACTGAAAAAGGAATAATTCACTACAAAGGAGTCCCTTTTAATGGAAGTGTAACGGAGACTTATGACAACGGTCAGTTAAAAGGGAAAAGAACCTACAAAGACGGAAAACGGAATGGTGTTCTGGAAAAATACCATGAAAACGGTCAGTTAGCACAGAAAGGAACCTTCAAAGACGGAAAAACAGATGGTGTTTATGAATTGTACTATGATAACGGTCAGTTAATAAGGAAAAGAACCTACAAAGACGGAGAACGAAATGGTGTTTATGAAAGGTACTATGAAAACGGTCAGTTAGAACAGAAAGGAACCTCCAAAGACGGACAAGTACATGGTGCTTCTGAATCTTACTATGAAAACGGTCAGTTAAAGGCGAAAGGAACCTACAAAGACGGAGAAGAAGATGGTGCTATTGAAATGTATAATGAGGACGGCACGATACGGGATTAGTATTCCATTCTTTTTGGTCTTGTAAAAGAGAGGTTAAACGGTGCTATACACCCACACATTCGGTTATACTACTATGCTGGTAGCTAAAGATGATACCGCCAATTTGAAGGGTAATACTCACTGAAACCCTTATTTCAAAAAAGCGTTACAAATGTGTTACAACTGGGAAATAAAAAAAGGATTGCCATTCGCAACCCTTTGATTATCAGAGTGGAGAAGATGGGAGTCGAACCCACGACCTCTTGACTGCCAGTCAAGCGCTCTAGCCAACTGAGCTACATCCCCAGACTTTAACATGGGATGTAGCGAAGTGCCTGTCCGCCAGAGCGGAGCGAGGGAGGAAGCTACATCCCCAACAAGGGCCCAAATATAGAATTAAGTCGATCACAAAAAGCCCCGATTTAGGCCCTACATTATCGGAACTAGAATCGAGGCAAATGAAAAATCGAATACTTGTTTTCTAGTTCATGGAATACTGAATTGGCAGCACCATTTTCATTTTTACGGGCATCCCGTCCCTTTCGGCTGGTTCCCAGTTTGGCATGTTCTGAACGTAGGTTATCGCAGGTGAGTCAAGTCGCTCATCGTCGCTCTTTAGCGCATGCACATCGTGCAACGAACCGTCTTCATAGACAATAAATTCCAACATTACTTTTCCTTGCACCTCGTCTGCTTTCAGCTCTTCCGGATAGGTAAACCCTTCCTGAAAGTAGGCCATCATGCCTTCTTGGCCACCTACAAATTGTGCAGGTTTATCCACTTCTGATTTGTTCGAAAAGACCGACGCGTTTTGGTTGATCTCCGTCGTGGTTTGCGGGTCGGTGACGTCCGAATCTTGCGTGCAGGCATTGAGCCAGAGTCCACCAACGAGCAGCGGTAATATCAGCCCATAGGCCAATTTTGATCTTTGTTTTGATTTCTGTTTGTTCATCATTTTTATTCTGTTTTTAAGATGTGATTCTGATTTAAATGTGTTCGCCATGGCAAACACGTTTGTGTCTAATGCTTGATTTAAAAGCGTGTATTGATAGTCCGTTCCAAAGGCGCTCAGGGTTTTCTCGTCCGCTAAATATTCATGGTTCAATCGCACCTCGCGCAATGCCAAATGAATGGTAGGGTTAAACCAAAAGACAACGCGTGCTATGGAGTAGATTAGGATGTCCAACGAATGAAACTGCTCCACATGCACATGTTCATGAGACACAATCATAGAGCGTGTGTCCGAGTCGATGTTTTGCCCGATGTGGATGTGCTTAAAGAATGAAAAGGCGTGCGTTCCTTCTGATAAATAAGACCCATCATCTTCCATTTCATTGGTCTTCTTGTGCATGGAAAGAACCTGATACATCGAACGTAAAAACACTATGAAGGAGATGCCAACACCCAAGGCATAAGCTACCATTATCCAGTCTGCAACTCCCATGGATGCGGAGCGCGCGGCTTGATCGGTGATCTGTAGTGCGGGTAGGGTGAAGGTGTAAAGTGTGGAGCGTTCCACCAACGAAGATGGAATGGACGCCAATGGTGATAGAACAGAAAAGATTAACGTACCTATGAGATAGGTGCGGTTAAACTTGAAAAAGGTCAACTTCTTGAAGCATAAAACGAAGACTGCATACGCCGACAAAAACAGAATACTTGAGGTAAGTAAATACATCATGATTTCTCGTTTTTGCGTGACTCAATGCTCTTGAGAATCTCGTCAAGATCACCCGTGTTGAGCTTATTCTCCGCCATGAAAAACGACACCAATTCCTTGGCCGATCCATTGAAATAATTCGACACCAGGTTTCCAGCCGTAAATCGGCTGTAATCCTGTTTTGAAATCAATGGGAAGTATTCATGGGTTTTGCCATAGGCCTTGTACCCAGCAAATCCCTTTGTCACCAATATTCGAATGATGGTGCTAACCGTGTTGTATGCGGGTTTTGGTTCGTCCATCTCTGCAAGGATGTCCTTCACAAAGCATTTCTCGAGAGACCAAAGGTGATGCATCACCTGTTCTTCGGCCCGGGTCAGTTCTTTTTCCTGATTCATGAGGCGAATGTATAACTAAAAACATAGTTACACAACTAAGAACTTAATTCATTCAACTAGGACAGCTGCAATTTATCCCGCCAATAATGCATCGATTTTTGTGCGCACTTCCGCGTCTAGAACGGATTTGCTTGGAGCAATCATTTCAACCAAAATGCCATTCTTGTCGATCAAATATTTTTGAAAATTCCATTTTACATTTGAGTCCATCACCCCGTTTTGGTCCTTTTCTGTCAAGAATTGATACAAGGGGTGCATGTCCTTTCCCTTTACGCTAATCTTCGAAAACATGGGGAAACTGACACCATAGTTTTTGGTGCAGAAGGTTTCAATTTCATCGTCCGTGCCTGGCTCTTGCCCTGCAAAATTGTTTGCTGGAAATCCAAGAATTACCAAGCCTTCGGATTCCTTCTCCGTGTAAAGTGCCTGTAAGTCTTTATACTGCGGTGTCAATCCACACTTGCTGGCCACGTTTAAAATTAGGACTACTTTTCCTTGGTATTGATCCAAGCTAACTTCATCCCCGTCAATGCTGGTCATGGTAAACTGATGGATTGAATTTGATGCAGGCATGGCCATCATTCCGACCATTGCAATTAGTATAGTGAGTGTTTTCATTTTTCGTGTCTTTTTGAATACAACAAACAAAATCAAATTTTGATCAGTGCATGTGAAAAATAACTGCTTAACCGCTCATTTTCTTCTTCGATAAAAAGACATTACCTTGTCCACAATACTTTGAATTATGCGCTTCCTGACCTTTGTCTTTTCAATCTTATTGCCACTTTTTAGTTTGGCTCAAGCTGCCTCGAGCTATGCGGTACATCTTCAGATTGAAGTTCTTGAAAGCCCCAATCGGCTTGAGCTTAGTTGGACGTCGGATGCCTCGGCTACCTCCTACAATATTTATCGGAAAACACCATCTGCTCAAACCTTTGGGGCCATTTATGCCACCGTAACGGGTTCTGATACCACCTATATAGACACAGACATTACGATCGGTGAGGCATATGAATACGCGATTCGAAAATACACGAACTCGTACACTGGATACGGCTATGCCATGGGCGGTATTGAGGTCAAACTGCAAACAACTCGAGGTGATATTCTGCTAATAATAGAAACAGATGTTCAGGACAATCTAAGCGTTGAGATGGCTGAATTGGTTGAAGACTTAGTTCTCGACGGTTGGAAGGTAACCCAAGAAGAAGTAAGCCGAGACACAACGGTGGAGTATGTGAAAGACCTGATCTTGGATATGGAAGACGAGCTCGACAACTTGGAGATGATATATCTATTAGGTCATGTGCCTGTTCCATATTCAGGAAACTTGGCGCCAGATGCACATTCTAATCACGTGGGTGCTTGGCCAGCCGATGCGTACTACGCCGAGTTGAATGGTACATGGACAGACAATTCGGTTACCAACACAACTGCCGCCGATACACGAAACCACAACGTGCCAAGCGATGGGAAGTTCGATCAAAGCACACTTCCAAGCCCAGTTGAGCTGATGATTTCACGGGTCGATTTTGCCAACCTTCCTGTATTCAGTGAAGACGAAATCGAATTGACTCGACGCTACTTGAACCGCGTGCATGCCTACAAAAATGGCGACTGGACCTTGGAGAAACGCGCCCTCATAGATGATAATTTTGGCGGATTTAACGGAGAGGCATTTGCCGCAAACGGTTGGAGAAATTTCGCCCCACTTGTTGGGAAGGATCAAATATTTGCAGCAGATTATCGCACAACATTAGCCACGGACGAATACCTTTTTGCCTATGGCTGCGGAGGCGGTTCTTTTACCTCAGCAAGTGGCATTGGTACGTCAGCGCAATTGGCCACCGATTCTTTACTTACAGGCTTTACCATGATGTTTGGAAGCTATTTCGGCGATTGGGATCGGCCTGATAATTTTCTGCGTTCATCATTGGCGCAGGGCCGAACGATGTCTGTAAGTTGGGCGGGTCGACCTCATTGGCATTACCACTCAATGGGCCTTGGTCATCCAATAGGCTATGGCACTAAGATTTCACAAAACAACTCCACATTGTATCACGCAAGTTACGGGGCGCAATTCGTCCATATTGCGCAGCTCGGAGATCCATCGCTTCGAATTGAGTACCCAAGACCTGCATCCAGCGTTTCTGTTGACACGGTTGACACATTTCATGTTTTGGTGAGTTGGACAGCCTCGCAAGACGCTTCAGTAGAAGGCTATTTTGTATATCAAAGAACAATGGACAGCCCTTGGTTTCGAAAAAACGATGAACCAATCGTTGGTACGTCATTCATCGATTCCTGTATGATTTACGCTGGTTCGTATGAATACATGGTTCGAGCCACAAGGTTGGATGCGGACTTTTCTGGAAGCTACTACAACGAAAGCCTTGGATCCACCGCATCCTTAACAATCAAAACAACCAAAACAGCGGATGGCGTTGGTGACTTTGTTCAGGACCCCGACTCAGATCCAGTTACCGGAGCATTTGTAGGATCGTACCTGTCGTGGGTGACTGATTTCAGGTGGGAAGTAGACGGAAATACGTTGACGGGGAACAATGCCTCGTATGAAACTGGAATCTCGAATGGTCAACTATTGAACTATACATACGAACTCTCAAACGTGTGTTCCGCCATCGGAGAAACGAGATCCCTGACGCTTTCTGTGAATCATGTTGAAGAGCAATCATTTGCGATTTTTCCAAATCCAGCGGCGTCAGAATCGATGATTCAAATAGATGCAGATGGGCCCATTCATGCAATACGTATTTACACAATGGATGGACGACAAGTCGTGCACTATTCAAATGTGAATGGTGCTGTCGGGTTGCCGCAAATGCCATCTGGTGTTTATCAAATCCAATGTGACTTGGAGAACGAAACAAAATACTCGACGCTTATTGTTCAGTAGTGGAACGTGTTAGACAACATATCCGCGATTTTTCACATTTGGTATTTCCCTTTAACTGTTACAGCTGCAGCCAAGCCTTGGATGAAACAGAGGCGCATATATGTTCAAATTGCCGAGAGCGATTCCCAGTCACAAAGTATTGGGAACAAAAAGAGAATACCGTAGAAAAGCTTTTCTGGGGAAAGGTTCCGATTAAGCAGGCGGCATCTTTTATGTTTTTCATAAAGGATGGGATGGCTCAGCGCCTAATGCACCATCTGAAGTACAATGGCAAAACGAAGGTTGGAGAAGTTCTAGGTCAAACTTTTGGTCAAAAGTTAAAGGGTACATCCTTTGCCGAGGCAGAGCTCATAGTACCTATACCGTTGCATATCACTCGACAAAAGACTAGAGGATACAACCAGTGCGATTCCATTGCAGCGGGAATGTCGCAATCTCTTAAAACGCCCTATGATGCGAACGCGGTGGAACGCATTCGAGCCAATGAGTCTCAAACAAAAAAGGGACGTTATGAGCGCCACATCAATGTGCAGGAGCTGTTCAAAGTGGTGCATCCTGAGCGCATAGAAGGGAAGCATGTGCTGTTAATAGATGATGTGGTTACGACAGGGTCGACGTTAGAAGCGTGCGCCGATGCATTGTTACAAGTTCCAAACACTACCGTGAGCGTGGCTACCATAGCCTGCCCTAGTCCGTATTGACCTGAGATTTCGATAACAACTTCTGACATTTATGGCATCGCTTGGATATTATCTTTGGCGCAATGGCTGAATCCATTTTTTTAACCGAAGGCGCAACAAAAGCAGAGCGATACGAACAACTCATCCCACAACTGAAAACGTTGATCGGGGATGATACTCATCAGACGGCGGTATTATCAAACTGTGCGTCTGCGATTCATTTTGCATTTGATTCCTTATGGACTGGATTTTACACGGTCGAAGGAGATGAGCTGGTATTAGGTCCATTTCAAGGTCCAATTGCATGCATGCGCATTAAGATTGGAAAAGGCGTCAGCGGCGCCGTATTGGCCAATGGAGAAACGCTCGTCGTGCCAGACGTGGATGCCTTCCCTGGTCACATAGCCTGCAGCTCCGATAGCAGATCGGAAATTGTGGTTCCAGTTAGAGATGCTGCGGGCGAAATCCGGGCCGTGTTGGATGTGGATAGCGCATCTCTGGGCACGTTTGACGATACAGACAGGGCGTATTTAGAAACTATTTGTGATTGGATTGGTGCTCAGATATTTTAGAATATATGCGCTACTTGTAGCATTGGCCTTTCTTGCCCATAGTTGTGCACAGCAGGTTGCGCCGACAGGCGGTGAAAAGGATATCACACCTCCTCGAATTCTGAGTTCCTCGCCACAAAGCGAGTCCGTGAACATGCAGAATGATAAAATTGTTCTAGAATTTGATGAGTACGTCGCCTTGAAAAGTGCTTCCCAAGAATTGATCGTTTCTCCACCCTTGAAGTATCCGGTGCAGTTCAAAATGAAGAACAAAAAACTCACCCTGAGTTGGAAAGATACCTTGGCTGAAAACGCCACCTATTTATTTCAATTCGGAGAGGGAATTGTGGACGTAAATGAGGGGAATCCGCTTGATAGCAACGTCTTTGTGTTCTCAACTGGCCCATACATTGATTCATTTGAAATCTCCGGAAGCGTAATCGACGCGTTTGACCTCAAACCAGCCAAGGATATTTGGGTCATGCTCTACACCGAAAACATCGATTCATTGCCGTTGACAGAGCTACCAAGGTATTTTGCTAAAACGGACGACCGAGGGAAGTTTCATCTTCAATATCTGGCCAAAGGCGACTACAAGTTGTTTTGCCTAGAAACTATGAATGGCGGCTATTTGTATGATGTTCCTGGCGAGGCTATCGGATTCATTGATGGAATGATCGCATCAACAACCCCAGGCGATACGGTCACCCAGGATTCCAGCTATACCATTCGATTGTTCATGGAGGAAGACTCCACTCAATTTGTAAAGGAGTTTAAACAGCTGACCAACAAAGGCCTTATGTTTCAGTTTAACAGGACGGTAACTGAGATTACGATTACCGAGTTGACTAACAACGAAAACGTTCCAGAGTGGACAGAAAATTGGTCTCAGGCACATGACTCGGTCGTGTATTGGTTCGCAAAGCCAAATGACTACGACTCGTTGCGAGTTGAGATCAAAGCCGATGATTTTATTGACACCATATTTTTCCGAAAACCGGTAGAGCGAAAGAGTAAGGCAAAACGAGGTGGAGCAAAAGCCGATGAGAGTGGATTTAAACTCAAGATGCGGAGCAAAGGCGTACACGATTTCTACAAGGCATTAAACATTGATTCAAAAATGCCGATCAAGGAGGTGAACAATTTGGAGCAATTTGTTTTTGTTGAAGGCGAAGACACCCTTGATGTCACTCCTTATTTGAAACGTGAGTTTTATAATATCCGCATTGAATACCCCTGGAAAGAAGGAATGAAATACAAATTGCTCATTCCTGATTCGTTGGTGTTTAGCCAGTTTGGAGAAACCCAGGATACGCTGGTTTTCGGGTTCACCACAACACGCAAAGAAGATTATGGTCAACTTAATATCAAGCGTCAACTGCCCGACTTAGGTCATGGGTATATATGGCAATTGCTTGGTAAGGATGATGTGCTAATTGACGAACAATTTGTTTCATCGGTCGGCGAAATAGATTATGATTATTTACCGACTGGGGAATATCACGTTCGAGTATTCTTCGATGTAAACGACAATGAAATTTGGGATACTGGATATTATAAGGGCAAGCGACAACCTGAGCGCACCACGTATTATGATCAAAAAATCGAGATCCGAAGCAATTGGGCCACCGAATTGGAGTGGATTCTAGTCGACTAAATCGAAGCGATCTCTGTCCCGACCAACTGGGAACTTTTCCCTGAACCGTTCCAAATTATTCCAATCAAGTTCAATAGTTTCAATGGATAATTTGCTTTCCGCACAATCATCTAGACGAAGCCCGCGGGGACTTATGACCCGAGAGTCACCGGAGTATTCGATGTCTTTTCCGTCAATGCCTATACGGTTTACTCCAACTACATAAACTTGATTTTCGTGCGCCCTGGCTTCGAGTAAATTCATCCATGGTTGACGCCGCGCCTTTGGCCAATTGGCAATGTAGATGAGCAGGTCAAACACGGTTTCATCTAATCCGGCATTCGTAGCGTGGTTTCTTGACCAAACTGGGAATCGCAGATCATAGCAAATGAGTGGGCAAATGCGCCAGCCTTTGTACTGAACAATGCGCCGCTCAGTGCCTTCGCTAAAGTGGGCGTCTTCATCTGCAAACGAAAATAGATGGCGCTTATCGTAGGTGTTTATGGATCCTGAAGGGTCTGCCCAAATGAGTCGATTGAAGAAAGAACCCCCATCCTTAATGATCAAACTTCCGACAACAACGGACTGCTTTTTTGATGCATGGTCTTGCATCCAGGCAACGCTTGGCCCTGACATTTCTTCGGCCAAGGCTGTATTCATGGTAAAACCCGTTGTAAACATTTCGGGCAAGACAATAATATTGGTCGCCGGCAATCGAGCGATGTGTTCATCAAATGAACTTTTGTTCAGGTCTGGACGCTCCCAATGAAGGGACGATTGAATAAAGGAAACGCGTAGATTTTTCGCTGGACTCATATTTTAGACAGGATTTCCCCTGCCCTCAAAAGTGTGTCTTCTTCTTTAGCAAAACAAAACCGCAGCACATGATCTTGCACCGGATTGTGATAGAAGACAGAAATTGGAATCGATGCAACTTGGAAATCCGCTGTCAATCGAACCGCAAAATCTTGGTCTTCTTCCTCAGAGATTGCACTGTAATCTAAGAGTTGAAAGTATGTTCCCTTCGATGGTTTTAGCTTGAATCGTGATGCCGAAACAGCCGATAGAAACACGTCTCGCTTTCGTTGATACATTTCTGCCACGCCCATGTAACGAGAGGGCTCGCTCATGTATTCTGCAAGGGCATATTGAATTGGGGCATTCGCGGTAAAGACGTTGAATTGATGCACTTTTCGAAATTCATGCATCAAGTTTTTTGGCCCAACCACATAACCCGTTTTCCAACCGGTTACATGAAATGTTTTTCCAAAGGAATAAACGATCAATGAACGATTCGCTAGCTCTGGATATCCAGCCATGCTCAAATGTCGCTCACCGTCAAACACAATGTGTTCGTAGACTTCATCGCTAAGAATTATGATGTCGTTGTCCTTTGTAATCTTGATGAGCTCTTGTATGTCCTTCGTGCCAATGACAGCTCCTGTAGGATTTTGAGGAGAGTTTATCAAGATCATTTTGGTGTGCCGAGTAACTACCTTTTTCACCTGTTTCCAATCGATGGAATAATCGCCTGATTTCAGTTGAACATAGACTGGCTTCCCACCTACCAACTCAATAGCGGGGGCATAACAATCGTATGCAGGAGTGAATAGAATCACTTCATCTCCTTCACCGATGAGGGCATTAATTGCAGTGAAAATGGCTTGTGTGCCACCGGCGGTAACGGTGATTTCTGAATCTGGATCGTACTGCACACCGTAGGCTTTTTCCATCTTGCCTGAGATGGTCTCTCTAAGACTCATCACACCTGCCATCGGCGGATACTGGTTGTATCCTTGACGCATATATTTACTCACAAGGTCAATAAGCAATGGATCAACTGGAAAATCTGGGAAACCCTGGCTCAAGTTGATGGCATTATGCTTTTGAGCAAGTATAGACATCACAGTGAAGATGGTCGTTCCGATTTTCGGAAGTTTGGATCCGATGGAATGGGGATATTCTGGCATGAATCGTTTCGTCAGTTCAAAGGTAGTTACAACAACCTAAGAACGTCGAGTTTTAAGGGAAAATGAGTCTAAGAAATGGCTTAACTTTTTGAGACGTTGGCGCTGACCAATTCGCGGTTCATTCGAGCAATATTCTCCAATGATATTCCCTTTGGACACTCTATCTCGCAAGCACCCGTATTTGTACAGTTTCCAAATCCTTCTGTGTCCATTTGATCCACCATATTCA
>Ga0115561_1002939_pt1 | contig 11182 bp, 1 predicted proteins | sample COGITO_mtgs_1105_4_FD_87201 | JGI IMG/M metagenome (GOLD analysis project Ga0115561, IMG submission 87201) | Pelagic marine microbial communities from North Sea - COGITO_mtgs_110512 | ecosystem: Environmental > Aquatic > Marine > Epipelagic | place: Germany:Helgoland, sampling site Kabeltonne...
CATCATCTGCTGGTGAAACGGCATCAGTCTCGCGTCGAGCTCCTTCATAAACGCGGCGTTGTGAGTTTGCGTGCTGGCAGTCCCGCCGGTGAGGCTGAGCCCAGACTCCGGCGGCGGCGCGTACAGCGGCCGAGGCGGTGGTCCGTTGGACGGGCGCAGGAAGGCAGGCAGCTGCGGACGCAGGAAGGTAGGCAGCTGCGGCTGCGGCGCCGGTCGGGGCTGCGACGGGTCCTGGTTGCGCTGCCGGTACTCCGTCTCCATCTTCAAGAGGATCTCGAGCTTGTTGCGTCGATCAATGATCGGGTGAGGCACGGAGCTTGGGTTGGACCGCTTGAGGGACGCTTGCCTCTCCTCCCAGCGCCGCTCCAACTCCGCGAGGAAGTCGGACGCCTTGTTCTCCTCCGTGCCGGTGAAGCCAGAGGGCGCCGGCGGCGGCGGCGTGGGCACGCGCTGGCGCTGCGCCGGCGGCGATGGCTCACCACGCTCCCTCCTCATGCCCGTGAGCTCCTCCTGCAGATCAAACGCGGGCGGCACGGCGTCGGGGTCGAGCGCGGCGTTGCCCGGGCGCTGGAAGTAGCGCTGCTCGCGGTTGGCGCGTGCAGGGTCGTTGGGGTTGTACTGCCCCTGATCCGGCAGCCCCTCCTCTCCGGCGCCCGGCCCAACCCCACCGTCCGCCTCGTCGCCACCGGCCTCGTTGCCGCCCAACGCGTCATCGTCGCTGTCGCCATCGGACATGAAGACGTCGTCGTCGGCGGACGGGCCGGCGCCACCGCCACCACCGCCGCCCGGCGGAGGGGGAGGCAGCTGCGCCAGAGGCAGCGTGCCCACCACGCCATCGGCCGCGCCGCGGTCCGGACCGGTTGGGTCAGTAAACCACTCGTTTGGCAGCTCGTCAACAAGCACCCGGTAGTCGCTTTCGCGGCCCTCGTTGACGCGATTGAGGATGACCTGCAGCTCCGGCTTGGGTACCGCCGCCTTGGGCTGGTCGAGGCCCACCTCACTGAGCATGCCGCTCACCTGCAGCCAGCGGAGACCGTACTTGATGAAGCCGGCCTCCCGCGAGTCAGCGCCCTTGAGCTCCGCAAAGCCCTCAAGGGTGATCATCGCACGCAGCATCTCGCTCGGGTTGATCTGCACGCCGCCGATGGACTGTGGGTCCACGCGCAAGAGCTCGTAATCGAAGCTCAGGTTGTACTTGGCGGCAAACTGCTGCATCTGCGGCTGCTGCTTGAGGGCGTTGAGCGTTGCCTGGAAGCCGTCGTTTTCCGCGATGTACTCGACAATACCCTCGATCATCGCACGCGCATCCCCCCAGTCGTCTTCTCGCGACGTGGCGCGCGCGATCGGGTAGAAGCGGTCGTAGCGTCGCTCCACCGGGTCGACGTGGTACGGGTATAAGATGCCGTTGACGTTGACGTTCTTGATCTTGAGACTCAGCACGCCCGTGCCGTACCACAGCTGGCGAGCGGCGTCGTACCGCAATAGCCCGTCCTCGGCGCGCTTGGACATGATGTCTGAGTTCTCTGAGGCAAACGGCGGCGTCTCGCCGTCGAGGTAGGCGGCCGCGCGATCTCGTGCGGCGATGACCTCCGGTCGCATATAGATCTGGCTGCCGTTGCTGGTATAGTCCGTGTCCTTGAGGCCGATCCAGTGGCCCACGCCGTTGATAGGGTCGTTGACGACCCACCAGATGTACGGCTTGCCCGTTCTTGGCTCCAGCGTAGCAAATTGGGGAGACCCCGCCCAGCGCTGCCGCAGCTCCTCGGGCAGAAAGAACTTCATCCGGTTGGCGTCCTTGCGCGCCTCTGAGCGCCGCATCACCATGCCCATATCGAGGACCTGCACGTAGTCCCTTGGCAGGTTCTCCCAGATATATGCGAAGTTCGCATAGACGAGGCGCGGGAACCGGTTGTCGCCCGCGAACTCGGCGTTGGCAAACTGGATCTTGAGGTCGATGCGCAGGTCCTCGGGCAACATCATCCATTGTGCCTGCGTCATGAACGGTAGGCGCGTGCCCTCGTATTTCAGCCTGGCCACTCCCAGAGGCATGGTCTCCGAGTTCATCGACCGCGTCGACTGGCGCTGCTTGGCGTTGTCATCTGGCTTGGCGATGCTGTCGCCCTTGACCGGGAAGTAGGCGGGGCCCATCTGCTTGGTGGCCATCTCAGCCGGCAGCGACTCCTCGACAACGCCCCACCGCTTGAGCATGGCGAGCTGATCCGCCGGGTCATCCGGCGTGTCCGCCTGGACCGTCTCTGACCACCTGGTCCAGTTTTCCGGCATCTTGCCCCAGTCGATCGGCCCAACCCGATCCGGATTGAGCGCGTTTCCTGGATCAAGCGCGCGAGCGCGCGCATCGGCGTCGTCGGGCCCTCCAACGCCCCACCCGAGCGCGCGTGGCAGCAGCAGCCTCTGCATACGCACGGGGACGTCTGGTGCAATGAGCCGATTCTCGTTCGACGCAAAATTGTCATCGAGCGCGCGGTACGACCCGGCGCCAGAGGGCCCAAGGAAGTTGCGTGCCGCTTCCTCGAGCGCCTTCTCGTCGTCCCGGTACTGCGTAAAGTACATGAGCTGCTCCTCCGTCAGATCACTGTCCGTGATGCCAGGCCGCTTCGAGGGGATCGACTTGTTGGTGAAGTAGCTGAGCTCCCGCGCCCACCGGCCGGCGCCGCGCACCTGCGCCCACGTCTGCGTCGCCCCGCCGTTGATCGCGATGAGCAAGCCCAAATCCTTCTGCTGCGCGGCGCCAGCGGCGAGCGCGCGGAAGGTCTGCTCGATGCGGTCGGACTGGGTCTGCCACGCCGCGTTGGCGGCGGAGCGCGCAGCGATGAACGCGTCGTCACTGCCGCTGTTGGAGAACGGCGCGCTTTGTATTAGCTCATCATGCTGATAGCTCAGCGAATCCAGCGTCTCCTGGAGCGACTTAAGCAGCTGCTCGTGCGCGGGGGCACCCTCCTCGTACTCGGCGGCCGTGACCGATTTGTGGTCTCGCATACTTTCACTGACCTGGCTGCGCTCGCGCTCAATCTGCTGCATCTGAAAGCCCCAGTTGTCAATCTGCCGCTTGGCGCGCCATGCCTTGACCACGACGCCAAGGCCGTCGGGGGCGTCGTTGCGCCACTCGCGTATGTAGTTGCCAGTGGACGTGGCGCGTGTGTCGCGCCGCGTAAAGTCCGTGGCAACATGCGCCGCCATCAGCGGATCGACATACGTCTGCGGCTCCTGATCGATGCGCCCGTCCGCCTGGGCGAGACGCTGTGCGCGGCTGTAGTCGCGTAGCGTAAGCGAGTCCGTCACGGCCGCCGCCAGCATTTCCTCGAGCTCCAACACCCTGTCAAGGTTCCCCTTCTTGTTCTCCGCGACGATGAGGTCCCGCAGCTTCTTGCGGCGCTCGGGCGTGTCGAGCTTCATCTTGACAATCTCACCACGCATATAGAAGTCAGCGATGTTGGTGCTGGCCGATTCAAACGCCTCAAACTGCTCCCACCTGGGCCGCGGCGCGTCGTCCGCGAGCTGCCCGGGCATCTGCCAGGCTTTGGGGTGCGACGGATACTCGATCGCCGCGTCAAACTGCTTCTTGCAGCCAGGGAAGACACCGTCGTTGATACCGCGGATGGGCGGCGCGATGAACGGCTTGCGGTACTCGTCGAGGCACTTGATGAAGTCTGGGTAGTTCTCCTCCTCGTCCGTGCCCTCCGACTCCTCGAGGGTGCGCTTGCGGTCGCTGCCAAAGATCGATTTGACGATCGCCTTGTTGATCTCGCCGATCATCGTGTTCGGATCGGGGTCGACGCCAAGCTTAATGGCAAAGTCATCCATAAGCTGCTTGAAATCGCTGACGTTCTTCTCGAGAAGAGTACTATCGCTGCGGTCGAAGAGCGTGGGCACAGAGGCCGGCTCGAAGCGCCCCTTTTCCTTCTCGGGCTTGCCTCGTCCCCAGCGCTCAAGCGCGTTGAACAGCCACTGGCGGACGCCTCTGATCCTGGCCGTGCACCTGGCAACGGTGCCAAAGTGAGCCTTCCACGCTTTGACGTGGTCCGCCGCGTCTGACTCGAGCACCTCAAGCATCTGAATGTATGCGGGGCCAATCTCCGGTGGTCCAAAGCCGCGCTGCTCCATCATGACTTTAAAGTTATCGATCTTGATACGCAACGCGAGCAGATCGATGCCGCCAACCTGGAAGGTGTCGCGGAGCTCGGCACGAAAGTTCGAGAGCAGCGAAATACGCGTATTCTCCGAGTTGACGTGGTAGAGGACGATGTCCGCCTCCGTCTGCAGCGCCAGCTTGGCGTCCGCATCGGGCCGGAGGTTGGCCAGCGTCACCTTCTCCTGGATCTCCGCCTTGGCGTTGAGGCCGAAGCGGTTGTCAGCGTACTGCTTCTTCTCCTTGAACAGCTGCCGCTCCAGCTTCTCCATCAGCTGGAACATCGCGACGTAGAGGGAGGTATTGACGATGAAGACCTGGCGCAGGTCGATCATGTACTCGAGGCCGACGACGATGCCCTGGCGACGCAGCTCATCGCGGTTGACGACGGACTCGAGATCGTCGCCGATCAGGCTCTGCTGCACGCTCGTGGACAAGATCTTGGCGCCGGTGCTCCGCTCCAGCTCCTGCACCATCTGCACGAACTTGTACTTGGCGAGGCGCAGCGCGGGGAAGAGCGCCGTGTGGTCCGCGCTCCAATTGACGCCCGCGCCGGTGAAGAGCTCATAGAGGATCTTCTGTGTGTTATCGTCGTCGAGAGCCTTGATGTCCTTCTCGGAAAGGGACGGGTCGACGACATCAAACCCACTGATCAGGCGCATGAGGCGGCCGGCCGTCATGTTGATGTGCTCGTTGATCGACGAGGCAAAGATGTAGTTGACGTTATTTGGCAGGCGGAACTTGTTGCGACGCAGCGACTTCACCGCCGAGATGAACTGGCGACGCAGTGGCGTGTAGTCCGCGGCGGGGTCGCGCAAACGATCGTCGATCGTGTTGCGCATCATCAACTCGCCCTGCTTCTTCTGGTCGTCAACGCTGCGCGGCCCAGGCCCGCTGCCGATGCGCGACTGGCGCTGATCGGTGTCGTGCACCTCCTGTGCCCGCTTCCGCCGCTCGCGCATTTTTGCGTTCCGTTCGCTCTTGGTCTGCAGCCCGCGCGACTTGTGGAACTCGTCGTCCTTGACCTTCATGACGCGGTTCTCGGCAAGGCGCGCCGTCGAGGCGTCGCGGCGCACGGCGAGGAAGCCCATCAGCGGTGTATGCAGGCTCTCCCAACACGCCTTGATGCCAATCGAGCGCGTGCGCTGAATCTCCATCTCCGCGTACTCGAGCTCAAACCCAGGCTTGGGGCCCGTGAGCGCGGCGTTCATACGGTCCTTCTCCTCGCGCGTCGTGCCCAGGTCATGAACGCCGCGCATCTTGCCCTGCTTCCACACCGACACCTCGCCCGGCTTCTTGACGAGCTGCGCCTTGCCCGGCCCAAGCCACTTTACCTGGCGGTCCTGCTCCGGCTCACGGCCCTCGACGCCAAAGCGCTCAATCTCAATGTCGAGCCGCGTCTGCAAACAGTGCTTGTACTTCTTGACGAGCTCCTTGTACTTGTTGCCCGTCTTGTCCGCAACAGCGGACGCCTCTAATTTGATCTTGACGGACTCCTTCTCCAGACGCTCGCGCTCGGCTTGCATGGCGCGCGACTTGGGCATCACTTCCATGTAAGCAACGTCCTTGTTGACGTGGATGCCCACGTCGACCATCAGCTGCCTGGCCACCTCCTTACGAACGATGTTGTCCTCCTCCATGAGACGCGTGCGATAGGCCTCAATGTCGACAACTGCGCGTCTCCGACGCTCGCGAACGGGATCGTCCTCCATGAGCGGCTCCCCGGTCACTTGGTCCAGCTTGAAGAAGCGGCCGGAGCGCGCCTCCGCCTCGTGGTCGTCCTTGTTGTAGGAGAGAAAGTAGTAACCTATCGGCTCCTTCTTCTTACCGTCGGCGCCGGAAGGCAGCTGGATTAGACGGTCGTCCTGCTGCTTTTGCGTCATCGCCTTCTGCGCCGCGGCGAGCTTGGACGGCGGCGCGTTCTGCGGACCAACAAAGTCCTGGGCGAGGCGCTGGTATCGCAGCGGCTGCCACCAGTACAGGTAGTTCTCCACGTCCGTGAGACCCCACTCGTTCTTCAGGCGGCGCAAGAAACGCTCGTGCTTCAGCCGCTTCTTGAGTTCGCTGTCGCGCTTGCGCGGCTGCCCGTCCACCTGCACAAAGATCTGATCGACCAGCGCGTTGAGGAGTTCGATCGCCTCCTTGGCCTGCGCCAGCGTCATCGGCTGCATGATCAAGAACTTGCCCGCCGGCACTTGCACCGCCGTGGCCGGTCCAGTTTTGTACTGCGACGCTGGCCAATCCTTGCGGTCGATCAGCAGCGGCTCCTCAGGGCCGATGGCGAGGTACTCCTTCTCGCTACCAATGGGCGTGCTGTCCGGGAGGCCTTCTCGGCGGTTGGCCTGCTGCTTGGTGGCGGGGCGGTTGTACACGGCCACCTTTTGCGAGATGGGCTCCTTGCCGCGGTGGGCGGCCTGGCGGAGCTGTGGCTGCGTCAGGTCAAGCGCGATCTCCTGCTCAACCTTGGCCACCTGAAACTTCATCAGCTGAAGCTTCTCGGCGACGGTCATGAAGTAGCTGTAGCGATCGTCCTCTGACATGAAGTCCCAGTTGGGGATCGCCGGGTCGACCACCGGCTCGTTGCGCGCCGGGTCGAATGGGCGCAGCTCCGGCTTGGCCTGGAGGCTGAGAGGGCGCAAGGAGACGTCGTTGCGGAAGTTCGCCCACTCCTGTCTGCGCGCCTCGCCTGGCAGCTCCCATCCCTCGGGTGGCTTCTGCATTCGGAGCAGCAGCGGCGTCTCGAAGCCGTCAAGGTCATCCACCGTCAAATCGTCGTAGATCGAGTTGCTCGAGTCGAGCGGGCGGTCCGGGAGGTCGCTGCGCTTGCCCAGCGGCGGCTGGAAGAAGTTGGCGGGGCCGTCGACCTCGAGCATATTGAACAGGTGCGCGAGCGGCGCGTCCTTGGATTCCTCGCTGTCGCCGGTGAACCTTAGCCACTCGTCAACGGCGGTGAGCACTGCGATCACGCGAGAGCGGACGTTGAGCATCACCTTACCCGTCTCCCTGCCGATGTCCGCCTCGGTGAAGCGGGGCTCACGCGGCGGCCTTGCCGCAGCGGCCTCGCGCTTCTCCTTCTCGACCATCTCGCGCGAGTAGGTCACGTTCTTGTTCAGCCCGTCCTTGGCCGTCGTTACAAGCGAGTCCTTGTCGCGCGGCCATCCGTAGCCCTGGAAGACGGGAATGAACTTGTCCTTGTCCCACTCGCTCTCGCACATCCACACTTCCTTGCGGCCGTAGACCTTGGTCCAGTTGCCGGTGGTCGGGTGCTTGATCGACGTCCAGCCCTCGTCCTTGGTGTTGCCGTTGGCGTCCTTCTCCATCCAGTGCTCGATGTCGCCGTTCCAACGACGTAGCTTGGCGGTTGGGCCGTTCTCCGCCTTGGCGCCGATGAACTCGCGCCGCTCGTTGAGCAGCGCCTGCTTGGTGCCCGTGCGTGAGGAGCCCTGGCCCGTGCCCTCGAACTCGTAGCCCGACTTCGGGTCGTCCATCTTCTTCGCCAGCCGGAAGGCCCACTGGTACTCCGGGTCGTCCTTGGTGCGCTGAGCGCGGCAGTCGAGCGCGTCGATACCGCGGATGGCGACCGATGCCTCGTTATAATTCTCCACGTGCTTCCAAAGCTCGTAGCGTAGCTCATCCTTGTTCTCGCCGAGCACCTTGTGCGCGCTGATCGCGTCCGCCGTGGCAGCAAAGAGCCGGTCGACCTCGACGTAGTGAGTGCTCTTCTCTTCCGCCGTGTCGTCCGCCGCACCTTCTTTGCCCCTCACGTCCCGGAACTTGACGAACTTTTTGTAGACGGAGCTGGTCCCCAAGAAGTCCTTGATGAATTCGTTTTCCGGCGAGATCAGGCGGCGCAGCTTCCAGTTGTCGGGCAGGTACCGCCAGTGGTTGGCGACGCGGCCGGAGATACCGATGATGTCGTTCTCGCGCCAGCCCATCTTTTTGGCAACGTAGGCCTTCTCCGTGCAGTCCGTCTCCGAGGCCACAACCGCAAGATTCTCCCACGCCGCAAGTTCGTCGCCGCACTTGGTGCCCTTCATGCGCGGATCCGGTTGGCGGTTAACCTTATCGCGTATCGCCTTCTTGCGCGCGTCCACCTCCTGGTCCCATTCCTGCTTGGTATACCCCGGCTTGTCAAGCGGCGTCGCCGGCGCAACCTGTGGGAACGACCATTGGACGCCCTCGCCACCGCCGCGGGTTGCCGACTCACCGCCCTTGGAGCTCGAGTACGTGCGCAGGAAATTGCGCACGTTCTTCTGTATCTTTAAGAAGGTGTCGTCAAGTAGCTCCTGGACCTTGGCGGCGAACATGCCGCTCAGACCGTCGACGCCCTCCGCATCCGCTGAATCGAAGTCATAGACCTTGCGGCCGCCCGAGTCGAGGTCCAGGTTGAAGAAGACCTCAACGAGCGCGTCACGCCGCACCATCAGCTCAGCGCGCAGCTCACGCCAGTCGTGTAGCACCGTGGCGCCAACGCAGCCCTCCGGACGCCAACCAAGGTCGATGATCTTGCCCTGGTCGTTGAAGCGCACCGGGCCAACGTTCCGAACCATTTCCGGATCGTTCGAGGGTGTGACCTGGTCCCAGCCGGTGTTGTAGTGCGTCCTATGAGCGGGGTCTGTCGTGCCAGCAAACGGGTCGTACGTCTGGAAGCCCTCAACGCCGTAGACCTTCTTGACCCCAAAGTCGTTGTCCCCGCGATCGAGTCGCCCACCCTTGGTCTCGACGACCACGCGGCTGAGCGCGGCCCACTTGCACTCCTTGCTCGTGAGACACTCGACCCACAGCCCGGAGAGACCGTAGGCGTCGTCCGCGTCGTCGTTGGTGTACTTGAGCGACCAGTCGAGAGAGCGGAAGTCCGGATCGCCCTGTGCCCGAGGGTTGGCGGAGCTGTGCGGCAGCCACTTGGCCAGCGCGGCGGTGCGCGCGTCACCGTCGTCGATGAGCTGCGTCAACGTGACAACGCTCTGCTTGGCAAACCCCAGCATCGCGCGCCACTGCTGCTTGCTGAAGACACGGCGAAACACCAGCAGGCCCTCGATCGCCTGATCGGAGTTGGCGGTCGCAAACTCGCTCTGCTGCTGCAGCGTGCTCTCGGTGACGCCGTCTGCGGACCGCGTGACGCGCTCCTGCGCGCGCTCCTGCATGCCCGAAAACACCTTGGCGGCGTAGGCGATCACCTCCGATTCACCCAGCGCTCCAACCTGCAACTCGCTGGTGCCCGGCTCGAGAATGAGCATCAGCTTCTCACCAATAAACGAGAGCGTGCACGGATTGCTCCGACGAGAGACGCCGTTCCACTTCCACAGTGCGGACATGAAGAGCTTGCGACGCACGGTAGACTCGCGCACCTGCGCCTCGCCAAAGGACTGCGGCAGCTTAAGATCGGCCATCTCCTGCGACAGGGCAAGGGGAGGGGAAGGGGGGGGGTCAGTCTGGGCAACGTCGGACGGGGCGTGGGCGAAGCGGGCAAGCGGCGCACCCGTGGCATAAGCGACGTCGTCGTGAAGAAGGTGTAAACCTCCTGATCGGCACTAGTGAGCGGCGGGGCCGGCGCTCCTGCGCCGTACAGCACGTCGACACCCTCGTTGCCAGGGATCTGCTGCACACGGCGGATGCGCTCCACCACTCGGCAATAGATCTTGCGCAGCGTCTCAAGCTGCTCGTCAACGACAATCTCCTCGTCGTCATCGTCAGTTCCGTAGTAGACGAGCGGGTGCACACCGTTGCGAGTGAAGCCGCTGTCGCCAACGAGATGCATGTTATCATAGCTGCCGTACTGACTGGCCCAGTAATCTGCAAAGTCGTCGTCGTCCGCAAAGGGCTTGGGCGGACCGGCGACGGTGCTGAGCGCCTTGGCGGCCTTTGCGCGATCCTCCTCGATGAATCCCTTGAGATGCGCGGACGACCGGTCAAGCTGCTGCATATCGGCCTGCGTCATGCCGGGCGCACGGCGGCGCGCATCCTCTAGCTCGAGCGCAGCCGTCTGCTGCTTCACCGAGAACTCCGCTTCCGCGCCAAGGTCCGGCAGGTAGTCCTTGCCGTAGGTCTTGATGAAGTAGTAGAGGAAGGTGTTGAGCATCTCCGGCTGGTGCGTCTCGAAGCGCACCTTGAACTCTGCGTAGCCCGTGGGGTTGGGAGGCGGGTCTTCCAGAGAGCCCAGCCTCTCGCCGCCATACTTGAAGTCGCGCGGGATGTCCGCCCACTGCTTCTCGAGCCAGCGGATGAAGTACTGCTTGTCCTGCTGGAACTGCTGCGAGCCAAGGATGTTGGCGGTCGTCTGGTCCGTGGAGGCGGCGCGCGCGCGGTGCGAGACGAGCCACTCGTTGGTCCATTGGTCCACCTGATCGCGGAACTCCTTGGTGTACGTCAGCAGGTTGACCTCGATCAGCGGGCGGATGCCGTTGGCGCCGAGCGGGCCCAATAGCTTGGTTCGCTCCTGCGGCTGCGCCGTGAGGTAGGTGCCCTCATCAACGTCCAGCCACGAAACGCCGGAGATGCCAGACCACGAGCGGGCAAGCGAGGCCGCACGGTCCGCAAACACCTCGCCCAAGTTGACGGCCTCGAGCACATGTTGACTCGGTCGGCGACCCGAGACCTCGGCTGCCTGGATGAGGTCGGTCGCCACAGCAGAGGCGGCATCATTGCCGATGTCTGCGGGGCGGCGCTTCTTGCGTTGGAGCGCCCATCCGGACCAGTCGCCCTGGCCCGCGCGGTTCTGCGTGCGCGCGGATGATGCAATGCTTGGCGATGTCGGTCGGAGTCGGTCGGTCTTGGAAACTCGGTCGGCAACATCCAGCACCATTCCGTTTTCCAGTTCGAGCGCGCTTGAGTCGTTCCCTCCTGCCTCGTCGAAGCCGAAGACGCCGTCGTCGTCAGACGGCGCGGGGCTTGCACTCATGGACCTGGGTGCAGAACCGGCGGGGGTGGTGGCTGAGGTGGTGAGGTGGCGATCTTCTATTTGATCGGAGGCAGCAGACGTCGCCGATTTTTGCAATCGAGACTTGCACAAGCGAAGGCTGAAGACTGGTTCCGGGG
>Ga0115561_1002945_pt1 | contig 11172 bp, 8 predicted proteins | sample COGITO_mtgs_1105_4_FD_87201 | JGI IMG/M metagenome (GOLD analysis project Ga0115561, IMG submission 87201) | Pelagic marine microbial communities from North Sea - COGITO_mtgs_110512 | ecosystem: Environmental > Aquatic > Marine > Epipelagic | place: Germany:Helgoland, sampling site Kabeltonne...
CATGAGCCCAAAGTTGAGCATGGCCAGCGCCACATAGGGCAGTTGCTTGCCCAGCATGAATTCGGTGCGCGTGGTGGGCGTGACGTACAGGTTGATGATGGAGCCCATTTCCTTCTCACGCACCACCGCCAAGGCAGTGAGCATGGCGGGCAGCATGAGCAGCAGCAGCGGGATGACCGCAGGCACCATGGCGGGCAGGCTGCGCACATCGGGGTTGTAGCGGTAGCGGGTTTCTACCTCCAGCAAGGCCGTGGGGGCCACGCCGGTGCGGCTGCGCACCGCATCGACCAGCCACTGTTGGTGCATGCCCTGCACGTAGCCCAGCACGGTCTGTGCGCGCTGGGGCATGGCACCGTCTACCCAGGCGGCAATCTGCACAGGCTTGCCCCGCTCTACATCGCGGCCAAAGCCAGGCGGGATCTCGATGGCCAGCGACAGCTCGCCCGAGCGCATGCGCCGGTCCAGCTCGGCGTATTCGACCAGCGGTGGGCGCTCTACAAAATAGCGCGAACCCGACAGGTTGAGCGCATAGGCGCGGCTGGTGGCCGTCTGGTCGCGGTCCAGCACGGCAAAGCGCAGGCTCTCCACATCCATGCTGATGCCGTAGCCCATCACAAACATCAGCAGCAGCGAGCCCAGCAGGGCCAGGGCGCTGCGCACCGGGTCACGCCGCAGCTCCAGAGCCTCGCGCCACTGCGTGCTGTGGATGCGCACCAGGCTGTGGCGCAAGCGGGTGGCCCAGCCAGCACGCGCGGGCGCAGCTTGCAGCACGGGTGTTGCTGCAGAGGCCGCCGGCGTTGGCACATCAGCCTCCTGCTCTGCCGGGCTTGGGCTGCCTGCAGCCTCTTGCAGGTAGCCAATGAAGGCTTCTTCCAGCGTGGCAGCGCCGCGCTGGGTCACGATGTCTGCCGGTGCCGCACTGGTCAGAACCCGGCCCGCGTGCATGAGCGAGATGCGGTCGCACCGTTCGGCCTCGTTCATGAAGTGGGTGGAGATGAAGATGGTGACCTTGTCGCGCCGGGCCAGCTCTACCATCAGCCGCCAAAAGTTGTCTCGCGCAATCGGGTCCACGCCCGAGGTGGGCTCGTCCAGAATCAGCAGCTCAGGCTGGTGCACCATGGCCACGGCCAGCGACAGGCGCTGGCGCATGCCCAGCGGCAATTGCATGGGCAAGGTGCTGCGTGCGGCCCGCAGGTCAAACCGTTCCAGCATGGTCTGCACGCGCTGGGGCACCTCGGCCTCTGGCACATGGAACAGGCGGGCGTGCAGCACCAGGTTTTGCTCTACCGACAACTCGCTGTACAGCGAAAACGCCTGCGACATGTAGCCCACGCGGCGGCGCGTGGCCATGTCCTTGGGGTCTACCGGCTGACCAAACAACCAGGCCTTGCCGTCGGTGGCGGGCAGCAGGCCGGTGAGCATCTTCATGGTGGTGGACTTGCCGCAACCATTGCTGCCCAAAAAGCCAAAGATCTCGCCGCGCTGTATGCGAAAGCTCACATGGTCCACGGCCACAAAGTCGCCAAACTGCATGGTCAGGCCCTGGGCTTCGATGGCGATCTCTGCCGCCGCATCGGCTTGCAAGGGTGTGATGACCACGGGCTGGTGCCCGCGCCGCTTGGCCTCGGGCAGCAGTGCCACAAAGGCGGCTTCCAGGCTGGCGTGGCCGGTGCGCTGCATCAGCTCGGCAGGCGTGCCCGTGGCCAGAATGCGGCCTTCGTCCATGGCCACCAGCCAGTCAAAACGCTGGGCTTCTTCCATGTAGGCCGTGGCCACCAGCACGCTCATGCCGGGGCGCCCGGAGCGGATGCGGGCAATCAGATCCCAGAACTGGGCGCGGGCCAGCGGGTCCACGCCGGTGGTGGGCTCGTCCAGGATGAGCAGGTCCGGGTCGTGGATGAGCGCGCAGCACAGGGCTAGCTTCTGCTTCATGCCGCCCGAGAGCTTGCCTGCAGGCCGAGCCAGAAACGGGTGCAGCCCGGTGCTGCGGGTCAGGTCGTCAATGCGGCGGCGGCGCTCGGCCGTGTCGTGGCCAAACAGGCGGCCAAAAAACTGCAGGTTCTCTTCCACCGACAGCGTGGGGTACAGGTTTTTGCCCAGGCCCTGCGGCATGTAGGCAATGCGCGGGCACACGTCATCGCGGTGGCGGCCATCGGCCATGTCACCGCCCAGCACCTGCACCTGCCCTTGCTGCACGGCGCGGGCCCCGGCAACCAGGGCCATCAGGCTCGATTTGCCCACCCCGTCCGGCCCGATCAGGCCCACCATGCGGGCTGCAGGCACTTCCAGATCGATGTCTTCCAGCGCCACCGTGGCGCCGTAGCGCTGGCTGACGCCCGTGAGGGTGACGACGGGTGCGGTCACTGTGCGGCCTTGGGGGCTGCGGTTTGCAGGCTGTCCTTCACAGCCAGTTGCTGGGGCCAGGTGGCGTTCGGGTCAATGCGCAGCCAGGCCACGCCGGGCAGGCCGGTCTTGACCTGTTCGCGGTGGCGCACAAGCAACTCCTTGGGGATTTGCGCACGCACGCGGAACATGAGCTTTTGCCGTTCGCTGGCGGTCTCCACCGTCTTGGGGGTGAACTGCGCCGTGCTGGCAACGAACGAGACGCTGGCAGGGATCACGAAATTTGGTGCGGCGTCGAGCACGATGCGCACTTCGCTGCCCAGCGCCACGCGGCCTGCCACGGTTTCGGGCAGAAAGAAGGTCATGTACACATCGGTCAAATCGGCCAACTGCAGCACGCGGGCACCTGCGCCCACCACCTCGCCGGGCTGCACCACGCGGAACTGCACGCGGCCATCGCGCGGGGCCTTGAGTTCACTGTCGGCCAGCTCCACGTCGATGCGGGCCAGCGTGGCCTGCAGCGCGCGCACATTGGCCTCGGCACTGGTCACCTGGGTGCGGGCGGCACTGATGCCCGCCTGCGCGGCCTTGGCCTGCGACTGAGCTGCTGTCAGGGCGGCTTGCAGGCTGCGCACCTTGGCACGGTCGTCATCGAGCAATTGGGTAGAGAAGAAACCATCGCGGGCCAGTTGTTCAGAGCGTGGCAGGCGCCGCTTGGCGGTGTCGAGGTCGCTGTCGCGCTGCGCTACCACCGCCAGGGCCGACTGGTAATCGCTTTCGCGCTGGGCCACCTGCACCTGGGCACTGCTCACAGCCAGCTGGGCCTGCTGCAGGCGAGCCATGGCCTCGTCGCGCTGGGCCTGCAGGCTGTCGATCTGCATGCGGGCTACAGGCTGGCCAGCCGTCACAAAGTCGCCCTCACCCACCAGGATGTCGATGACCCTGCCCGCTTGCTTGGTGGCGACGGCCACCTCCGTGGCTTCAATGCGGCCGTTGCCGCTGACAAATCCCTCGCCGGGCCCCTGGGTCTTCCAGGGTGCCCAATACACCAGCCCTGCAGCCACTGCCGCCAGCAGCGCCACTGCGGCAGCAAAGGTCTTGAGCTTCTTGTTCATGCTTCCTCCTTGTGGCCTTCACCGCACGCCGCTGGGCCAGTGCGCAAGAACACGCATCGGGTGAAGCCTTGAAGCAGTCAATGCTATGCCATCCGCATGACAAGCCAGGGAGCCGGGCGCGCATCAATTGACCTGCATCAATGCTCATGGCGCCTGGAGTGAAGAGACAGCTTCACCGCATCAGGCAGTGGCTATACACATCAAAATGGGCTCTAGCGCTTTACAGAAAAGCGCTACCAGCTACATTTTTAATAGCAAAAAGAGAAAGGCGACTCCACCGCCCCTCCCACTGCGAGGCGCCTCGTTCGCAAGCGCCCTAGATTGGCACTGGAGACGCCACCACTTCGACACGATTGCGCCCGTTTTGCTTGGCCAGGTACATGGCCGCATCCGCACGCTTGAGCACTGTCTCGGCGGAATCACCGCGCGTGCACAGGGCTACCCCAATGCTCACCGTGACGGGAATGGCGTGGTGGTCTGAACGCAAAGGCTGGGTTTCCACCAAGGCACGCAGGCGCTCGGCTACCGCTTCGGCGCCCGGCCCATCGGCGTTGGGTAGAAAAATGGCGAATTCCTCCCCGCCCAGCCTGCCCATCACATCTTCCTTCCGTAGGCACTGCTGGGCCAGGGCCACAAACTGGCGCAGCACATCGTCCCCCCCGCTATGCCCACAGGTGTCATTGATTTTCTTGAAGTGATCGAGGTCCAGCGCCAGCACGGGCAGCACCTGGCGCATGCGCTGGGCGTTGCTGATGGCTTTGTCCAGCAGTGTGAGGTAGGCACGGCGATTGAACACGTTGGTCAGCGAGTCCATTTCCGCCAGATGGCGCAGTTCTGTGGTGACGTGTTCGTTGGTCAGCAACAAGGTCCCGAAGGCGATCATCACCAAGGCCACGGTCGATTCCAGCGCCACATACTGCGAAATCCGTTGCGCCATGTCGGACCCGACTTCTGCCGCGCTGGCCAGACCAAAAAGCGCCGGCCGGAGCAGCAGAAATGCGCCATGAAAACCCACCATGGCCGCAAAAATATAACGGGCGGGTACCTTGTTGAAGCCACCCCGCGCCAAGGTGACCGCTGTGAGCAGGAAGTACACCCCACCCACCAAACCCGAAAGCACAAAGCGCGCTACCGGATGGGGATGCCCCACGGTGAAATAAACCGCCAACGCCACCACCGCAACAATCGCTGCCGTTGCATATCCATGGTGTGGCAGCCGCAGCCCCAGGTAGGCGCGGCCGCCCAGAAAACAGCAATACGCCGCAACTGCAATGCCTGCCTGGGCCAGCACCACAGAGAGCACCAAGGGCATGTGCTCGCGCACCAGCAGGCTGGCACCAAAAACGGAGGCGCTCAAAAATGAAAGCACCCAAAAACCCAGCCCAGGAATGTGCCTGTTGAACCGCCACACCAAATGCAGCACAGCGGTGACCAGCGCCGCGAGGATGGCGGCAAGGGCAATAAGGGTGGGACTGTACACTGCAGGAGGGCGTGAGGCGCCGGTTTGGGAGCGAGCGAAGTGGCAAAAACCGCTGGTGTGTAGCCGGGAGTCGAGCAACCACCACCAACAAACCGCCGACAGGTTTTTCAGAACATGCCGCCGAAATGACTTTTAAATGTTAACCTGCCCGGCTCCGTACCAAAGCACGGCACAGAGATTTTTATACCCTGCGCAGTGGCGCGAACCAGACACCGAAGCGTCAGGTCTGCGACCACAACGCGGCACAGCACACGACCACGCCGTCAGCCAGCGACGTGGCACTCCCGACGCAGCAGCGCCAATGCGTCGTGCAGTTGGTAGTCCATATCGCTGGTCAAGGTCTTGGTCGCCTCTTGAACAAAACCGTTCCACAGCGCCAGGTAATCGTCTTGGTACACGCCAGGCGCGTGGGCCTGAATGAACTCAGCCGCCAATGGGGGCTGCCACCCATGCTTGCGAATGCGGCGCACCAGGCTGGCTGCAGCTTTTTCGGTGAGCAGCGTCTTCTTCGGAACCCCAGCAGCCAGGCACAAGAACAGCGTGAGCAGCGAATGCTCATCGTCGTTGCCTTGTGTGGTCTTGGTCCATAGCTTGCTGGCGGGCTGCGGTGGCTCTGCAGCTTCGTCCAGTGCATCCAGGCTGCGGTGGTAGCTATCGACCTCGGCCAAGGGGTCGTCCAGCAGAAAGTACCGCGCGCGAAAGGCCCCCATGGGACGCAGCAAATTGCGCAGCGGCACAGCCGCATCCAGGAGCTTGGGCAAGTCGGCCAGCACTGCCGGACACTGTGCCTGAACCACCGGGCGCATGTCTGCAGGCAGGCCTGGGGGCAAACGCAGCGCGGTGGGTGCTGGCTGCTTTTTCTTGCGCAGTGCTGTCACCAGTTTTTCGAAACCTACCGTGTGCGGCCATTCGCCAGCAGCCATCGCGCTCGGGGCCAGGGCCTGCATCAAAAGGCCGGTGCGGATGACGGCTTCTGCATCCGCCCCGGCAGACTCCAGCTCGTCCGTGTCCAGGTCAAACTGTTCAGCCAGCCACTGGGCCGCCGTGATGGCCTGGGCCATCTGGCTGCGCAGCGCCAGTTCGGCCTGGTATTCCGCATGGCTGCGCAGCGTCCAGACGGCCAGCAGTGCAGTCTGCGCATCGTCGTAACCCGCCATGCCGAAATTGCTGCTCTCGGGCATGGCGATCAGCTTTTTGAGCATGTCGGACCCGCCTTTGGAACGCGACAGCAACGAGTTGTCGCGCAGCGACACAGCGGCCTTGTCGAGGTCGCCACCCGTGGTCTCCAGCAGGTAGAGGCTGATCATGTTGACCATGCGGTCCCGCGCTTTTTCGAGTTCAGGGCGCAGAAACTCGCTTCCAAAGTACCGGGCGATCTGCACGATGCCCTTGGGCGCATCGGCATTGATGGCGGCAAGCCGCTCTGCGTCGATGATGCCGCGACGCACGCCATGGGCCAGCACCTTGTCGAAGAACGGGCGTGCGTCGTGCAGTTGCAGTGCGTTGCCCGCTGGCACAGCGCTGGAATCGTTGGTTTCAGGCATGGCTTGGTTCGCAGGCCCGTTCAAATGGCAGATTCTTCATCAGACACGCGGGCCGCGGGTGTGGCCTTGCCGCGGTCGGTCTCGCTGGTCTCAAACTTGCCGTCGTCTTCTTCCGCAGGCTCTTCGGCGTCGTCCAACCCCAGATCAAAGGCCCGCGCCTTGGCCCGCAGCACCAGCAAGGTTTCAATGAACAGGTCGCGGCATTCATAGCGCAGCAACCAGGCCATTTGCATCCAGTCGCCATCAGCCACTTCATCAAGCTCCACGCGGGGCTGCACATAGCCCGACGCCAGGAGCTCGTCGTCGCTCAGCGTGGGGCCATAGTCTTCAGTAGCATCAAACGTGCCGGTGCGGGCAAAGGCTTCCAGTCGGCTCCACTTCTCTGCGAAGTAATTGGCCAGGGCCTCGGCCCCGCCCTCCAGGTTGCCAATCGCGTTCAAAAACTCCACCGGGTCTGCATCGTCGCGGAACACCACGGCGTTGACCATGTTGCGCAGGTGTGTGTGGGTCAGGTCCTTGTATTGCTTTTCAAGCACCATGGCCCGCGCGAATTGCTCGGGGGTGACCAGCAGGTTCACTACGGAGGCCTTGGAGTCGTCGTATTCGCGCATGACGGCCAAGATGTCTTTGGGCTCCAGCTGATCCAGCACGACCATCAGGGCGTTGTCGCCTTCGGTGTCTGCCAACTCAGCCAGGGCGGACTCGGCGCCCACGATGTCGCCTGCAGCAATGAGACTGGTAGTTTTGGTGATAAGGGCCAGGTGATTGCTCATGGATGTCGGTGCATTGGTTGGGGAATGGATCAGTCTTTGCGCTCAAAGCCCACGTCGGCCAGCCAGTTTGCGCTGGCCTCTTCGCGGCTGCGGCTGTCGTGCGGTTCCACGACATCGTCTGCACTCAGTGCGTCGTAGTCATCGTCGTGCTCGCGGTCGTCTGCATCGTCCTCATCACCTTCAGCATCTGCCTCGCCACCCACAGCCGAACCCGCAAACCTGGCCTGCTGTAAATACTCCAAACCGGCAGCGATCACCATGAAACGGTCGCCACCTGGCTCTGCAAGCACCGTCTTGGCCAGCGCTGCTGCCCAGGGCTCCAGGGAGATGCAAGTGCTCAGGCTTTCCCACGGTGGCAGATGGTCTTGCCCCACAGCCAGCGCCTGTTCCAGCGGAGCAGCGCGGGTGAAGCGAAAACCTTGGTGGAAGACCACAGCCACCATCTCCGGGGCCAGCTCCATCATCTTGACCAAGAAGCCGATCTCCGAACGCTTTTGGGCCAGCCGCTTGCGCAGCACATCCTTGCCTTCGGAGTCTTGGGTCAGGTCATCAATCTCGGCCTGATAAGCCGAGCGCAAGTCATGGAAAAAAGGAGAAATTTTCACGGGGCAAGAATGTTGTGGGTGTAGGTTTGCCAGATTTCCTGGGCGGTCTGCAGAGGGTCGTCCAGCAGGTTGCGTCGGCGGTTATCGTCATAGGCTTGGCGAGCGGCCTCGTCCGAGAGCACCTCATAAGCCTTTTGCACGGCAGCGAAGCGCTGAGCGGCATCCGGGGCGTCGTTCTTGTCCGGGTGATAGAAAGAGGCCTTTTGCCGAAAGGCTTTTTTGATATCTGCCAACGAAGCATGGGCCGCCAGCCCCAAAGCAGAGTAGTGATCGGTCATGGTTCTGTCTGTGTGAATACCCAGGGCGGTTGCTTGAGGCCCTGGGGCAAATCGTGCGCACTGCACTCATCAGGCGCTCTTGCCCCGGGCGAAAAATGGGGGCCGCACACTTGAAATCAAGTGCGCGGCGCAGCCTCTTGAAAACCCGGAAGCTTGAAAAAGCTGGAATCAGCCCGCCAGGCTGACAAAGACGTTTTGCACGTCGTCATTGGCATCAATGGCAGCCAGAAAGCTCTCCACCTCTTCCAGCTGCTCTGCCGTGAGATTCGCTGGATTGACAGGGTTCTTGGGCTTGTAGCCCAGCTTGGCAGACAACACGGTAAAGCCTTGGGCTGGCAGTGCACGGCTGACCAGATCCAGATCCGTGGGATCCGTCCAGAACATGGTGACGCCCTCTTCGTCACCGGCTTCAAAGTCCTGGGCTCCCGCTTCAATCGCTGCAAGCTCGGGGTCGGCGTCAGGACGAGCGGGCTCAGCTTCAATCATGCCCACATGGTTGAAATCCCACGCCACGGAACCCGAGGTGCCCAACTGCCCTTTGCGAAACAGCACCCGCATTTCAGGCGCGGTGCGATTCACGTTGTCGGTCAGGCACTCAACCATCACAGCCACTTGATGCGGAGCGAACCCTTCGTAAATCACGCGCTCGTAGCTCACCGCATCAGCGCCTGTACCCGAACCCTTCTTGATGGCGCGCTCCAGCGTGTCTTTGGGCATGGAAGCCTTGCGGGCCTGCTCGACCACCAAGCGCAAGCGAGAATTGGTAGCAGGGTCTGCCCCACCACGCGCAGCTACAGTGATTTCCTTGACCAGCTTGCCAAACAGCTTGCCTTTGGCATCAGCCACCAGTGCCTTGCCCTTTGCTTTCCACTGCGCGCCCATGGTGCTTCTCTTTCTTTGTGTTGTAGCGCGCTCAGGCGCCCTGTTTTGTCATTGATATGTGTTGTGCAGATGTCTTGCCCCCTGAGGGAAGACAGACACCGGCGACCGCATATTTTCGTTGATTTGACGAGCCGCCCCGCGAGGGCTACTTTGCTGCTCCGAAGCAGGCTCTATGTAAGCAATATCCAGGGGGAGGAAATACCCTGTGATTGATTGTCATGAAGCACGAGTTCACGCAACATCGCTGCGCCAATCTCGGCACCCAAAAGTAATCACAACATGAAAAAAATTCTCGTTCTTGCCTTCGCTCTCGCACTGTCACCAGTCCTCATGGCGAAGGGGTTGCACCACAGCCCGAAAGTACACGCTGTGCAAAAAAGCTCACAAATGAAGCCATCCCACAACGCCAGCCGCAGCAAGGCGAAACCAACAAGTCACAAGCGAACTGCAAAGCCCCAGTCCAAACGCGCCAGTGTCAAAAAATAACGAGACTGCTGGAGCATGAGTCTCGGGTGGCCGCCTGTTGCAACCATGGGCCGCTACCCTGCTAGATAATTCACGAGAGCAAAAAAACAAAACCCACTGCTTTTACAAGCAGCGGGTTCGAAGGCGATTGGCCAAATTGGGTGGTAGGACGTACAAGATTCGAACTTGTGACCAACGGATTAAAAGGCCACAACCACCTTTTAAAATCAAGCACTTACCAAACCGCTACCAATTTCGCTACCCGGCGCAAACAACTCCTGCGAAGGGATGGCACCCGAACGACGCCCTCCCTCAATATCAATACATGCTCTGGAGCGCCATCTCCGCAAGTCGGGTTACTCTTGCATTTTGCATCACCAAAGGAGTCTACATGTTCGGTTTTCTTCGTGTTGTTCGCGGCGCCATTGGCGTCCTCTTTGTGGCCCAGCTTGTCGGACTGCTCCCTGTGCTGACCTGGCTCCAAAATCCCGAGGCCATCAGCGGACACTATGTTGCTCAGCTGGTCATTAAGATTTTGGCCGCCGTCATTTTTGGCGCATTGTTCTTTGGGATGCGGTCTTTCATCAACTGGCTGCACCAGAAGAAGCACGGCACACCACACCCTGCCCTGGCGGTAAAAAAGCTCGCGCTTTGACACGGTAGAGACACCTGCTACACTCGCGCCTGTCGAAAGACAACGGGATTGGCGTCCCGGTTGCTAGGCGCAGAGGCAAAAGCCGCGCCATTGAGGTTGCGGCTTTTTTCGTTTGCGCACCACAGCACGTTTACGGCGGGCTGTGTGGGGCACCCGCGAGGGTGCGCCGGTCCTAGCCCGGTACGCCAACCCGCACAGTCTGCCACCATCATTGGCGTGATGGCGGCAGGTTTCAAAACTTGCTAGGAGTCAGATATGACCGCATCGACCGCCATCACCCCATTCAATTTCAACGACAGCGAAATCCGTCTGATTGTTCGCGCCGGAGAACCTTGGTTCATCACAGCAGATGTTGCGCGTGTTCTCGGATACCGCGATGCCAACAACGCAGGCCGCGTTCTGGATGAGGATGAAAAGGGTACTCATGTTGTGAGTACCCCTGGCGGCGATCAAAAGCTGACGGTCATCAACGAATCCGGCCTGTACGCTCTGGTGCTGCGCAGCCGCAAGCCAGAAGCCCGCAAGTTCGCCAAGTGGGTCACATCCGAAGTCCTGCCAGCCATCCGCAAAACCGGCAGCTACTCCCTCCCCTACACCGCCCAGCCCCGCGACAAGCTCACACTCGACCAAGGCGACGAACTGCGCTCCATGCTGGAAACCGCAGCGCAAAAGCTCCCGCCAGAAAAGCGCGGCCAGTTCCTGCAAACCGGCTGGGCCAAGCTCAAAAAGCACACCGGAGTGAACTACCGCCAGATCCCGCAGGCCGCGCACACCGATGCACTGAGCCTGCTGGCCCGCCATGTGGCCGAATGGGAGTTGGTCGAGGACAACACCCCTAAGGCTGGCACCGTCAACGAACTGGTAGCCGAATGGGTGCGCAAGATCGAGGCCCCCAACGGCTACCCCGCCATGTTGTTCACACCCATTGTCGAAGCCGTGCAGCGCAAGATGGGCAACCAGCCCGCCCAGCCAGACGCAGCCCGCACCAAGGCTGCATTCGATGCAGCTTCGCAGGCCGCAGCATCCGTGCAG
>Ga0115561_1002946_pt1 | contig 11167 bp, 8 predicted proteins | sample COGITO_mtgs_1105_4_FD_87201 | JGI IMG/M metagenome (GOLD analysis project Ga0115561, IMG submission 87201) | Pelagic marine microbial communities from North Sea - COGITO_mtgs_110512 | ecosystem: Environmental > Aquatic > Marine > Epipelagic | place: Germany:Helgoland, sampling site Kabeltonne...
TCCATTAACAAGATTAGCTACTTATAATGGCTTACCAATTTCTGACTTAATTACTGAAGAAGAATTAGAAAAGGTTTCAGCCAGTACGATGGTTGGAGGAGCAACACTTACTAAACTCTTAGGTACATCAGCTTGGTACGCACCTGGTGCTTCAGTTGCTTTTTTAGTAAAATCAATTTTAAATGATGAAAAGAGAATTATTCCATGTTCAGTATTTTTGGATGGAGAGTATAACCAAGATGACATTTGTATTGGTGTTCCATGTATTATTGGAAAAAATGGATGTGAAAAAATTATAAATTTAAAATTAAACGATCAGGAAATGGTAAAATTTGCTGACAGTGCATCAGCTGTTAGAAAAATGAATTTAGCTCTGTAGGTACAATCAATCTAATAAATTACTTTGATGTTTATTTTTAGAATTGCTTTATCATCAAGTAAATCATATATTTGCTCGTTTTAAAAAAAGAACTCATAAATAAAATATTATGCATAATAATGGTCTAATAAAGTTTTTTGCTTTTTGTTTCACTCTTGTAAGTGTTTATCAGATTTCATTCACTTTTATAACATCAGGCATTGAGGATAGTGCTTCTGAATATTCTATAAAATCTATTTCAAATCAACAAGAAAATTTTGTTGATTTAAGAGAAGAAAAATATAATAATTATTTAGATTCAATTTCTGATGAGTCTGTTCTTGGCTTCACAACATATAAAAGTGCAAAAAATAAAGAATTAAATAAAGGTTTAGATTTAAAAGGAGGTATAGATGTTACTCTCCAAGTATCAGTTAAGGATATATTAAAAGGTCTCTCAGAAAACTCTAAAGATCCTGTATTTAACAAAGCATTGAACGATGCTGATATTTTGCAAAAAGAATCTGATGATACTTATGTGGAATCATTTTTTAATGCTTTTGAAGAAATTAGTAGTGATACGCCTTTGGCATCTCCAGATATTTTTGCAAATAGATCATTAAGTGACGAAATTAATTTCGAAATGTCTGACGCTGAGGTTAAACCAATAATTAGAAGAAAAATTGATGAATCTATCGTTTCAGCTTTTGAAGTTTTAAGAAAAAGAATAGACAAATTTGGAGTAACTCAGCCCAATATTCAACGTTTAGGTAACTCTGGAAGAATTAGAGTTGAGTTGCCTGGTGCTAAAGATGTAGCTAGAGTTAAAAACCTTCTTCAAAGCACTGCTCAGTTAGAATTTTGGTACACTGAAAAAAACGATGATTTTTTACCTTTTTTATCAAAAGCTAATGAAGCTTTGAAAACTATTTTAGTAGAGGATGATGATAAGTTAGAAATTACGGAAACATCAGAAATTGATGATTTATTAGCTGATGTTGAAGCTAATGATTCAATTAATTCTAGTATTAAAAATCCTCTTTTTGATTATTTAGTTGGAACTGGTTTTCAAGGAGGTCCTGTAATCGCTCAATTTTTAGCAAAAGATCAAAAGAAAATTGAGGAGTATTTGTCAATGCCAGAAATTAGACAGCTACTTCCCTCAGAAAAAAGATTTACTCGTTTCCTTTTTGGAAAGGCCGATCTATCTAATAGTGTTGTTGATCTTTATGCAATAAAATCTAATAGAGATAATAAGCCTCCACTTAGTGGTAGTGTAGTTGTTGATGCGAGTCAATCCTATGACCAGGTTGGTGCAGCAGCTGTTTCAATGCAAATGAATGGAAAGGGTGCTAGAAAATGGGAAGAAATGACAGGTAACGCTTATAAAGATAAAAGCAATATTGCTATTGTTTTAGATGATATAGTTTACTCTGCACCTGGAGTTTCAAGAGGTGCAATTTCTGGAGGTAGATCTGAAATATCTGGTCAATTCACATTAAATGAAGCAATTGATTTAGCTAATGTTTTAAGAGCGGGAAAATTACCTGCTTCAGCTGAAATTATTGAATCTGAGGTAGTTGGTCCATCGCTTGGAAAAGAAAATATTGAAAAAGGGATAAATTCTTTTATTATAGCTCTAATTCTGGTTCTTATTTGGATGATTTTTTATTATGGTAGAGCTGGGATATATGCTGATGTTGCTCTGGTATTGAACTTAGTTTTAATATTTGGAATTTTAGCGGGTCTAGGAGCTGTACTAACCTTACCAGGGATTGCTGGTATTGTTTTAACAATTGGTATGTCAGTTGACGCTAACGTACTTATTTTTGAAAGAATTAGAGAAGAATTAAGAAGAGGAAAAGGTCTCAAGCACTCTGTTGGAGATGGTTTTAGTAACGCATTATCTTCAATTTTGGACGCTAATATTACCACTGGTCTTACCGCATTAATCCTTTTTGTTTTTGGATCAGGTCCAATAAAAGGTTTTGCAACAACTTTACTTATAGGTATTGCTACGTCTTTATTTACTGCAATTTTCATTACAAGAATGTTAGTTGACTCAAGACTATCAAAAGGTAGAATTCTTGATTTCTCTACAACACTTACTAAAAACCTATTTAGTAAACTTTCTATTAGGTTTTTACAAAAGAGAAAAGTAGCTTATTTTGTTTCAGTTTCTTTACTATTAATTAGTTTATATTCATTAAGTACAAACGGATTAAATCAAGGTGTTGATTTTGTTGGAGGAAGAACATATACTGTCAGGTTTGATAATGATGTAAATCAAAGTGAAATACAGGCTTCGTTGATTGATGTTTTAGGGAATGCAGAAGCAAAAACATTTGGTTCAGACAATCAATTAAAAATTACTACTAATTATAAAGTTGATGTTGAAGGTATTGAAGTTGATAACGAAATTCAACAAAAGATGTTTGATGCTTTAAAAACTAAGTTTCCTGAAAATTTAACTTATGACGATTTTGTAAATGGAGCTGACGATAAATCTGTTGGAATAATGGGGTCTTCTAAGGTTGGACCTACCATTGCCGATGATATTAAAAAGAATTCGTTTTTAGCAATATTTGGTTCATTATTTGTGGTTTTCTTGTATATTTTGCTAAGGTTTAGAGATTGGCAATACTCTTTAGGAGCCGTTACTGCAGTTTTTCATGATGTTTTAATAGTATTAGGGATATTTTCTTTAACATATTCTTTTATGCCTTTTAATATGGAAATAAATCAAGCCTTTATTGCTGCAGTTCTAACAGTAATTGGATATTCTTTAAATGATACTGTGGTTGTGTTTGACAGGATCAGAGAGTTTAGATTAATAAATAAATCATGGGAGTTTAAAAAAACTGTTAATGGTGCACTGAATAGTACTTTGAGCCGAACTTTAAATACTTCTTTTACTACTTTGGTTGTATTACTTGCTATTTTCCTTTTTGGAGGAGAATCAATTAGAGGATTTATGTTCGCTTTAATTGTTGGTGTTTTAGTTGGTACTTACTCTTCTGTTTTTATCGCTACACCTGTTATGTTTGATACATTAAGAAAAAGTTTAAAGAAATAATTTAAGCATACTTTCTTCTTGAATATAGCATTAGGACTATTCCTATAATTATAAAAGGTATACTTAGCCACTGGCCAGTTGATAAAATTCCTAGAGTATCTTCAAGTCCTCCTTGACTTTCTTTAATATTTTCAACTAACATTCTTATTGAAAAAAGGCAAGTTAAAAACAATCCAAAAATGAATCCTTTGTATTTTTTTAAATCTGTTTTCCAGTAAATGTTCCAAAGGAGAATAAATAATAATAAATAACCGAAAGCTTCGTATAATTGGGCAGGATGTCTTGGAAAAATTTCGCCATTATTTTGAAACACTACACCAAAATTTGAATTAGTATAATTCCCTACAATTTCAGAATTAAAAAAATTTCCAATTCTCACAAACATTCCACCTATCGAAATCGGAATTACAATTCTATCAAAAATCCATAATACTGAATTGTATTTGAATTTGTATTTGTAAATGAACATAGCAGTTATTATTCCAATAGTTGCACCATGACTAGCTAATCCTCTGTAACCTACAAATTTCCAACCATCAATGATTCCAAAAAGAAATGAACTATTTATATCTTTTTTTATAGGAAGAAAAATCTCTATTAAATTATTTTGAAAATAATCCCAATTATAAAAAAACACCTCACCTAATCTTGCTCCAATAAGAGTTCCAAATACTACATATATAAAAAGTGGTTCTACTAATGTAACAGACTTGTTATCATTAATATATATTTTTTGAACAATATAATAGCCTAAAGAAAAAGCTATTATAAACATTACACTGTACCAATATATTGTTAAAGAAAAAACTTCAAAAAGAATTTCATTTGGAGCCCAATCTATTTTAAAAAACATCATAATCTAAATTTTTATTAATTACACTAAGGTATAGGATCATATCCATTTCCGCCCCATGGATTACATTTTAATATTCTTTTAACACTCATTAATGAACCCTTGAAAAGACCATGTTTTGTTAAACATTGTTTAGCATATTCAGAACAAGTTGGAGTATACCTACATGTCGATGGTAATAATGGAGAAATGAAAGATTGGTAAAATTTAATTAAAATTAAAAATGGAAAAATAATAATTCTTTTCATTAAATTAATTCAAATGAAGAGCTGTTTTTATCGTCGTTTAATTGTATTCCAAGTTTAAATAACTCGTCTCTTATTTGATCTGATAATGTAAAGTTTTTATCATTTCTGGCTTGAGATCTTATTTTAATTAATAACTCAACTAGTTCATTTTGAGAATTTGATTTTTCAACCTTACTTATCTCACTATTAAAGCCTAAAATATTAAACAAAATATCATTAAAAGTTATGGCTAGCCTTTCTTTATCCTTAGTGTTTAAATTTTTTGAATTGATTTTAACATTATTTATAAACTTTACACATTCAAATAATTCGGCTATTAACATTGGAGTGTTAAAATCGTCATTCATTTTAGCATAACATTTACTAATCCAAAGGTCTATATCAAAGTCAGAAACCTCACTATTATGATTTAACTTAGAAATTGATAAAAATCCACTCATTAATTTTTTAAATCCTTTTTCTGAAGCAATTAAAGCATCGTTGCTTAGATCCAACACACTTCTGTAGTGAGCTTGATAAATAAAGAATTTAACAACATTTGGGCTAAATGATTTGCTTAAGATTTTATTATTACCATTAAAAACTTCGTTAGGTAAAATAAAATTCTCAATTGATTTTGACATTTTTTTCCCATTTAAAGTCAACATATTGGTATGCATCCAAAATTTTGCTGGATTTTTTCCGTCAATTGCTTCGGACTGAGCTATCTCACAATCGTGATGCGGAAATTTTAAATCAATGCCTCCACCGTGAATATCAAAATAATCTCCAAGATATTTTTTACTCATTGATGTACATTCAAGATGCCACCCTGGGAACCCTTTTCCCCAAGGAGAATCCCAAAACATAATATGATTTTTTTCAGCTTTTTTCCACAATGCGAAATCTTGTGGGTTTTTTTTATCAACAGATCCATCTAAAGATCTTGATTGATTTAGCATTTCTTCAATTTTTCTTCCACTTAATTTTCCATAAGTTTTAGATTCATTGAATTTCATAATATCAAAATATACTGAACCATTTTTCTCGTATGCAAATCCAGATTTTAATATTTGTTTTATGCTATCAATTTGTTCAATTATATGGCCAGTTGCACTAGGTTCTATACTAGGTGGTAATGTGTTTAACTTATTTAAAATACTATGGAAATCTAATGTGTATTTTTGTACTACTTCCATAGGTTCTAAATTCTCAAGTCTTGCTTTTTTAGAGACCTTATCTTCACCTGTATCATCTTCATTTTCTAAATGACCTACATCAGTTAGATTCCTTACATATCTTACATTATAACCTAAGTGTTTTAAATATCTGTATATTAAATCAAATGAGATAAATGTCCTGCAATTTCCTAAATGTGCATTACTGTACACAGTTGGACCACAAACATACATACCAACATTGAGTTCTTGAATTGGTATGAATTTTTCTTTTTTGCCAGTTAAGGAATTGTATAATTTTAAATTTTTAGCGTAGTTTGAAATCATTTCAAATTATTTCAGCTTTAATTACTAATATAACCTAAAAATTCTCTTTTAACATTTTTATCCTTAAACTTACCTCCAAATTCAGCAGTAACAGTACTGCAATCTACATCTTTTATTCCTCTCGAATTGACACACAAATGTTTAGCATCAATAACACATGCAACATCTTCAGTACCAAGTGCTTCTTGTAAAGCTTTTACTACTTGGATAGTAAGTCTTTCTTGAACTTGAGGACGTTTTGAAAAATAATCAACAATTCTATTCATTTTGGATAAACCAATTACATTTCCTTTGGAAAAGTATGCAACATGAGCTTTCCCAATTATTGGTAATAAATGATGTTCACAGGTTGAATAAACTGTAATATTTTTTTCTACCAACATCTCTTTGTATAAATATTTATTATCAAATGTTGATGCTTTTGGCATTTTATCTGGATTTAACCCTCCAAAGAGTTCATTAACCCATGCTTTAGCGACTCTTTTTGGTGTGCCTTTCAAACTGTCGTCTGTAAGGTCCATACCAATTGTCTCTAAAATATTGTAAACGTTTTTTTCTATGATTGAAATTTTTTCTTCATCACTTATTTCAAAAGCATCTTCTCTTAGTGGAGTATCGGGTGATGAACTTAAATGATCATCCCCGGCAATATCTATTTGTTCTTCAAAAAATTTTTCGTATTTCATATTGATAATAAATGTGTTGCAAAGTTAATTAAAGATTAATTAATTCTAAAATTTAAATACAATTGATAATGATGAGATTGATTTAGTTGATTCTAATAAAGCTATATCAGACAGCCCAGTGTCAAATAATTGATGATTTTTACTTTGTTCTAATGTTTTGTGAGAAAAATTAATTAATGTATTTCCAAAATCGTAACCAAACCCATACGCGAGAGAAGTACTGTTTTCAGTGAAATTTGTTAATGGGCTTTCGATGGAATTGAAACCAGCTCTTAAGCTTAATTTATTCAATCTTATTTCAGAACCAATTTTAAAATTTAATGTACTTTGTAGTTGCGATTTAATTAAATTATTAGAATCAGTGAACTCATTTTTTGGTTTGACTTTAATTTTCGAATAATCTTTAGATATTACATCAAAACTTAATAATCCAATTTTTCCAATAACCAAAGCTGAGCTTAGTGTTATAGAGGATGGTGAGTTTAATTTATATTTTGGATATAAATTTGTTATTCTTGGGTCAACTATATCTCTGTAATTTAATCCATTTAAATCAACTGATTCGGTTTCTAGATATTGTGATGTTTCATCCCAAAGTGTATACCACGTTGGTGATTGATAAGAAACTCCAATTCTTAATTTATTAAATTTTCTTAATGCACCAATCTGAAAAGAAAACCCTTCTCCGTAAGTTGTTAGTCTGTTTTCAAATAAAATTGACTTTATTGCTGAGTCTTCATCAAAATTTGACTCGAAAAGTCTAGTGTAGTTTTCTATATAAACTTCGTGTGTGTTTATGTTTAATCCGAAATAAAAATCTTCCTTAAACTGAATTGCAATATTTAAGTTGTATTTATTATTGTAACCTTTAGAATCACTTGTGTATTGTTGATCAACTCCATTATTATAGCGTGCAAGCGAATAAAAGGTATTATTTGAATCATCAAAGTCAATTAGATAACTTTGGTATGCCAAGAATGCTTGTTGCGCTGAAAAACCATAATACTCTCCTAGAAATTTATAAACTTCTGTGGTGGATTCATTTGTACCAACACTTAAATCTGAAACGGTAACTCCATTAGAATTGTTAAGGAAAAATTTATCAATTGAATTAAATTGATTTTTACCTTTTATTTCAAAATTATCATAATAGGAACTATTAGTTTGAGCATTTACACTGAAAGAAATTTTATTAACATTTCCTCCTCCATAGTTTTTAAAAACCCAAACTCCACCGCCTTGATTAACGCTAAACTTATTTTTATTTTTAACAGATGTGTCAGAATAATAATAGGATTTAGTTGATTTTTTACTGTTAGAAAGTGTAAACTCATATTGATTATCGTTGAAAACAGCACTGCCAGCAGGGTTAACGTTAATTGCAGACAAATCACCACCAAGAGCACCAAATGCACCTCCCATTGACTCAAACCTTGCAGAACCAACTGGATTATCAATAGAAATTTTTAAAAAATCATTTAAACTTTGTGAGTTTAAAGAAAATGAAAAAATTAATAATAAAAATGAAATTTTTCTATGTAACATTTAAGACATTATCTTTTACCTCTAGATACGCCACCTGATCTTCCTGAAGAACTACTGCTGCTCACATTACCAACACTAGACCTTGATGAGCTAGATGGCGGACTGTAGGTCGGTCTAGAACTGCTTGAGCTTGACGAAGTATTTGATCGAGGTCTTGAATAATTTCTAGCTTTATTACTAGAATTATTACTGTTGCTTTCTGGTCTAGAATAACTTCTTGTATTACTGGAATTATTACTATTATTTTCAGGTCTAGAATAAACCCTTCCTTTGTTTAAGGAACTCTTGCTAGATCTCGAAACATCATATGATCTTGTATTTGATCCATATTTACTTGCTTGAAAATTAGATTTTGATTTGTTATCAGTTGCAGAATTTCCATAATTTCCAACTTCACCTCTGTTTTGGTATCCTCTAGCTGGTCCTACTCTGCCTTGACTATTTTTTAGAGCATAATATACTCTATTAATATTTCTATTCTTTATTTGTTCTGATTTTTCTCCAGTTTTGGAATTTACTATTTTACTGTCATTCCTTCCAACATTATAATTTGTTGTAACGTTTGAGTTAGATGAGTTTTCAAGAATTCCTTTATCAGTTGAATATATAGAACTTCTTTTACCATTCATATAAGCAACTCTATTTTCGTTTCTGTAATAATATGGATCATTATAATCTGGTCCATTATAGTATGGATGCCACCAATTATTCCACATTCCATATCCATATCCATATCCATATCCATATCCATATCCGTTTCTATATCTTGGGTAGTTATATCCCCAAGGAGAGTACCATCTATTCCAATAGCTTGTCATATAATTGTCATACCAATTATATCCATAAGGGTAATAATTCATGTAAGGTTTGTAAACATAACGATCTCTAAAAATTATATTTACTGAGGTTGGATTATCTCCCCAAGAACCATTACTATTTGAGTAAGAAATATTTGTATTTGAAGAATAAGAATTTATGTCTGTGAGCACTGAATCGTTTATTGAGCTATTAAGACCCAATTCATCAGATTTTTGTTCAAAATAATTTTTATAAAATGCACTGTTATTACCTGAAACTTCACTATTATTACCGTAAATACCATCACTAGTACTTGAGTTGATTGAATTCAAGGGTCCACAACTAATTAATGATAATGTAAAAAGTAATAATATTAAGTATCTCATTTTATTTATAATTTAATTAATTTAGCTACACTTAAAATTAATCAATAATTATGCCAATAGCAATTCATGTCTAAAAAGTTAACTAAAAGAGAAGAAGATTATTCAAAATGGTACAACGAGTTAGTAGTTAAAGCTGATTTAGCAGAAAACTCATCTGTTCGAGGATGTATGGTGATAAAACCGTATGGTTATGCTATTTGGGAAAAAATGCAGGCCCAACTCGATATAATGTTTAAAGAGACTGGTCATCAAAATGCTTACTTTCCTCTGTTTGTTCCGAAAAGTTTGTTCGAGGCTGAAGAAAAAAATGCCGAAGGGTTTGCAAAAGAATGTGCTGTAGTTACACATTATAGATTAAAAAATGATGATGAAAATCCTGGAAAATTAATTGTAGACGAAAAAGCTAAGCTTGAAGAAGAATTAATTGTAAGACCAACCAGCGAAGCAATTATTTGGAATACTTATAAAAACTGGATTCAATCATACAGAGATCTTCCTATACTTATAAACCAGTGGGCTAATGTTGTGAGATGGGAAATGAGAACTAGATTGTTTTTGAGAACTGCCGAGTTTTTATGGCAAGAGGGTCATACAGCTCACTCAACAAAACAAGAAGCTTTAGATGAAGCTGAATTAATGAATAATATTTATGCTGAATTTGCTCAAAATTTTATGGGAATACCCGTGATTAAGGGACTTAAATCAGAAAGTGAAAGATTTGCTGGAGCAGAAGAAACTTATTGTATTGAAGCCTTAATGCAAGATGGTAAAGCATTGCAGGCTGGAACTTCTCATTTTTTAGGTCAAAATTTTGCAAAAGCATTTGATGTTAAATTTGCAAATAAAACTGGTTCTTTGGATTATGTGTGGGCAACTTCTTGGGGTGTTTCAACTAGATTAATGGGAGCTTTAATTATGACTCACTCCGATGATAATGGTTTAGTGCTGCCTCCAAAGTTAGCACCTGTTCAAGTAGTTATAATTCCTATATATAGATCTGATGAACAGTTTGATCTAATTTGTTCTAAAGTAAACCCTATAATTGACAAGCTTAAATCCAAAAATATTTCTGTTTTGTTTGATAAAAGAGATACTCATAAACCAGGATTCAAATTTAATGAGCATGAAATAAAAGGAGTTCCAATTAGAATAGCCGTTGGGCCAAAAGATTTAGAGAATTCAACTTTAGAAATTTTTAGAAGAGATGAAATGAAAAAGGAAACTATTAGGTTTGATGAAGTTTTTGAAAAAATTGATTTTTTGTTAGAAGATATTCAAATCAATTTATTTTCTAAAGCAAAGACATTTACTGAAAATAATGTTAGAGTTGTAAATGATTATGACGAATTTAAAGACATTTTAAAAGAAAAAGGTGGGTTTATTTCAGCTCACTGGGATGGAACAACAGAAACAGAAGAAAAAATAAAAAAAGAAACTAAAGCAACTATTAGATGTATACCTCTAAATTCATCAAAAGAATCAGGAAAATGTATCTATTCAAATAAGCCATCTTCTCAAAGAGTATTGTTTGCTAAGGCTTATTGATTTACAAGTTTTTATAAATAAAAAAATTATGTTGCAAGTTTGTATCCTTTCAATTACATTTGCAATCGTTTTTAATAGGCCCGTTCGTCTATCGGCTAGGACGCCAGGTTTTCATCCTGGTAAGAGGGGTTCGATTCCCCTACGGGCTACTAAATAAATAATATGGCTAATCATAAATCAGCGTTAAA
>Ga0115561_1002972_pt1 | contig 11104 bp, 6 predicted proteins | sample COGITO_mtgs_1105_4_FD_87201 | JGI IMG/M metagenome (GOLD analysis project Ga0115561, IMG submission 87201) | Pelagic marine microbial communities from North Sea - COGITO_mtgs_110512 | ecosystem: Environmental > Aquatic > Marine > Epipelagic | place: Germany:Helgoland, sampling site Kabeltonne...
GAGCGTATCAATGACGACGCTAGCGCTGGGTACTACCGACTGATCGACGCGCACGAGGCTTTTAGCGCTCCGGTCAATCTACACATTACACCCACTCTCGCCTCGGCTCTGCAGTGGGCAGCCGTCGACCCCGCATTGAATAAGCCCTGGCGTGATGGACCAACCCTGAATGCCCGCATTGCTAGCCTGCTTTTATCTGGCGAGGGCATGCTCTTCGGCACCACCTTTGCCGACCAGGTGATTCCCTTTGCTTCCACCGCGTTTACCCAGGATAGTGTTGACCTGGCTGACGGTGTCTTGAGCGACATCTATAACACAGCACCCTCTTCCAACGTCTTCTGGCCGGCCGAACGCGTGGTCGACGATGGCGTACTCGCCACCATTCACTCCATGGGCTATAGCTATACTGTGGTCGATCAGATGCGTCACTTCTTCAAATGGTTCGGTCGCACTCAAGCCCTCGGTCAGTCGGGCTACCAGATCAACGAGGTTAACAATGTCGGCCTCTTTCCCATACATGACTTCGCCAGCACATTCCGATTCTTAAACGAAGACAATGGCCTCAACCTCCCACTCCGTGAACTCCTCAGTCGCCGCGCCCGCAGCGGCTCCCAAGACCAAGTGCTTAGCCTACTCAGCGATTGGGAGGATTTTCGTAACCGCTCCCAGGCTGACGCTTATGACCTCAACCTCCGCTGGCTGGCCAACCGCCCCTGGATCGAGCTTGTCACCCTCGACGATGTCGCTGCCGGCGAGATCGATCTCTCCCAACCCGCCGACGGCTCCGGCGACAACTGGAGCTCCGTCGATCGCGGCACAGGGCAGAGCCTCCAACGCACCGCGAAGGACTTTATAGATCACGCTACCCAGGAAGACTACAGCAACTGGTACAACGGCCAAAGCGGCCGCGAAGAGGGCCTCGCCAATAAACTCTTCGAAATCCGTTCCGGCATCGACCTGCCTGATAGTTTCGGCCAAGTCGGCATCGACGGAATCGCCGACGCTACCTGGACGGAAGTCGACGCCATCGCCAACACCAACACCGCTAAGCTTGGCCGCACCGCCGCGCACGCTGCTATGTTCGTGACCGCATTTCACGAACAGCAAAATAACGACCTGAGCAAATTCTCCACTGGCACTTATATCTACCCAGACACCGACTTTAACAATCTGGCCGATTTCTCCAAACTCGCTCAATCACAAATGCGCTTCGCCGCACTCTACAAACGTGTCGATGCCTGGGCAGCAGGCCCACCCGCCAGCGCGACGACAAGCGCCGAAGATGTCGACCTCGATGGAGAGAACGAATACCTGCTCTACAACGCCACCGCCTTCGCCATTTTTGAAGCAATCGGCGGGCGCTGCATTGCCGCCTTCTCGCGTAATCCGGCCACCGGAGCCGTCTACCAAATCATCGGTAGCCAGCCCACCTACGCCGGAAGCCAGACCGAAGACGAAGGCAGGGCTAATGCCGAAAACAGCGAAATTGGTGCACGCCGCACTTCCGCCTTTAAGGACTGGTTTGCTGACGGCGCGGGCGGCGGTACCACCCAATATGTCAACAGCCTCTACGCAGTGGCCCCCAGCGGCAACGACGGCTGGACCTTCACTGCGCCCGGCGGACACATCGTTAAAACAATCACTCTCGATGATGCACTCCCTGAGCTGCAAGCCGACTACCTTCTCAATGGCACCGATGTCGACAAAATCTACGTCCGCTACGGGCTCTCCCCCAACCTCTGGAATCTGATCAGCCGAGGCCAATACGACCTCGACCCACTCAGCGTATCCGCTGGGCGGATACGACTCGCCAACCGCGGCGGTAGCGAGCCTGTCGTCGCTCAAGTCACCTACGACGCCAACACAGTTTTCGTAGGCGACGCTGTCGATGATTCAATCGGCGTCACCGAGTGGGATGCGCTCAATATGCGCAACCAGGCCCTGGTCCACCAAGTTGAGCTGACCAACGTGGACGGCCAGAACAACTTCAGCATGAGCCTGACTCTCGAGAGCGGCTGGACTGATACCGATGGCGATGATCTGCCCAACTGGTGGGAACTCGACAACGGCCTCGATCCCAACGACAAGACCGGCATCAACGGCAACGACGGCAACGACGACGGCGACACCTACAGCAACTTCGAAGAATACGTCCTCGGCCTCGACCCGGGAGTGGCGGAGTTCAACCGTCGACCCAGCGGCCTAGTTGAAAGCGACGGCAGCGGCGGCTTCACTATCACCTTCCCCGTCCTCGCAGGCCGCAGCTACCGCATCTGGTATGTCGATGATCTGACTCAAACCTGGCAACCCGCCGGTGCGAGCTTCTCCATCACCGAGAGCGATCCCGCTCATGTCTGGACCGACGACGGCAACCAAACCACTCCCAACCCCAGCACTGTTGACCACCGATTCTACAAGATCGAGATCACACGACCCTAAACAAGATGAAAAAGAACTATCTCTTTCTGGTAATACTATTTCTCAACTTTATAGGGATTCAGCTTTATGCTCAGCTCGGCACAGTCTGGCATATTCCTACTGCAGGCCAGGAGGGCATCCCCTCATCAATGCGCGATCCGTTTTTCCCCGGCGCGGACGAAAGCGCCACTTTTTACCAAGGGGTGTGGAAAGGCGATGGAGCCAACCAAACAGGAGGCTCCCTGCTCTACCGCTTTAATCAGGGCACCTGGCAGTCAGAAACGCTTACTTTTCACTCAAATGTAGGCGAGGATACGGGTAGCCACAATCAATTCTGGAAAGCCGTATTTAGTATGCCCTCCAACCCTGGAGACGTAGTCGATTATTACTTCAAAGTCACCTTCGACAATCGCGAAGAAACCTATCTCTTCGGCAACAACTCGACAACAGGCGCGGAGATTAATGCCCAGTCACAGCCGATCTCTTTAACGGTTTCTTATCCGACACCCAGTCTAACAGTCAACGGCATCAATTCCGATTATTCTAAATCAAACTACTATATTGACGAGAACAATGACACCGTTTTCCCGGTTATTGAGTTACGGATGAACCCGAATTTCGGCACCGTCGACAGCGTGCAAATTTTCACAAACCTGAATAACCGGGATCGCGCGAACGATGATTTTAATAACGACGGCATTGAAGACGGAATTATACCTGTAGATGGCAATCTCATTACGACAGAAGACACAGATGCCTATTTTCAAGCCTACGAGATGACGGATAGTGACTCTGACGGCACCTATGAACTCGATCTGACAGTCAATAAAACGGGCGCCTACCGCATCACCGGTCGTTACCGCGTGAACCCTACCGACGATTGGATCTGGTTAGGAGAATCAGGCATCCGAGACCACGCTGTCATCGTCGCACCCAATGCCGCACGCGACATGCGAATGTATGAACTTCACGTAGCCAACTCCAATGCGACCGGCCCTACATTTACAGAACGCGGCACTTTTGAGGATCTCTACGACCCGAATGAGCGCATCAATATTGATTGGCTCAACAAACTCGGTATTAATTGGATTTGGTTCCAACCTTTTCATCCTCAAGGGCTGGAAGGCCGGCAAACCGATCCCGCGACCAGCACGGAATATGACCCCGGTAGCCCCTACTCTATCCGCAACTTCTGGGAAATTAATCCGCTCTACACGACAAACTATGATGGCTCTCTTTCAGACCCGGTGGCCAACCCGACGAATTATAGCGCCGCGATGACCGCGTTTCAGAACTTCGCCTCAGCAGCCGATGCTGGTAATGTCCAGCTCATGCTGGATTTCCCTTTTAACCATACGGCGCCAGATGTAGTCCTCGGTCAAAAGGGTGTGGAGATTTTTGCCGATAGCGGGAACCCTGGCGCATGGACAGCGGGAGATAAAATTAGCGACCGTGTTCCTCAATCTTTCTCGACCGACGGATCCGAAGGAGCCTCAGCTTACAGCGCACCCGCTCAATCGGCCAGCAGCCTTGCAGTGGCTCCCGATCGCGACGACTTCGGCAAGTGGTCCGACGTGCGCGACGTGTTCTTTGGGCGTTATGCGACACTAGTAACGGGCTATCCGGGTGCCGATTCAAGTCGCGCTACTGTCCGCAACGAAGGCGATTGGATTGACTATACCAGCCTTGGAAGTGAGACGATCGGAGTCTGGAAATACTTTGGCGAAGTCCTCCCCTACTGGATCATCCAGTCCGGACATCGTGGCTATAATTCCACTGAGGATGAAGGTATTAATCGCGATACGCTGGACAATCAGGGAATTGATGGCCTGCGCAAAGACTTCGGTCAGGGTCTACCACCACAATGTATGGAATATATAATTAACCGCACGCATGAGGTTAAATGGAATTTTGTTTTCATGACCGAAAGTTTAGATGGCGAGGAAATTACCTATCGGTCCAGCCGTCACTTCGCAGTGCTTAACGAGAATATTGTCTTCCCACTACAGGCAGCTACGACGACATCCGGCTACCGAAACATCTTCGATGAACGTCGCAATGCCTACGGTCAGAGCCTAGTCCTCCTCAACAACACATCGCACGACGAAGCGCCCTATGCGGATTCCTGGGAAGCCCTCATCCGATATGCTACTGTATCCACCAATGATGGATCGCCGATGATTATGTATGGCCAAGAAATCGGCGCTGGGCAGAAATTCCAAGACTCCCTGCCGCAGGGAGCCTTCGACTGGTATGAAAACAATTTTGCTAAAGACATTCCCAACTTTAAGAAGTGGAATTCTATGCAGCCACAGTGGAATGCATGGACCAACAATGACCTGGGGGTGCAATTTCTCTACCCCGTATATTCCGGCATTGGTAAGGCGCGAGAATTCAGCCCAGCACTCCGCAGCTCTAACCGGTGGTATTTGAACCCAGCAGGAAGTTTGGATCCTGACCCGGATATCTTTGCCGTAGCCAAATACACTGAGACGAATAAGCCTGTCGCTGAACAGGACCTTGTGCTCGCGTTCACCAATCTGGATCGCAACAATGCACAATCCAATACATTTGGCATTCCATCTAGCCTGGCCGATCTGATTGGCCTACAGTCTGGACGCAGCTACAACGCAAAGAACATCGCTGCTTACATTGGACGCAATAACGAGCAGTCAAATCGACGCGACACATGGCTATGGGGGACTGGCTTTACACGAAGTGACCTCGTCGACAACGGGTTATTCGTCACATTGAATCCGGTTCCTTCAGATGACGCCACCTGGGAAACAGCCCCCTACGAAGCACAGTACCTGAAAATTTATGACGTCACCGCACCAGCAGCGACACCCGCCCAACCTTCGAAGCCTAAAGCTTACAACTACGAGATCGGCACTGCCGCGACCTTCGACTGGGACGACCTGCCCGCTGACGCTGGCGGCGTGGTCCCGCACTACGAGGTCACTGTAACGATCAACGGCAGTGCACAGGCACCGAGCATCGTCTCCGAGAGCGAATACACCGTAAGCGCTTCTGAAGAAGACAGCATCTCGATTTCAGTGAAGGCTGTTAACCCATACGACACCAACAACAGCGGTCCCACCAGTAACGCGAGTCAAACCATCACCCTACTACCCGCCGTTGGCGACGAGGACGGAGACGGCCAAAGCAATGCCGACGAAGACGCGGCTGGCACGAATCCTCTCAGCAATAGTTCCCGTTTTACTGTGACCAGCCAAACCACGGAAACCAACGGCGACATCACCATCACTTGGAGTCCTGTCGGCGGTAAAACCTACAAAATACAGAGCTCTCTCACCCTGGCCGCCGACTCATGGGTCGACGAAGCCACTGCCCAAACTTCCGGCATCTTCACCGACACACCAGGGGAAAGCGAAACGAAGAAATTCTACCGCGTCGTGGTTGAATAAGAACGTAGGGGCTTCACTTATGAAGCCTATCAACCTCACATCTATGCCCATAGGTCTTACATCTCTCAAACCCAGCGGCGCTTGAAATGCCCCTTGAGAGCTCGGCCAGAGCGCTCAAACTTAATTCCAATCCGTGTTCATCCGTGGTTAAAATTCTAAGCCTAACTTTCCTCGCACTGCCTCTCTTTCTGTCCGCGGCGTCCCCCACCCCAGACTGGGCGAAGGACGTGGTCTGGTACCAAATTTTTCCCGAGCGTTTCGCCAACGGTGATCCTTCCAACGATCCCACCCGCGCCTCGCTCGATAACCCGGAGCGGGTCACAGCTGAGTGGACGGTTATGGATTGGGAAAGCGAGTGGTTCGAGCGCGCCGACTGGGAGCAAGCCATGGGCGGCGACTTCCAGAGTACTCTCCAGCACCGCCGCTACGGGGGCGACCTGCAGGGCGTCATCGATAAGCTCGACTACCTCAAAGCGCTCGGTGTGAACGGCATCTACTTCAACCCGATCTTCTATGCCAACTCGCTGCACAAATACGACGGCAATTCCTTCCACCACATCGACCCGCACTTCGGTCCCGACCCCGAAGGGGACCTCGCACTGATCGCCGGGGAGTCGAGTAACCCACGCAGCTGGCAGTGGACGGCCGCGGACAAGCTCTTCCTCAAGTTACTGCAAGAAGCCAAAGTACGCGGCATCCGGGTCATCATCGACGGGGTCTGGAACCATACAGGGCGCGACTTCTTCGCCTTTGCCGACATCCGCACCCACTTTCAAAAATCGCGCTACGCCCGCTGGTACGACATCATCGAATTCGATGACCCCCGCACCGCTCGCAATGAGTTCGACTACCACGGCTGGTATGGCTTCAAAAGCCTCCCGGAATTTTCCAACGATCCCTCGGGCAACAATCTCGCGCCGGGGCCGAAGCGCTACGTCTTCAACGCGAGCAAACGCTGGATGGATCCCAATGGCGACGGCGACCCCAGTGATGGAATCGACGGCTGGCGCCTCGACGTCGCGGAAGAAGTGCCCGACGGCTTCTGGCGGGAGTGGCATGCTTACATTCGTGAGATCAATCCGGATGTCTTTACCTCGGCCGAAATCTGGGGCCCCTCGGCCGACTATCTGGAGCGGACGCACTTCAGTTCCGCTATGAACTACCGCGGCTTCGCCATCCCAGTCAAAGGCTGGCTCATCGACGGCTCAATCACCGCCAGCGATTTTGCCGAGCGCCTCCAGGCGGAGCGCGACGCCCGCAGCCAGGAGGCCGCACTCATTCTACAAAACCTCGTCGATTCACACGACACTCAGCGCGTCGCATCCGCGATCCGGAACCGTAACACTTGGGACCGTTACAAAAACGCCGATTGGTTCGACTACGACGACGGAGAACGTGTCTACGCCCGCACCCCCGGTTACGACAACGGCCCCCCCACCGCCGAGGGCCGCCGTATTTGGAAGATGCTGGCACTCTTCCAAGCCACCTACATCGGCGCACCGATGATCTACTACGGCACTGAAGTCGGGATGTGGAGCGCGGACGACCCGGAGGACCGCATGCCCACCTGGTGGCACCGTATGGACGGCAGCATCCACGACACCTATCAAACGGTGTTGCAACTACGCCATAAACACCCCGCCCTGCGCCGGGGCGACTTGACCGTGCTGGCTACCCGCGACGATGCTCAGGTCTTCGCCTTCGAGCGTCGCTTGAATGGCGAACGCCTCGTCATTGTTTTGAACCGCGGCAGTGGAGACGCCACGCTGGCAGCGGACTACCTCGATGGGCTCACACTAATCTATGCCACAGATCCAGCGGCTACCAGCCAAAGTATTCCGAAACTGAGCGGCGCGGTGTTTGGCATCGATTGATACGTTCAACCGCAGAGACGGATCTTCAAGCTACTCTTGAGCCGAAATTTGAAACGACCCGAAATAGGCATTGGAATCCCCCCCATTCAGGTTGAATAGTGCAAAGCTTTTTATCTCGGGGTCAGCTGCCTGTGCTTCGTCTGCTTCAGTCGGCCTAAGTTTTAGCGCACGATTCGGAAAATAATGGGCCACCTGATCGCTCAAGGTCGTCATTTGTAAATCATAACGAAATTCTTCCCGCACAGTGATCCCGACCTCGATGCCGGCAGGATCGATAAACACACGGGTGTTGAAACGGGGGTCCGCGTCCAAAATCTGGTAAGTGCTCAAGCCTTCAATGACCGCCAAGACCATCGCCCGCCCACTGGCCAACTCTGCCAGGGAGCTGGCACTTGACTCGATGCGCAAAGCAATGCCCACACTCGAAATCTCTTCGGACTGACTCTCAAAACGATCGCTGAATGCATCGAACTCAAAGCGAAACGAAAATACATCACCCACCCCCAGTGGCTGCTCAAACGCACGAAAGGCGACGGTCTCTTCAAAGCCCGTTCCGTTGGCGAAAATACCAAAGGCCTTGCCCTCACGAGCGCTGGCACCCAGGTCGGCTTCCTTGTCGGCCTCCGCGATAAAAAAACCCGCATACTGCTCCTGCCCTTCTTCGGTATGACCAGCATACTCTGGCGCAAAGAGCTTCCAATCACGAAACCCGCGACCGCTCCAGTCCCCGGTCTGCCAACCGTCTTTGTAAGCATCGTAAAACGCCTCGTCCTCGCCCGCGATATAGGCCTGCGCCGACACATCGATCACCCATTGCATCGATAGCAGGCAGATCAGAACAGACATCCGTTTACGGTAGGAAGTATCTCGCATGGGCATTTTGAATAGGTTAGCTGAAGGCCTTCTGCACAAGCACGCAGCGTCCGATTTGACAGTTAAATCGATGACAGTGCGAAAGCCGATGGCAGTTCTTTGTTTCATGGTCATACTTTTTGCCCGCCTACCCCTCCCCAAACGAGATCGAACTGATACCAACGGCTTTTAAAGCATTGATCACGTTCACGACATTTTGCTGATACGCCTCGGGATCGGGCTGTAGGATGACGAGCGTTTTCAGGCCGGCGCGGTCAGAGGAGAGCTTGAGCTGCATCAAGGTGCGGGTAAGATTGGGCAAGGCGTTGTCACCGGGATTGTCGGTGGGCATTCCGTTGAGCATAACGGTACCATCGATGAGGATGTCAATGTAGTGCTGCTCGGGTAAGGGAGTGCCGGGCGGCGCGGCCATGCTGGAGGGCAACTTCACCCCCAGGTCGGCCTCTTCTTTGACAATGGTGGTCGTGACCATGAAGTAAATCAGCAAGAGAAAGACGATATCGATCATGGGGGTCAGATCGACGTGATCTTCGGCTATGCGTATGCGGCGTTTCATGGTCGGTGGCTATTTATCACTCTGGAAAGCAGCAAAGACAACGTTGGGCACCCCACCGGCGGCAGCAGCACCAAAGACCTTGCGCACTTCTTTAAACGGCACCTTGGCATCGGCGCGGACGTATACTTTGAGATTAGGGGTAGTGACCTTACTTTGCGCGATCAGGTCATAAAGATCCTCAAGGAAAACCGGCTGCGGACCGTAAAAAACAGAACCATCATCCTTCAAGGTGACGGTAATACGACCGGAGCGATCATCGGGTATAGTGGCCTGCTCGGCAATCGGTACACTGATCGGCACCATTTGCTGCACCTGCATATTGGCCACCGTCATAAAGAAGACGATCAAGAGAAACACGATATCGATCATCGGCGTCAAATCCGGCAGATCAGAAGTTTCTTCTATGGGGCGTGGCTTCATGAAATCGGGGTTGGCCTGTTGAATCGATGTGCCTACTTGACCATGCCGTGCTTGGCCATCAAGCGCGTTATGGATCCGAGCTGCTCATAAATCCCGGAGGAGGCCGCTAGGTATTTGTTCTTAAAGTAAAAATAGGCCATCAGCGCGGGAATCGCAATCAATAGGCCGGTCGCAGTGGTGATCAATGCTTCGGAAATATTATTGGCTAACAGCTCCGGCTTGCCGAGGCCTTGCGCGGCGATATTGCGGAAGGCTTTAACCATCCCGCTGACGGTGCCGAGCAGCCCCATCATCGGCGAGATCGAGGCGACGACTTGTAGGTATTGCACAAACACCAAGGGACTCGCGAGCACCTTGCTGGCGCGTTCCTCCAATGCCTCATTGACCGCAGTCGATGTGGCGTGTCCCTCCTCAACCGTCTGAAAGGCGATCTGTAGAATATCGGTCATATACCCCTCGTGTGCCTCGCAGGCAGCGAGCCCTGCACTCGCGTCTTGCGAGGCGATGGCTTTACGCAGGTCGTCGAGTGACTCGGGTTGGGTGAAGCGCTTCTCGCGGATCAGCAGTCCGCAATACACGGCGAGACCGACGACAGCGACGGAAAACGCGAGCAGCGGATACATCGCCCAGCCTCCTTGCTGGAACATCGTCCAGAGGGTGACGCTTTCGGGCTCGGGTGCGACTTCGATAACTGCTTCGGACTGCGCGTGCAGTTGAACGGCCAGCAGGCTGAGGCCTGCACAGACAGATGAAAGACGGGATGGATAAGTTGTGTTCATAAGGCAGATACGTCAGGTGTTAAATTTTCGAGGGCTTTTAAAGATTCCGTCGCCCAAGGGCTTTCGGAAAAGAGAATCGAGACTTCGCGATAGGCGGCGCGTGCGGCTTGGTCCATACCACGTTGTTGATACAGGAGTCCCACCATGTAGAGTAATTCGGGATACCAGGGATCGGTCGCATTGGCGTAAGTCTTGCCCTCGGCGGCACAACGCATAGAAGCATCGTAGGCATCTTCGCGCAGGCGAAGGCGGGCTTTGATCAGCTCGCGCAAGGAGTAGCCATAGCTGCTGACATCCATCTCTGGCAACACATCGAGGAAGACTTCGGGCACCAGATCGTGCCCGAGATAGAAACTACAATAGGCAACCCATAGGCGCGCGAGGGTCTGCTGAGAGCCTTCGGTGAGTTGTATTTTCCGATACAACTGGAAGGCGCGCAAAAACTCACCTCGCTCACGCCACTGATCCGCCAAGCCCATTGCAATTCCCAAGCGCTCGGAGTCGAGGTCGCGTGTATTGATGATATAGGCGTGCAGGCGGTCCAGCGCAGCGGTTTCACCTGCCGTATGCAGATCGAACGCGAGGTCGCCGACAGTTTCCAAGGTCGAGGCCGGAGCCAGTGCGAGCGGAATGCGGGTCGCGACGGCAACGGCGGCATCCCAGCGCTGAGCACCTTGCAAGGCATCCAGATACGACAGCACGGTTGGCATGAGGTTACCAGGTAAGACACTCAGTGAAAGATAATCCAACAGCGGC
>Ga0115561_1002974_pt1 | contig 11103 bp, 10 predicted proteins | sample COGITO_mtgs_1105_4_FD_87201 | JGI IMG/M metagenome (GOLD analysis project Ga0115561, IMG submission 87201) | Pelagic marine microbial communities from North Sea - COGITO_mtgs_110512 | ecosystem: Environmental > Aquatic > Marine > Epipelagic | place: Germany:Helgoland, sampling site Kabeltonne...
AATATAATATTATAGTAGAATATGCTCCTGAATTTAAAATATTGGCTAATTTCGAGCGATATAAATATGTTAGGTGTTTAGTAAGTTCAAGAAATTTTTCTATTAATGTAGATGGTGTTTCGTCACAGGCGATGGCGCCTTTAGCCGATATGTTTAATCATAAAAGACCATGTAAAACAAAATGGGGGTATGAAAATGACGAATTTTTTGTAAAATCCACAGAAGATATTGGGAGTAATGAAGAGATAATGGATTCTTATGGTTTGAAATCGAATAATGCCTATTTTATTCATTATGGATTCGTTGTCGACGAAGATTCACAACGGACTGAGGATGTTCTAACTATAAAGTTAGATGATTACAATATATCTTTAAAATTACCTTTTAATAATTATACGTTACAGAACGAATTATTGCCAATACTTAGGAAAACTGCTAAAAATCCCCGGGGCAATTTTACAAATAAACATAAAGATTTGAAAATTTTATTAGAATTAAATAAAAACTTAATAAAATTATTAGACGAATATCCCCAATCACTAAAATTAGATTTGATAGATAAAAAATTAATTCAAGATAAATTTTCTAACAAATTTAGTGCTTTAGTAATAGTTTCTACGGAAAAGAAAATTTTACAACATTATATAGAATGTATATTTAAAATATTAGATTATATATTGGATGATACTAAATTAGTTGATATAAAAGAAGTATATGCAAGAACCTTTATTAATTGGATTGATTCTCTATAATAACTTGGTTTGTCTCTATGCGTTTTTTTTTATAAAATGCAATAAACTTCATAATAGAAATACCAGCTAAATTAAGTAAAACAAATAGCTCTAATATAACAGTTGAAATAGAAAATATAGTAATCCCATATAATAACCAAAAAAATGTCGACGCAGTTGTCAAAATTATAAAGTTTAATGAAATTGATTCCTTTCCACGTGATTTACAGGTGGATATAACATATGGGAAAAACATTATTGCTGAGAAAACACCAGCCAACGCCCCTAAAGTTTCCTTAATAATTATAAAATTTTCGGTACCCATAAAAGGATATTTAGTGTTTAAATCACTACAGATACACGCCGAAGCACAATAACTCATTTAAATTTTATAGTATTTATTAGGTTTAATATTTTATTAAACTCGATAATAATTTAAAGACGACCTGTTCATATTATACAAATGGCATCAGGTTCTATACAATATTGTTGCGTTAAAGGTTGTCGATTCTCCGATTATCATACTACTATAGCACACCGCTGCGGAACATGTAATCAATATGGCCACGGCCAAATTGAATGCAACAACACCGCCGCGAAAAGCGCACTTTTGCGGCATTTGGAAGACCAAATGCCTGCGGGGCGTCAGTGTGGACTAAGTTCGTGTACCTACCCTTGGTCACACAGCTCTGAATCTCATCACTGCTATCGATGTGGTGGGCGCGAACATGACGCGGGGGCGTGTCCAGAGAGAGGTAGAGCCGGTAACGACGAAACCTACCAGATGCGACGACTCGAAAATCATTTGTCCTGGTCTGCTACGAAAGAGCCAGAAACTATAGTAAATATTATAGAAGAGACTACCATTAATAAATGCTGCCCGATGTGTCGTCAAACATCTGATATAGATCTGGGATTAACCGTGTTCACCGATTCTCCGTGCCCTGTGTGTTTCGACACTAAACCTAAAATTATCTTTAGTGGGTGTAAACACGCGAATGTGTGTAGAGATTGCGCGATACAGCTGTGAAAAGCAATAATTTTAAAAGCTATAAATATTTATTAGTGTAATCCATATTTATAATAAAATTTGATATAATATTCATTCTGAAAATATTTTTTAGAAAGTATTAATTTAAGATGGAAGATATTAACACCGTTTTAGCAAATGCATCAGATGTAGCCCGTCGGGCTAAAGACCACGCGGAAGACCAGGCAATTCTCGCGGAACACTGGCTTAAGGGACGTAAGGTCGGGGACAGGGGTATTATGCGGGCAGGTGGTCAAAATGATGCGGGGTGGTTTAAGATGCGCAAACGTTTAGGATTTAATATAAACCTATGTAATTGCGAGGAAGTGGTGAATTCAACCGACGCAAAATCACCTAAAATCTTGTATAAACTGATTACAATAGAAGGGGTGCGATATATAGCCCGTGTCGATATTGGGGAGGGGATGGGATTAATTAAATTAAAAGGATTTTTTGACTGCGGGAAATTACGCAACAGAGATATGCATGTATCAGGGCTAACTGGAGGCGGTGGTCTTACAGCAAATTATTTAAATACTATCCTCGCATCTGAAAACATATCCTCGAAGATTATTACAAAATGTGCTGGAGAATCCACATTGAGCGCTTCTTGCCCTTGGGGTAAAATGGAAGAAGAAGGTAAGTTTACTGGTGAGATTGAAATTAGCGAGTCATGCGAAAGTGATGTAAATATTTTCTCTGAAAATATTTCTAAATTAGGTGGAAATACAGGTTCATTATTTATATATCCTTATTCGGATAAACTATGGAAATCAATACAATCGCAATTTGCTGGAAAAGATAGTAATATAAAATTTAACGAAAAATTTTCTGTAATTCTTGGTAGACATTCTACTGAAATTTTAATAGAAGATTCGCCTGGAGTGGTAAGAAAATTATCAAAGTTCAACCCATTAAGAGGGCACAATTATATTCATGACCCAGAATATTTTCCTGTAGAAGTTTACCATGACATCGTGCACCCAGATGAATTGGTTTATGTCGTAGATTTTCGTGGGAAAAAAATGTTTATAAATAAAACTACCCACACTTATAAAAAAGAACCCAACTATTTTATCGGTAACCCAACCCAGTATGTAAAAGTTAATAACCATATTTCACAATTAGTAGTATATCAATTTGATAATCCAGAACGATTTAATACCAATACCGCATTAACTATGACGGGAGATGTTAAGTATTACAGCGAAATTACCAATCATTTTGACATGCACCCGAAGAGCGACCTAAAAGAAACGAATGAAGAATTTTTAAATGCCATGGTTGTTATTCGTAATGGACAATTGATTGGTATAAAAAATTATATAAAAACTGGATCAGCGCGCGGGGGTCCGAGAATCCGAGATAGATTTACTTTTACAAGAATAGAACTTCATGTAAATATAGAAACTGGAATAGCGGACCGCGCCCATCCTATTGATAATGAACTCGGTGTTCAAGTAAATAAAAATCAACTATCAAAAGAATGTACAAATCCGCGTTTTACTAGACTTGTTGACTGGGTTAAAAAGGAAGTTCATAAGGGTATTTGGGATAAAAAAAAACAGATTATTAATTTAAATAAAGCTAAGAACCAAATTAAAGAACTTCTATCGAAGAATCCAGAAACTTTTAATAAGGACACTATATGTGATCATATTACCGAATGTAAAGATTTACTTGAAGACATAGTTGTAGATGAATTATGGAGCGATGAGGATTTATGTAACTCTCCTAAAATTAGCTTAGAACAGTATATAAATACCTTAGAAACTTATTCCAAAGAAATTGACTCCGTGCAAGATACTGACAGTGAAAGTTCCGAGATTGTATTGATAAGTGAATCTGGGGAATCAGAGGGAGAAGAAGAGGAAGAGGATATTGAGGAAGAAGATGTTGAGGAAGAGGAAGAAGATGTTGAGGAAGAGGAAGAAGATGTTGAGGAGGTAGAGGAATTGGATCTGGATGATATTAAAGACGAAGTAGTAACTGAATTATTTTTAAAAAAAATTGCATCATTAACAACAATAGCACAACGGATTGAATTTTTAAAATTCTATAATGAGCCTCAAAACCTTACTCAATTTAAATTTATATTTACAAATTAGTTAATCGCTGTGCCGCCAATAATTTTATTTTATCTTGTAAATCTTGCACCTCAATACGGATATAGGATTTATTTTTATTATCAGGATGCAGGAATATCAAAAACATACCCACTACCTTTTTACCATAATTCCGTTCTAGTAAAAACTTGTAAATATTTAGCTGCAGGCTATAATGCCAGTAATTTGTATCGGGAAATTCACTCAAAATAGGATTCGTTGAACTTTGCCATTTATTTGCCATAGAAATTTTTTTACTACGTTTCCAATCATAAATAAGTAAATTTTTATTTTTATCTTCGAAAATCATATCGATTGAACCAGCCAGTTTTAGTTCTTTGTCCCATACCATCCATTCTGTTCTATAAGGTTTAAGATGTTTAAAGTCTTCTCTAAACTTCTTAAAGTAGGAATACTCAATTGAATCGTTGACTATAGTCATCTTATTATAATAGCACTCGATATCGTAATGCATTTTTGTTCCAGCAGCTGCTGCCTCTGCTCCATTTTGACTCCATTGGTCTTTAATTTCTTGCCGAGACATTCCATTATACTTACTATTAGACCAATTTCTACCCCGCATCATCTTTGTAATAATTTTATCAGCGTCAAAATGTTCAAAATTACTATGAGCCCACGTAGTTACTGATGTAAATGCTGAGTCTCCATCTATAGTGTAAATATGAGGTCCTTCGTCAAAAGTTATATGACTATCCCGTTCATGTGGATATTTTTTTTCTAAATAATCTACCATTTTAATACAATAACGATGTTTCGTTTCTTTTATCAAATTTATTATTAAATAACGATTTATTGTAGACAGAAAAGAAGATTATTAATCCGAAAATACCACAGCCTATAATAGCAAACCCCGCAAATGAAAAAATATTCTTTATATCATAGTATATTAATGGTTTATAATTATTAATAATATCATCTTCATCAACACTTAACATATGTTCTTTCCTGCAATTAGGGCAAGTGAATTTTATTTTGTTTTTTTTCCATTCTATTATACAATTTAAATGAAAAGACTTATTGCATTCGTCACATGACCATAATTCTTGTAAACGAGGACTATTTTTCCTAGAATTATCTGTTAATTCTACATCAACAAAACTATTATCATCGGAATTATATCCTGAATTATTTTCCGATAAAATAGGTGTTGAATTATTTGGTTCAAGACATATTAGACATAAATTATCTACACTTTCATAATTTAATGGTTCAATTTCATTTAATAATATTTCATTCATAGTAACTATTATATAGCTATCTATAAATATATAAATTTGAAATAAAATTATTTTTAATAATATAAATTAATAAAATGAATTATCTCCTAATAGATCTTTCTTACTATAATTTTTATAGATTTTACGCTTTAAAGCAGTGGTATAAAAACGCCCACCCAGAAGATGAATACGAACCTGGATATGATTGGACGCAGAATGTTATTTTCATGGATAAATTCAAGAAAATGTTTATTGAAAACATAAAAAAATATAAGAAAAAATTTAAAATCGATAAGACCTTTATATTAAAAGATTGTCCCAGAGATAATATTTGGCGAGTAAACTTATACGGCGATTATAAAGGAACCAGAAAAGAAACCTATATTAAAAATAAGTTTATGGGAGGGCTTGTATTTAAGAAGTGCTATTCTGAAATTTTACCTCTGGTAGTAGGCGAAGATACCAAGCTTTTCAAAATGGATGAAATGGAGGCCGACGACCTAATATATTTAACGACAAATAAAATTTTGAAAGACGATGTGGGGGCAAATATTAATATTATTTCTAGCGACCATGATTTATTACAAATTATAGATGGGAGAGATAATGTGAAACTTTATACCGCAAACTTAAAATGCTATAATAATAAGTCTTTAGGAACGAATGACCTGGATTGCTTTTCAAAGGCAATATTAGGTGATCCCAGCGATAATATACCTAAGGTATTTAAACGATTAGGTAAAAAAACTATGATGAAATTATATAATAACCCTGAATTATTAGAAAATAAATTCAGCGAAACCGAGGGCTCACAAGCTCAATATAACCTTAACAGAACCCTTGTTGATTTCAAAAATATTCCTGCGAAATACTCCGTTAAATTCGAGTCTTTCATGTAAATAAAAAATATTATACAAATCTAATATATTTTTTATTTTAATAGAAAACGGAACCATCACTCACGGCTGTTCCATCGTCCTGCTCTAAACCGTCGTCCATTTTATAGCGATGTCCGCAACCAATAGAAATAACAATTTCACCTATTTTTAGTATATGTTTACAATTTGAATCGCATGGATCATCCCAACCATTTCTAATAGGGCAACACTGCATCATCCGGCATCCCCCACCATGCTCAGTCATTATAGAACACGGTCTTCCATCTACCATACGTCCAGGGCACGTCCAAAATCGCTTAGGCAGGCATTCTGTGCACTGGATTGGAAGAGTGTGAGCTGTGGCACAATCTCTTGGACCTCTTACAAAGTAATCACAGCAACTCATACACCGCCCCACAATATTTGATGCGCTCGCATTTACAATTTCGTCAGCAATATTTGCAGTAATAATAACCGTATGGTCGTTAAAACGAATTAGCGGTGAAATACAACTAGGGCAACCCATCGCACAGAGCGATTTTCCAAAATCAATATCCATCGGATCCTGAATACAAGACTTTTCGTAAGTATCCAGACATTTAGGGAGAAAGTGATGTCCACAACCAGGGTCAGTATAAACTACACCTGGGCGAATAATTGCCTCACACCCACAGGCACACTCATGCCCAGCACACTTTATAGAACAGCGTCTACTAAAATCGGCGTAAATCGTCTCTAAGTCGCTAACGTCAATCATATGATTAAATGTGTGGAACTCATCAGTAAGCCTTTTATCGGAGGGCGGAATACTATCACAAATAGCCCTAATATTAACATCCACATTTAATCCCAATCTTACCGACTCAATAACAGCCTTAGAAATTTTTACGAAATGAGGTATGCCGGTAATAAGCTCGATAATTATTTTTGGCACCGGCAACTCCATCTCTAGTTCCTCGCGCTCCATTAACTCTAATGAATGTCTGGGATTTAACATTCGCATAATACAATGAAGATTCTGCTCAAACGTAACAATAGACCCATCGGCATTTAGCTCCTTGCCATCATCGCTGTCATCTCTGCGGTCCGGATAATGAAGCCACTTCAGCCACATATTCCTCTGAAACGCACGGATGGCTGTCCTAATCTCTTTTGTGACGTCTTCAGCATTTGCGATTTTAGACATAAATTCCGCAGTAACATATGTAAAATCTTTAGAGTCCCCCTCAAGGAAACGCAATCGGTAAGCTCCTTTTCGAAAATTTCGCTCTTTGGGATTAGGATCGGTAATGACAGCTAAATTAACCATTTCGACATAAGGACACGGTTTCCCAGAAGTTTCCCAACTAACAGGTTCTATTAAGACAAAATCTCCTACTCGGAAATTGTAACCAAACGCCTTGATTTTAATGGTTGTTTTATAGTTTTTACGAACAAGAATGTTGCATATGGCTACATAGATATCTTTAATCATACTAAAATCAATCTCTAGGTCTGACAGTCGGTCAGAGTAAATCTGGTAAAAATGATATATTACTCTTGCAAAACTAGAACTGTAAATATTATCCTGAAATTCGCTACCACCATCTTTATAGATGAGGCTTTTCAGCTTGCTTTTATTTTCCTCGCTAAATATAAATGTTTCGGCTACTCTACGAATGTATGGCTCGGTAATTTCTTCGCTAGTAAGAATATACATCGCAGCGACCATTATAAAATTACCACTAATAAGTCGCCCTTCCTGTCCTAACATAAATGGAATCATTCTCATACTTTTAATCGCCTTGGTGTTCCAATCAACACAATCCCTAATTACTGGAAATCCACCCGAAGAAGTCTTAACCAGTCTATCGGTACTTGATTCGCTAAACGAATTATCGAGAAGTTTAATAAACGTCATAAACGACATGTCGCGGAGAGCATCGTCTAGGTCAGTAGATGAAAAGGGACTGCCCCCCTCAGTATTTAGAATCTGATAAAATTCGCCGCTGAAATCCGAAACCATCTGCTCCATAAATAATTTCTCAGCGGTGGTATCCGCAGTTCTTAGCATTTTAAACGCCTTATTATGTAGGGGTGTAGTATTTGCGCGCGAAAATCTATCAAACAGACTTCGCTGAATGCCAAACATATCGGAATTATAATGTTTCAGAGTTTTAAGTGCCTGAAATATTTTAGAAGCAATATTATTTTCGCTAGTAAATACCACAGGAGTATCTCTGAAAATTCTAACGAGATAATCAATATAGTCAGAGACTAGCCCGCCATTCGCTTTTAGGATTTCGGAAATTGATGCTGGTGTGAGATTGGAGTGGAAAATCTGTGGACCTCGACCACAATCGAAAAACAACCAACCATCGGGAACGTCTACACCAGAGGACTTCACCGTTTTAATTACGTCGCATAAATGCCCCGGATGCATATGAAGAATGTCAGGAATATAGTTAATCTTAGAATTGCTTGCCGTTAAAGTCGTCTGAATCAAAGGAGTTAGTTTATCTCTAGTTGCCTGGGAAGCGTTGTGAGCAAGTAAGAATGAGAAATTTTCAACCTTCTTCAAAAATCCAGATGCTCCTGCTTCGCTCATAATACTTATAAATTTATTCCCATCACTAAAACTTCCATCTCCGACAAAAACAAGGTCAATCATGGAACCTGATTTAGGTAGTAGCGATAACCCCTTCTCAATCGCGGTAGTATAGGTCCCCCAAGGAAAGAATGTTTCATCTCTCTCATACACCTGATGCGCCCCGTCACCCCATTTATCAATAACGCGTTTCTTATCATCCCATGTACGCCACAGTTCATGCGCTTTTATCCATTCACCTGATTTAAATTCCAACCATTCTCTCCATCTCATGTCCGCTTTATGGAACCTTGACCCGGGCCACGAGCTCAATCCAAAAGGCATAATCAAAGCATCGGGATAATGCTTGCAGAAGTATAAGAACTGCTCCTTTGAATGAGCCGTCATACTTCCTGAAAAATCATAAAACACAAATTTTGTATTAGGGCGTCCAGTAGAAGATACCTTTGGATTCTTTTTAAAGAATCTAAAAGGCGCCGAATTCACTTCAGAGTAGCTAAGTTTTGAATGCGCCATATATTTAATTTAATAAAAACTAATTAAATATTAATAATTATTACATAAATCAAATTTTTATAATAGAATGTTATTCTATAGAATTTTTTATAATATATATAATAGAGTAATATGTACAATATTATAAAGGACCCAGTAACTAAACAACCATCTAATATATTTAGCAAAGAAGGGCGAAATATTTTGAGAAACTATAGGGATTTAATAAGTGGGGGCGCCGCGAAAAGTATAATTCCTATACCAGACGGTTCTATCATACCTCCCGCTGATATTCAAGCGGATACAAGTATTTCTTCTATTATAAATAAAGTATTAGAACAAGAAGCCGAAATAAAGGCTCTTTGTTTAGATAGAACAAATCCCGTAAATGAAGAATACTTTAAATATCTTATGAAAATAGAACCAGAAAGAATTAAATATATACATCCCACGCGAACAGATTACCACAAATATCTCAAATGCGCTGTAGAAGCAAATGGGATATGTCTCCAATATGCCCACCCTAAAATATTTATAGTGAACGAAGGGAGTAACATCGATAATAATAAAGAAATTATTACAATTGCTATTACTGGTAAAGAAAGTGGTAATGGTTTATTATTAGCATATGCCCCACAAGAGATGCGCACAAATGAATTAATAAAGTCTGCTATTTCTAACTCGCCTCTTATATTAGACCAATCCGCTTATAATTATATTTCTTTTAATAAAAAATATCTGCCTGATATAATGCGCGTGGAACAAAGGCGCAAAATGAAAATCGTAAGTAAAAAAAATTCAGATATAAGTCCTCTAATAAGTGATTATTTCGGGTTGAGTTTGGAGGAGGAATTTGATTTTATTGGAACTGACCCCTTAGTTGAATTAATTTCTGAGACAAAAGCCATTTATAAAGCAGCGGCGCTGTCAATTGATACAAGTGCTATATCAGAAGCTCTGGGGCAAATAACAGCGTCTGCGGAAGATAGAAGACTTCAGGATACAGGTATAAAATGGGAGCCTGTGAATTTAACAAAATATTGGGCTAAGATGGAGAGTGATCGTCTAAAATTATTAGAACGAATACCCAGTAAATAATAATATATATATATAGTTCCCCAAGACATCATAATAAGGTTGTTAAAAAACTAATTAAATATTTAGCATAGGTGGACTATATATGAACAAATGACCAGGTCAGAAAAGACATAGTGGGATAAATATAAATTAAATAAAGAGAAGTTAATTATTTATAATTAATGAACTTCCTTTATATATTATATGCAATTACTAGCTGTATAAAAAATAATCGCTCAACCTATATTATACCTAGTGCTGATGTATGTTCGCCAAATTATTCAGATAAAATGGATGGGTATTTTTTTGGACCTTGTACGAATGATACTGCTATTTGTGATAAGATACTTCATAAATGCCAGTTTGCAGAATATAGAGAGCGTTATTGTATATTAAGAGATTCTCATTTTTGTGGCTTAATTACGTCAGGGGGGTATAAAGATTATTATCAAGTAGAATGTGGCTAATGTGGTATAAAAAATAAAAATTTGATAAATTTTATCAAATCGATATTTTTACTACACCCGGATACAGAAAATGTATGAACTAAGAGATATGCCTGCTCTCAAGACAAGTAGATATTTTAACGAAGTAATTGTAAACGAACAATCTAATATAGCTAGTAGTGACGAGGAAGTTGATAGTTATAGTGAAGAGGAAGTTGATAGCGGCGAGGAAGTTGATAGTGATAGCGGCGAGGAAGTTGATAGCGATGAGGAAGTTGATAGCGACGAGGGAGTTGATAGTGACTACAGAGATGGTCTTATTAAAGATTACTCGTTTACTGACGACGATTTACCATATTCCTGTAAGGGTTTAAAAAAATCATGTAAAAAGTATATGAATATGTTACAAGATTGTTGGGCTAATTTCGAAGAATTTTCTGAGTGGGCATTAGATGAAAGGTTGATTTATTAAATAAATATGCGTTGTTTATTATTATTATTCTCAGTATGATTAAC
>Ga0115561_1002992_pt1 | contig 11041 bp, 14 predicted proteins | sample COGITO_mtgs_1105_4_FD_87201 | JGI IMG/M metagenome (GOLD analysis project Ga0115561, IMG submission 87201) | Pelagic marine microbial communities from North Sea - COGITO_mtgs_110512 | ecosystem: Environmental > Aquatic > Marine > Epipelagic | place: Germany:Helgoland, sampling site Kabeltonne...
ATATTACTAGGTTTGTATTTTATATAATAAAAACAATGACTTAGATTTTTACGTGCTATTTAGAATTTTTTATTTATATTATTTTTTTTAGGGGGGCGACTGCCACCCCCACCCCCTCCGTTACCGTATACAACGCCGACAGAATTTGGGTAAATTGCAACCGTAAACAGCCTGGGGGCCAACCCCTAGCAGCAGTGGACGTAAAGTGTCTATATATAGGGCAAGGTGTTATATGTTGGTATTTGTAAAGCGATAGTACTTGCATTTAGTTAATGTATTTGTTATATTGGGGGTGACCAATCATAAATGTATTTATATGGAAGTTTACATATGATTGAAGACCTTGGGCAGGATGCCACTTTGTTTGACAAAGGATTACCCGTTTATCTAGATCATGATTTTGAAGTAGCAGACTCAGGGATGCTATATCTTAATTCTACCCTGACTGTAGGTGATCTTGATGAAGTCATGATTTCTAAGACACTCTACGAGATTGTTGACTTTGTGTTGGATACATCTGAGCCGGAATACCGTGAGCTATACGCAATAGCGAATGAACTTGAGAGAGAAGCTGCAAAGCTGAGGGATGTAGCCCAGCGCATTGAAGATAGCGACACGAATGTTGCTGACTTATTCGATCAAGTTTACGATCCAGAATAATCTATTTGGCTGGACTAAAGATGATCCTGTAGAAGGTGACTCAAAGGTATGTTCTAAATGTGGGACAGATAAGCCACTAGCAGCATATAGCTTTCATTCTGGGGGTAGTTATCTCAGAACCGAGTGCAAGAGTTGTACTAATCATATGACACGTATTCGTAAGGATATACGCTCGACTTACGGGATGCCTGATGATGATTACTGTTGTCCGATATGTTTAAAGACATCTGAAGATGTTGCAGGGTCGGGGGGTAAGTCTGCTGGTTCCTGGGTAGTAGACCACTGTCATAGCAGCGATAAGTTTAGAGGATGGTTGTGTCATAAGTGTAATAGAAGCTTAGGTGGCTTTGAAGATAATGTTGATATGATGAAAAGGGCTATTGCTTACCTTACTAAAGCATAACGGGTATACCGTTTAACTATCTACTCCATAAAGCATCTACTTGGTATAATGTAGGTACATATTATAATGGAGTTAATTATGTTCACAAAGATGTTCGCAATACTAGTACACGTATTTACAGGAGAAGGCGCAATGGTGCGTAAGATATCTGAGATACAGACTAAAAGAGTAGCCTACTGGCAATTAATAAACATGACTGATCGAGAATTGAGAGACGTAGGTCTAACAAGAATGGAAATCTATAGGAAAGTGTATGGAGATAAGTTCGGCGGTACTACTGCTTAAAGTATTATACTAAGAGTATAGTACTAGTTATATATAGTAGACCACTCAACCGACAATTCATTATACCAATAGATTAACTAGTCGTCAACCGAATAATGCAGTTATCGCATAATAAACCGCTTGACTAAACTATTAACTAAATGTTACAATGTAGGGGTAAAGAAGAATTGTCTTTTAATTTATACTATATACGTGCTGCCATAGAGCAGCGTACAGGTCAAAGATTAAAGTTTGATCGCATCCGTCAATTACTGGTAGAAGAAGGTCTAGTCTCTGAAGCAGAGCTAGAGAATAATCCTTTAAGTAAAGAGTTTGATGGCTACGGAAGATACTTCGTCACAGAAGACTGCTCCGTAGCCGTCCCACATGATCCTAGAAGATTTATCCCCGACTTAATTGATGATGAATTTGATGATGAATAATTAGAGATAGGGATACATGGCAAAGACTAAATCTGAGAAGATAGCTGCCGGTAAGAAGCGGCATGGGTTCACAGCAGTTAATAAGCCCCGTAGAGGCGGCCCTAAGAAGTTTGAGGTCTTAGCTGTCGAGGGTGATGTCGTTAAGTATATTCCCTTTGGCGATCCTAATATGGAAATTCGAAAAGATAATCCCAAAGCTCGTAAATCATTTCGTGCAAGACACAAATGCGACACGGCTAAAAGTAAACTAACGGCCCGTTATTGGTCATGTAAGAAATGGTAAGGAGAATATTATGCCTAATGTAGGTGGTAAGAAATTCGGTTACGACGCTAAAGGTAAGGCCGCAGCTAAGGCTGAAGCCAAGAAGACCGGCAAGCCGATGACTAAGAAAGCTGGTTATATGAAGGGTGGCATGGCCGCTAAAAAGAAAATGGCTAAAGGCGGCATGGCCGCTAAGAAAAAAAAGTAGCTTATATGTCATTAGTTAAAAACATGAATGCCCGTAAAAAGGCTGGAACTTCTCGCTCCAAAAAGAAAAGTACCGTAAGCGCTAAGGCGTATAAGGACATGAAGGCTGGATGGCCTAAGAAAAAAAAGGCTAAGAAATAATGCCAGATGAAAAGGTATATACCGATAAGCAGAATGCTTTCTTAGAAGCTTTGATGCTTAAGGAAGTTAAGGGTAGTATCCGTAAGGCTATGGACTTAGCAGGGTATTCTAAAACGACTACTATTAATTCAATGATTGAATCTCTTGGTACTGAAATCCATGCTAGGGCTAATAAGATACTCCAAATGAATGCACCAAAAGCTGCATGGGGTATGGTTGAAGTCTTAGACGATCCAGGTGCTATGGGAGCTAGAAACTCTATAGCTGCGGCTGCACAGATCATGGATAGAACAGGTCTTGTTAAAAAAGAGCAGGTTGAGGTTAAGAATACAGGCGGTGCGATGTTTATCCTACCACCGAAGAATGAAGATTGAGCATCTGGTTAAACAGAACACGGCCTAATAAGACTGCAAAGATACCGTATGCGTACAAGCAGTCTGAAGATGATCCTTTAATATTAGTAGCTGATGAAAAGAAGGCTGCCTTAGTAGAAGAGGCTATGGATTATCTTGAGGAAGGGCATTCTACTCGTAAGACTGCGGAATGGTTAAGTTCTAAAACTGGGGACAAGATAAGTCATCAGGGATTGATACACATTTGGAAGACACGGCGAGGGAAAGATAGTGAGAAACCTTCTAAGCGTCTTAAAGAGTTAGCTAAAAGCAATCGTAAGAGGAAGCCTAAAACTCCTGAAGATAGGAAGATTAGTGCAGCTAAACGCAAACAGACTGATGCTAAACGTAGACTAACCTTAGCAAAGAAGAAGTTAGCGGCTTTAACTCCTAGCGAAGAACTAAGTACTGCAAACCTTGATTTCTCTGTAATTGAAAGCGAGAAAAAGAAGAGGGATGTAATGTTCTCTCCTAATCCAGGGCCTCAGACAGAGTTCCTTGCTTCTTCTGAACGAGAGGTACTTTATGGGGGCGCAGGAGGTGGTGGAAAAACTTATGCCTTAATAGCCGATGCTATGAGGTACTTTGAAAACCCTAACTTTAATGGGCTTATTCTTCGTAGAAGCACTGATGAATTAAGAGAAATTGTTTGGAAAACTCAGGAATTATACCCAAAGATATTTAAGGGTGCTAAATGGGGCGAAAAGAAGTCCCAGTGGACATTCCCAAGTGGCGCAAAGCTATGGCTTACCTACCTTGAGAGAGATCAGGACGTTTTACGTTACCAAGGTCAGGCTTTTAGTTACATAGCCTTCGACGAACTAACTCAATACCCCACTCAGTTCGCGTGGAATTATATGAGGAGTCGCTTGAGAACCACTGATCCTGACCTTCCAACCTACATGAGGGCTACTACAAACCCTGGTGGTGTAGGACATGGTTGGGTTAAGCGTATGTTTATAGACCCAGCGCCTGAAAATACTAAATTTGTAGCTAAAGACTTAGAAACTGGAGATGATTTAGTCTATCCAGACAGCCATGAGAAGGCTGGAGAGCCTTTATTCTATCGTAGGTTTATTCCAGCTAAGTTACAGGATAATCCCTATCTCATGGAGGGCGGCCAATACGAGGCTAACCTTCTATCTCTTCCAGAAATGCAGCGCAGACAGCTACTTGAAGGCGATTGGACAATCTCTGATGGGGCTGCGTTCTCAGAATTTAGGTTAAATACTCATGTTATTGAGCCTTTTGATATTCCAGATAATTGGCGTAGATTTAGATCATGCGACTATGGATACAGTTCTTATAGCGCCGTTCATTGGTTTGCTATTGATCCCAATTTTAGCACTTTAATTAATTACCGTGAGTTATATTTAACAAAGCATACGGGCAGGGACTTGGCTAAAGCTGTTATGGCGGCTGAAGAAGGTGAACGTATAGATTACGGGGTCTTAGACTCAAGCTGTTGGCACAATAGAGGGCAACTTGGCCCCTCAATAGCTGAAGAAATGATCTCTCAAGGCTGTAGATGGCGACCTAGTGATAGAACTAATGGAGCTAGAATAGCTGGAAAGAACCGTTTTCATGAAGTTTTAAAGGTAGATGAGGTTACAGGAGTGCCTGGCCTTCAATTTTTTAATACTTGCAGACAAATTATAGCAGATTTACCAGTTATACCTGCTGATCCCAGAGGCTCTGATGATATTGATCCCAGATATGCCACTGACCATGCTTACGACAGCGTTAGATACGCCGTTATGAGCAGACCTAGAGCGTTTTCTCCCTTTGATACGGGAAGAGGCATACCACAACAAGTTTGGCAACCTGCTGACGCAACCTTTGGATATTAAATATGGCTTTAATGAATAAACCTCTACCAGATGACGTTACAGATACTGACGTTGCAGTGCCTTTAGCCGAAGACGGGGACGTAGAAGCGGAAAATCTTAGTTATTCTGGTGCAGTTGCCTTTATAAAAGGTCAATATAGACGATCTAAGGACGCTAGAGTTGTTGATGAGGAGCGTTGGTTAGACGCATATCGCAATTATAGAGGGCTATACTCTAGTGAAGTGCAGTTTACGGAGACTGAAAAGTCAAAAGCCTTCATAAAAGTTACTAAAACCAAGGTATTAGCGGCCTATGCTCAAGTAGTAGACGTATTATTCGCCGGAAGTAAGTTTCCAATCGGTATTGAGTCCCGACAATTCCCAAATAACACAGTTGATGCAGTAAGTTTCAATCCAAATGCCTTAACTGAGGAAAATATCAAAGAAAAAGCTGGGGTAGACTATAAACCTAAGCGTTCTATTGCTAGACCAGACATCGCTAAGGATTTAGGTATCTATGCGGAGGATTTAAAAGAAGTAGAAGACGATTTAGAGCTTGGGGTAGGTAAAACGGCAGAGTCTATTACCTTTGAACCGGCAAAACGTGCAGCACAGAAGATGGAAAAGATGATGCACGACCAATTAGACGAAACTGATGCCCCAAAACACCTTAGATCGATAGCTTTTGAGTGCTGTCTCTTTGGAACGGGGGTATTTAAGGGGCCATTTGCCCAAGATAAGGAATATCCGCGCTGGGATAGCGAAGGAAACTACGATCCACTCTTCGAAACCATTCCAAAGATGGAATATGTTAGTATTTGGGACTTTTATCCCGATCCAGATGCCAGAAATATGGCAGAATCTGAGTTTTCTATCCAAAGACACCGTTTAAACCGTTCTCAGCTACGTGGATTGAAGAAAAGACCTCATTTTAGGTCAGAGAGCATAGAATTAGCCTTAGAATACGGTGCTGACTACCAAAGAGAGTACTGGGAGGACGCTTTAGAGGACGATTCCATTGCATCTGACATCGAAAGATACGAAGTTCTTGAATATTGGGGCGTTTTAGACACCGAATTAGCTGAACAAGCTGATATCAAAATACCTAAGAAATTAGCTAAACAAGACGAAATTCAGGTCAATATATGGGTCTGTAACGGTCAAATACTGCGTTTAGTGCTAAATCCGTTCACTCCAAGCCGTATTCCATACCTTGCAGTGCCGTATGAGCTAAATCCGTACTCTTTCTTTGGTATTGGTGTTGCAGAGAACATGACAGACACTCAACTGCTAATGAACGGCTTTATGCGTATGGCTGTAGACAATGGCGCTTTATCTGGAAACCTATTGATAGAGGTAGATGAAACCAACCTAGTTCCTGGACAGGATATGTCTGTATATCCAGGAAAAGTCTTTAGAAGACAGGCTGGTGCGCCTGGACAGGCCATCTTCGGCACAAAGTTCCCTAATGTGTCCCAAGAGCTACTAATGATGTTTGATAAGAGCCGACAGCTTGCGGATGAGGCTACTGGCATACCATCTTATACTCACGGCTCAGGGGCTGTTGGTGGAGTAGGGCGTACAGCATCAGGTATGAGTATGTTAATGGGGGCTGCTGCACAAAACATCAAAGCAGTGGTTCGTAACATCGATGATTACCTGTTATCGCCATTGGGTAAGAGCCTATTTGCATTTAATATGCAGTTCAATTTTGACAAAGAATTTATTGGGGACTTAGAAGTAAAAGCGCGTGGGACTGAAAGCCTTATGCGTAATGAAGTTCGCAGCCAACGACTATTGCAGTTTATGCAGATGACCGGTAATCCTCAGATGGCTCCGTTTGTTAAGTATGATTATATCTTACGTGAGTTAGCCTCTTCTATGGATTTAGATGAAGACAAAATACTAAACGATCCACGCGAAGCTGCTATTCAACAAAAGATGATGGCAGAGATACAGGCTTTGATGCCTGAGCAACCTGCACCCCCTCCACAGGCAGGTCCACAAGGCGCTCCAAGCCCTCAAGACCCAACAGGTAACGGCGGTGGTAATATAGCTCCTGGACAGGCTCCTGAGCCAGATGCAGCCGGATTTACCGGCGCTGGTGGAGGCGCTAATGGCGGTACTCCTGCACAGCCTCAAGGCGCTCCAGCAGGACAGGCTCCGGTATGAACCAACAAGACTATCGGGGGCTTTTACTCTTAGTAAATACCAAAGCTCAGTACAGCCTTCTAACAGAGTATGCAGATATGCGTATTAAAATTTTACATACTCAAATGAGTACTGAAACTGACATGGACAGAGTTAAACGCATCCAAGGTTCAATTGCAGAATTGAATAGACTTAAGACACTTCGAGATGAAGTTATTAAGGGAGCAGAATAATCGATCCTATTACAGAACATCATTTATATAATCTTGCTAATGGTAAGACTTTAGAAAATGAAGATGGGAGTGTATCCACTGTCGTTACTGCCATTGTAGAGATCGATGGTAGGGAAGTCCTGATACCAACCTTATGGGATGGTCAAATTGTTGATACTGAAACTGCAATAGAGAATGCAGTAAACAGTGGGGTTGAATGGGATAGTGCAGAACCTACTGACGAAGGTAGGGCATTGTTACAGAAAAAAGATGATATTTACCATATGAATTTCGACCCTACTACTACGCCGGAAGAGGCTAGAGAAGAACTTGCTAGTAAAACAAATCAAAGCTTTGGGTTAGGCGGTTTAGCTACTGCAACCAAAGGCATTACCACACCTGAAGGAAGAGACATGGCTAATAAAAAATTTCAACTAGATCGTAAAAAAGCCGACAAAGATGGTGACGGCAAATTAACTAAATATGAGGAAGCTACTGGAGAAGCCATACAACGGGCTATCAAAGACGATGAGCTAGTAGAGATGTATGGTGGTGGTATGGCCAAGAAAATGAAGATGTCTCATGGCGGCATGGCTTGTGGTTGTGAAGGCGAATGTGACGGCTCATGTGGTATGGGTGGAGGTATCATGGGGTATGATGATGTCTCAGGTAATCCAATCCCATTAGGAGCAAGTGCAGAGAATGTTCGTGATGATATTGATGCAAAGATTAGCACTGATGAATATGTAATCCCAGCGCACGTAGTTAAGTGGCATGGCTTAAAGCATATTCAAATGATGCAAGCAGAAGCTGAGATGGGCTTGATGTCTATGAAGATGGATGGGCTTATTCAGCATGTTGAGGATTCCGATACTGAAGAGGTTGAGGAAGAAGAAGTCGATAAAGAAATCGATGTAGAAGTCGCCACTACAAAGGTGGACGACAAATTAGATGACTCTGAAGAGATTGAAGAAATCAAGCCAGAGACATTATCACTTCCAGGAATCATGCAAGATAAGAAGTATGCATTCATGGTTTAACTTGGATACCCAAAGTATTGGACCCAAATGAGGTATAAATGAATAACGTAAAAAATAGCCGTGTACCAGAAGAAGATAACGATTTATCTTATTCGGAGGAAATGGCGCAAGTAAATGCACAACCCGAATTAGATGCTGAGGAAGAATCCTACAAAAAAAGATATCAGGATATTCAAAGGCATATTCAAACAGTTCGTAATCAAAAGGACGAAGAGCTTCAGCAAGTAAAAAATCAACTAGATGTTGCAACACGTAAGCAGATTAAGTTTCCGAAGACAGACGAAGAAGTTGAAGCTTGGTCAAGTAGATACCCTGATGTTGCAAAGATTGTTGATACGATTGCACGTAAACGGGCGAATGAAGCATTAGCTGAAGGTGAAAAGCGCTTAGAGCAGGTTGAGAAGTTTGAGAAAAGCTTAAACCGCCAAAGTGCTGAACAGCAATTAATGAAATATCACCCTGACTTTGCTACAATACGGCAAGACCCTAAATTTCATGAGTGGGTATCAATGCAGCCATCTGCTATGCAAGATAGCGTTTATAAAAATGATACCGATGCACAATGGGCTTCTCGTACTATCGATTTATATAAAGCCGATAAAGGCAAAACAAAAGTAGACCATTCAGCGGCACAAGCTGTTGGTCGTACAAATTCCTCAGCACCAACAGCTACAAGTAAAATGGCATTTACTGAAACTAAAGTTGCCAATATGTCAGCTCAAGAGTTTGAAGAAAATGAAGAAGCAATCAATGCTTCTATCAAAGCAGGAACATTCGGATACGATGTTTCAGGTGGTGCGCGTTAGTACTTAACTAAGCAATCTACTGTTGCACTAATTAGTTCACTGTGTTATAATGTATGCAATGAACAATAGAGCTTTAGGACACTATTTTAGTATACCCTAGCTCACCCCCACCAGATAATACTACAAAGTCTACCAGTGCGTTTGGACCCGTTTATACGATACTCTAAATAAGCTGACACTGTTGTTTAATTGTCTGATTTAGCTGCTTCTGGCATTAACAAATCACTTTAAAACCCAATTACTAGAGTGCCGTACAGCTACGGCCATCTCTCAAAGTGCAAGTTGATCTTGGAAGTGAATTTACAGCCATTTCATTCAAGGATATACATAATGGCATTTCAATCCGCACCAGGGCATGGAAATCTTCCTAACGGAAATTTTAGCTCAATTATTTACTCGAAGAAAACGCAAAGCGCTTTTCGTAAGGCAACTGTTGTAGGTGATATAACTAACAACGAATATTTTGGCGAAATTAGCAGCCAAGGTGACACTGTGAGAATTATAAAGGAGCCTGAAATTTCAGTATCCTCATATGCTCGCGGTACTGTAATTAATCCACAAGATTTGGATGATGAAGACTTTTCATTAGTTGTTGATAAAGCTAACTACTTTGCTTTTAAAATCGATGACATTGAAGAAGCACACTCTCACGTAAACTTTATGCAACTTGCAGTAGATCGTGCAGCTTATCGTTTAGCTGACCAATTTGACCAAGACGTTCTTGGTTACTTAGCTGGTTATAAGCAATCATCAATCCATTCATCAGCAGATGCAGTTAATTCAACATCTCGCGGTGATAAAGCGGTAGCAACAGCCGGAACAGACGAATTGCTTTCAAGCATGAAGTTAACTAAAGGCTCATTTGGTAATATCACAACGTCTTCTGCTGGCGATCATTCGATCCCACTAGCGGCACGTTTACCAGGTGCAACTGCACTACCAACAGCTACAGCTTCGCCAGCAATGGTTGTCGCTCGTATGAAACGTCTTATGGATCAACAGCAAGTTGATACACAAGGTCGTTGGTTATGTGTTGATCCAGTATTCATGGAACTATTAGCAGATGAAGATTCACGCTTCATGAACGCTGATTTCGGTGAAGCCGGTGGACTACGCAATGGTTTGACTTTGAAGAACTTCCACGGTTTCCGTGTATATACTTCAAGCAATCTTCCAGCGGTAGGCACAGGTGCAGGAACCTCCGGTTCAGCCAATAACAACGTAAATTTCGGAGTTATAGTAGCTGGTCATGACTCAGCAGTAGCAACAGCAGAACAGATCAACAAAACGGAAACATACCGTGATCCAGATAGCTTTGCCGATATCGTCCGTGGGATGCAGGTCTATGGTTCGAAGATTCTTCGACCAGAAGCAATTGTAACCGCAAAATATAACGCTGCGTAAGGGAGAACTAAAACATGGCACTTGGTGATAACACTTTAGCGGCTGCGCGTGGGGCTTCTGCCCGTGGCCGTCAACCCTACATGGTTCAGACCATTGTAGATTTAGCAACAGCACTATCGGACAAGGGTTCTGCCCTAGCCGCTGGTGATGTAATTCCAGTAATTGCTGTCCCAAAAGGGACAATGATTTTAAATGCTGGTATTGAAGTTGATACTGCTACTTCAGGTGGTACAACAACTTTCGATCTTGGTACAGGAGTTGATGTAGACTGTTTCGTTGATGGGATGGATGGTTCGGACAGCGTTTCTGCTGGAACTATTGCTCAAAACGCAGCGGCATACCAGCCGTTGGTAGCAGTAGCTGCGGACAACATTGACCTGAAGCTTGTTACGCAGTCTGGCACTGCTTTAACAACAGGTAAATTACGCATCTATGCTATTCTAATGGACATTAATGATACGGGTATCAGTGTAGCTGATATCGCAGATCGTGACTACTTAGCATAAACTTTTTGGGGCTGGCTTAATTGTTGGCCCCATTCCTCTATCTAAAGGTATGATATGCCCAGCACCTATTTAAGCTTATGTAATCAAGTCTTACGCCGCCTTAATGAAGTAGAAATCATTGAAGGCGATTTTGCGTCTGTATTGGGAGTACAAGCACTTGTTAAAGATGCAGTAAAAGCTGCCGTTGCTAAAATTAATCAAGCAGAATTTGAGTGGCCTTTTAATGCTGCTGAAGAAACAGATACATTGGTTGTTGGTCAGGAAGAATATACCTGGCCTTCGTTTTATAAAATAGCTGATTTCAACAGCTTTCAAATCCAAG